>Ga0207684_10000506_pt1 | contig 48735 bp, 37 predicted proteins | sample KBSK5501metaG_FD_184342 | JGI IMG/M metagenome (GOLD analysis project Ga0207684, IMG submission 184342) | Corn, switchgrass and miscanthus rhizosphere microbial communities from Kellogg Biological Station, Michigan, USA - KBS K5-50-1 metaG... | ecosystem: Host-associated > Plants > Roots >... | reverse complement strand
CCCGGGATCACCGTGGTGACGCCGGGCTGCTGGATGATCCAGCGGAGCGCGGCCTGTGCGGTGCTCCCTCCGGCCGGCACGATCGCGGCGAACTCCCGTGCCGCGTCCACCCCGGTGTCGTAGTCCACGCCGGAGAACGTCTCGCCGACATCGAACGCCTCACCGTGCCGGTTGTAGGAACGGTGGTCGTCGGCCCCGAATGTGGACGTGTGGGAGTACTTGCCGGACAGCAGGCCCGAGGCCAGCGGTACCCGGGCGATGATCGCGACCCCCGCGGCTTGCGCCGCGGGCAGCACCGCCTCAAGCGGCTTGCGCCGGAACGCGTTGAGGATGATCTGCACGCTGGCCGTTCCCGGCCGGGCGATCGCGGTCAGCGCCTCATCGCAGGTCTCGACGCTGACCCCGTAGGCGGCGATGCGCTGCTCGGCGACCAGCGTGTCCAGTGCGTCGTAGACAGCGTCGGTGGAGTACACCGCGGTCGGCGGGCAGTGCAACTGGACCAGGTCGAGCGTGTCCACGCCGAGGTTGGCCCGGGAACGGCTGGTCCAATCACGGAAGTTCTCCAGCGTGTACAGCGCCGGGTCCTGCACGACCCGCCGGCCCATCTTGGTCGCGACCGTGACCGGCAGGCCGGGATTGGCGGCCAGGAACTGGCTGATGAGCCGCTCGCTGCGGCCGTCACCGTAGACATCGGCGGTGTCGAGGAGGGTGACCCCGGACTCCACGGCCGCATCCAGCACGGCCAGCGCGTCCTTCTCATCCACCTGGCCCCAGTCGGCCCCCAGCTGCCAGGTGCCCAGCCCGATCACCGAGACCGGCCTGCCGGTCCTGCCCAAGATGCGCTGTTCCATGACCGGTGATCCTAACGGCCGTCCCGACGCTCCCGGTCCCAGCCCATCCTGGGCCCCGGCCGCCGTCCTGCTGGCCGGCGTCAGTCCACTGGCATGCCGGCCAGCGCTTCGGCGTCTTCGCACTCGGCGCGCCGGTGCGGGTCCCCGGCGGCCAGGATCGCGGTGCTGATCGCGGCCAGCTGGCTGACCTGCTCGGGGGTGAGCGCGTCGAACAGCGAACGGCGGACCTGCTCGACATGGCCGGGGGCGGCCGTGCTGAGCGCCGCGTAGCCGTCCTCGGTGAGCTCGGCGATCTGGCCGCGGCGGTCGGTCGGGCAGTTCAGCCGGCGGACCCAGCCGCGCTCCTCCAGCCGCGCGACGGCGTGCGACACCCGGCTCTTGCTGGAGGCCGACGCCTCAGCCAGCTGGCTCATGCGCAGCGAGCGGCCCGGCGTCTCGGAGAGCCGCACCAGGATCTCGTAGTAGGTGTGCGGCATTCCCTCCTCGTGCTGCAGCTGTGCCTCCACGGCGCCGAAGAGCTCCTGGCAGGCGCCGAGGAAGGCACGCCAGGCGGCCTGCTCCTCGGCGCTCAGCCACCTCGGCCCGGATGTGTTCACGTTTACAGGATACCCGGAATAGTTGAGCGCTTGACCATGTTAGGCTGGGCGACAGCAGTCGTTGAGAACTCAAATATGAACGACGGGAGTATCACCATGACGACTAGTGCAGGAACCACCACCACCGTCCCCGGCTACGTAGCCGGTACCTGGACGATCGACCCAATCCACTCCGAGGTCGGCTTCGCGGTCCGGCACATGATGGTCAGCAAGGTCCGCGGCAAGTTCAAGACGTTCTCCGGTGAGCTCGTCACCGGCGAGAACCCGCTGGACTCATCGGTGACCGCCGAGATCGATCTCGCCTCCATCGAGACCGGTGCCGAGCAGCGTGACGACCACATCCGGTCGGCCGACTTCTTCGAGGTGGAGACGTACCCCACCATGACCTACCGCTCCACGGGCGTCCGCGTCGACGGCGACAACTACGTCGTGGACGGCGAACTCAGCCTCAAGGGCGTGACCAAGCAGGTGCCCCTCAAGCTTGAGCTCAACGGCTTCGGGCCGGACCCCTACGGCGGCACCCGGGCGGGCTTCACCGCCACCACCGAGATCAACCGGCGCGAGTTCAACGTCAACTTCAGCGCGCCGATGCAGAACGGCGGCGCGGTCGTGGCCGACAAGATCACCATCCACCTGGAGATCGAGGCGGTTCTCAAGGCCTGAGCTGCGGCGAGGCTGAGGCGCACGACGGGCCGGCCTCTCGGCTGACCATCACGGGCGGGGCGAGCTGCGCGCAGCTCGCCCCGCCCGTGTCACGATGACAGGCGAACGCGCGTCATGGACGAGCTTGAGAAGGGCAATGCGATCCGCCGCCGGATTACCGTGGCGTACTAGGGCTGTCGCTCCCTCCACGGGACGCGAGCTAGCCCGATGCCAGGCGCCGGGAAGCGGTGAGAGGATCGACCTAGGACCAGGAGCCGGAGAACGCGGGAGGCGCGAGGAATGAAAGCCGCCGTCTACGACCATTACGGCCCCGCCTCCGAGGTGCTGCGGGTCGTGGAGATAGATCGGCCCGAGCCGGGACCTGGCGAGGTCCGGGTAACAGTGCACGTCTCGGCGGTCAACCCGACGGACTACAAGTCCCGGGCCGGGTCCACTCCGCGCCCCATCGACGGCTTCCAGATTCCCCACCACGATGGCGCTGGGGTGATCGACGCCGTCGGCCCGGGCGTGGATCAGGGTCGCATCGGGCAGCGGGTATGGGTCTGGCTCGCCGCGGCTGGCCGCCGCTGGGGGACAGCCGCCGAGTGGGCGGTGGTACCCGAGCGCCAGGCGGTTCCGCTGCCGGACGGCATCTCCTTCGAACTCGGGGCCAGCCTCGGGGTTCCGGCCGTGACGGCGCACCGCTGCCTGTTCGCCGATGGGCCGGTGACCGGGCAGACGGTGCTTGTCGCGGGTGGTGCCGGGGCGGTCGGGCACTTCGCCATCGAGCTCGCCGTCTGGGCCGGTGCGGCCCAGGTCATCGCCACCGCCAGCGGCCCGGCCAAGGCGAAGCTGGCCCAGGAGGCGGGCGCCGGTCATGTGGTCATCTACTCCGAGCCCGACGCGGCCAGCCAGATCCGGTCGGTCACCGAGCACGTTGATCGGGTCGTCGAGGTGGATCTCGGCGCCAACCTGCAACTCGATCTGGCCGTGTCCCGGCCGGATACCGTGATCGTCACCTATGCCGCCGCGCCAGCCGATCCGGTCCTGCCGGTGCGCGCCTGCATGTCCGCCAACGTGGTGCTGCGGTTCGTGCTGCTGTACCGGGTTCCCGGGCCCGCTCTTGACCAGGCGGTCGCCGACGTCACGGCCGCCCTTTCCGCGGGGGCGCTCACTGAACTGCCGCAACACCGCTTCCCGCTGAACGATATCGTTGCCGCTCACCAGGCAGCGGAGGCCGGCGTGGTCGGCAAGGTGCTCGTTCTGCCCGCCTGACCGGGGCAAATGCGGCTGGCTGACCGGGGTGCCGCGCCCGGATGACCGTGCGGCCGCCTTGGATCAGTCACGTATAGTAACTAATATGCTACTAATGGTTGATCTCATGGCAGATACGAGCGAGCCGGAGGGGCGCGGTGTCGCCTGGACTGAGGAGCGAGGAACGAGCGACGAGGGAAGGCGGCGCAGTGAAGGGGGAATGGGGAGGTGGGCGGGGCCCCGGCAGGCGAGCGGGCAGCAGAGCACGAGCGAGCCGGAGGGGCGCCTGAAGGCGCCCCGCAGGCGAGCGGGGGGTACCACATGAGCGAATCCCCGGCTAGGTCAGGTACGCGCCCGGCCGTCCAGGCCGGGCCGGGTTTGTCACCGGTCGCCGTGGTGGAGTTCGCGGTCGAGAAGGCGCGCGAGGATCTGAGCTTCAAGAGCCTGCCTGCCGTGCTGGAACGGTTCGCTGGCGCCTTCGGGGGGCGGGCCGCGCTGGCCCTGCGGCCGAGGGGTGGGAAGTCGCCGGCCGTCCTCGCGGCCCACCCGCACGGGGCTGCCAACCAGGCCGTACTCGCTCAAATTGGCGCGATGATCGCGGAGCACCCGGAGCTGGCCGCCGGCGGTGGGTGTGTCCAGGCGGCCTTGGCGCCGGCCAGCCTGGGCGGCGAGCGTGACCGGCGGCCGGATGGCACGGGCAGCAGGCCACCGCCGGACGCAGCGGAGAGCGTGCTGGTAGTTATCGCCGAGCAGGTCGTGGGACGCCCGTCGTGTGCACTCGTGCTGGTCGGGGACGCCGCGCACTGGACCGCGGAAACGCAGTCGACGGCCCGGGCGCTGGCGGCGGTCATCGCCGGGCGGTATCGCCGTGTCTCCGACATCGCGGAACTGGCCGAGCGCGAGGCGGTCACCCGGGCCATCATCGAGGCGTCGCCGGAGGCTGTTGTCATAGCGGATGAGGCGCGGCGCATCGTGGGGTTCAACCCGGCGGCCGAGGCACTGCTCAGCAGGCGGCAGGCGGACGTGCTCGGCGAGGACATGGGCACGCTGCTCATCCCGGAGCGCAACCGTGCGCGGTTCCTGGAGTCAGCGAGACTGTTCCTGCGGACCGGTAAGCGGGAGTACGTCGGCGCCGTGCCCCTGCCCGTGCTGCTCGCCGACGGTACCGAACGGGTAATGGAGATGAGCCCCCTGCCGTTGGTAGTCGGCGGCGAGACCTACTTCTGCTGCTTCATGCGGGACGTCACCGAGCTTGAGCGGGCCAACGCCGCGCTGGCGGCCAGCGACGCCCGGTTCCGGCTGCTGTCGGAGCTTGCCCCGGTGGGTATCGCCCGGACTGATCGCGGCGGGTTGTGCAGCTACGTCAACGAGCGGTGGTGCGTGCTCGGCGGGGGGTCGGCGGATGAGTTCGCCGGAGGGCCCTGGACGAAGGTGCTCCACGAAGATGACGCCGGGAGGGTGGCGCAGGAATGGGCCCGGGCCCGGGCCCAAGGAGCTGAGCTGCGCATCGACTGCCGCCTGCGGTCTAGCGGCGGCCCGCAGCTCTGGGTGCACGCAGCGGTCGCCGCCCTTCCCGACGGAGATGATCATCCACCAGGATTCCTCGTGGCGATCATGAATGTGTCGGCCCGCAAGCGGGCCGAGGAGGAGAGCGCCCGGTTCCTGGCGGCCGGGCTCGCGGCGCGCCGTAGCCTCGCGGACCAGACCGAGCGGCTCAACAGCCTCGTCGCTGCCGCGAAGCCCGGCGTGCTCTTGACCGACGAGCGCAGCGTGATCGTTCAGCTCAACCAGAGTCTGTGCGACATGCTCGGTCTCAAGGATCCCGCCGGCCAGCTCATCGGCAGCCCCTCCGGGCGGCTGATGACGGAGGTGCGGCAGACGTTCAGGGATCATGGCGATGCCGTTGACCGGATGAAGCGGTATCGCGCGGATCGGCAGCCGGTGGCCGGCATGCTGTTCGCGTGCGCTGACGGCCGCACCATCGAGTCCGACTACCGCCCGGTCTTCGTCGGCGGACAGTACCGGGGCGATCTGTGGCTGCTCCGGGACGTGTCCGACGTCCCCGGTAGCCGTGCCGTCGAACAGCAGGCCGAGCGTCGGCTCCCGGCCGAGATTGCCTCCCATCGGGCCGCAGAGCTCCGCTTGCGTGACGCCGACATGCTGTGAGATCGATCGGGCGCGTGGCCCCGTCAGCAGATATCACGTACTGTAATGAATTGATAGCTCATTGCGAGCAAAGCGTCATTCCATGCTCGGGGGAACCAGGAGTGGGCGCATGACCAGTAGCGAAGGTGAGGGGCCGGGACGGGTCCTGGTGGTCGAAGACGATCTCGTGACCGCCCGCTTCCTGACGCACATCCTGGGTAATCGGGGCGGCTTCGACGTCACGCACACGGCCGATCCGGCCATCGCACTCAAACGGGCCAGTACGGAGACCTGGGACCTGGTGCTGACCGACGTGGAGATGCCGGGCATGACCGGCCTGGAATTGCTTGAGGCGCTGCGGCGGCTGGCCCCGGACCTTCCGGTCGCCGTGATGACAGCCAACGCATCGCTCGACTACGCGGTCGGCGCGCTGCGCAGCCGGGCCGATGAGTTCCTACAGAAGCCAGTGAAACCGGATCAACTGCTCGGCATCGTCACCGCGCTGGTGGACAAGGGGCGCGCCGCCCGGCGCGCCAACCGCCAGAGCGTGCTCGCGATCGGTGCCCACCCCGACGACGTCGAGATCGGCGCGGCCGGCTCGCTGCTCGCTCATCGCGCCATGGGCCACGAGGTCTCGATCCTGACCCTGAGCCGCGGCGCCCGGGGCGGAACTGAGAGCACAAGGGCCAGCGAATCCGCGATGGCGGCCCGGGTGCTCGGGGCCACCCTTTACCACGACGACCTGCAGGACACCAACATCTCCGAAAGCGACCCGACGATCAGCGTCATCAGCCGCGTCGTCGAGTCCGTGCAGCCGACCGTGATCTACACGCACTCGTTTCACGACGTGCACCAGGACCATCGCAACACCTACCGCGCCGCCATGGTCGCGGTGCGGGATATCGGACGGGTCTACTGCTTCCAGTCACCGTCGGCCACCGTCGATTTCCGGCCCACCCGCTTCGTGAACATCGACGAGCACCTGGAGCGCAAGCTCATGGCCATCGACGCCTTCGCCTCCCAGGTCGAGGTGCGGGCCTACCTGGAGCCGGACCTGATCCAGTCCACCGCCCGTTACTGGTCACGGTTCGGCGGAGGGCGGTACGCCGAGGCATTCGAGGTGGTCCGCGAGTCCGCGGTGACCGGCCACCCGGTCAGCGTGCCCGGCGGGACGTGGATGGCCACCCCGGGTGACGGGGCGGATGTTGAACCGTCGGCAAGTGCAGCAACCGCAGATGCGGATTCCACTATGGAGGTACCACGTGTCAGACCATGATCTGTTCGAGCGGCATGTCCGGGTGCTTGTGACCGGCGCAGGGGGCCCGGCCGCGATCTCCGTCATGAAGTCCCTGGGTCACGACCCGACGGTGGATCTCGTCGCGGCTGACATGGATCCCTGGGCCTCCGGGCTCTACCTCGTGCGAGCGGACGCGAGGACGCTGATCCCGGCCGGCCTCGACCCCGGCTTCTCGGGCGCCCTGCTGGCCCGTTGCGTGGCCCTGGGGGTGAACATTGTCGTTCCCACGGTCGATTCCGAGATGCGGCCACTTGACCGGGCCCGTGCGGATTTCGCCGATGCCGGGATCGAACTACTGCTCGCGCCCGGCCCGGCACTGGCTGTCACGCTTGACAAACTCGCCCTCGCGCGTCGCTGCGAAGGGCATGTTCGGGTGCCCCGCACCGAATGCTTCGACGCCACCCTCGACCCCGGCTCATGGACCTATCCGGTCGTCGTCAAGCCCAGGACCGGGAGCGGCTCGCGGGACATCTCCATCGTGGAGTCCAGCGAGGCTCTCGCCGCGATGGATACCTCCACCGACTTCCTCGTCCAGGAGTTCCTCCCCGGTGAGGAGTACTCGATCGACGTGCTCGCCGATGCCACCGGGCGGGTGGTCGCGTCGGTGCCGAGAGTGCGGTCCAGGGTTGATTCCGGCGTCTCCGTGGCTGGCCGCACGATCCACGACGCCGAGCTTGAGCAGTTCGGCAGTTCCGTTGTCGCCGTCACCGGCCTGACCTACATCTCGAACGTGCAGGCCCGCCGGGATGTGGTCGGCACCCCAGCGCTGCTGGAGGTGAACCCGCGGGTGCCGGGAACGTTGCCGCTCACGGTGGCCAGCGGCGTCGACATGCCCCGGATGGCCCTGGACTCGCTCCGTGGGCGCCCGCTGCCCGAGCATGCCGACTTCCGTGAAATAGCCATGGTCCGCTACCTCGAGGAGCGCTTCATCGAACTGAGCGAGGTCGAGAAGGTGACGGCATGAGGCGTGCGGGAGGCCCAGTGAGCGAGCCGGAGGGGCGCGGCGCTGCCTGGACTGACGCGCCGAAGGGGCGCGGCGTTGCCTGGACTGAGGAGCGAGGAGCGAGGAACGAGCGACGAGCGACGAGGGAAGGCGGCGCAGTGAAGGGGGAAGGGGAGGCGGGCGGGGCCCCGGAGGCGCATAGGAAACAGAGGACGAGGAACGAGCGAAGGAGCGACGAGGGAAGGCGGCGCAGTGAAGGGGGAACGGGGAGGCGGGCGGGGCCCCGGAGGCGAGCGGGGGATACAGCGTGATCGTCGGCGTCCGGTTGGACGAGGATTACCACGTTCACTCGACCTTCTCCGACGACGCGGTCAGCACCCTGGCCGAGAACCTGGCGTCCGCGCGTGAGCGCGGGTTGCGCGCGATCTGCCTGGCCGACCACGTCCGCCGCAGCACGACATGGGTGCCGGAATTCCTGTCCGCCGTGGACGCGCTGCGGCCAGTGCCCGGACTCGACGTGCTGGCCGGGGTGGAAGCCAAGATCCTGAACCGGGCCGGGGCGCTGGACCTGCCGGCCGGCATCGACGGGGTAGATCTCGTTCTGATCGCTGATCATCAGTTTCCCGCTGACCGCGGGCCGGTCCATCCCCGGGAGATGCGCGAGGCGATCGCCAGCGGAGAGGTCACGGCGCGGGAGGTGATCGACTGCCTGATCGAAGCGACAGCCAACGCCCTGAAGGTGGCCGCGCGGCCGCAGCTCGCCCACTTGTTCAGCATCCTGCCCAAGATGGGGCTGGCCGAGTCCGATGTCCCGGACCAGGCGATCATTCACCTCGCGCGGCAGGCCAGCATCGCCGGCGCGCAACTGGAAGTGAACGAGAAGTGGACGTGCCCGTCGGCCCGCACGGTCCGGGCGTTCGCGGAGGCTGGGGTGACGCTGGCGGCGAGCACTGACAGCCACGACTGCCGCGACATCGGTGTCTACGCGACGGTACGGCAGATCATCGACGGGGCCTTTTCCAGTGCAGAGCCGTGATGGCGGCGTTCCTGGCGAGTCTCCAGTGGATGCTCGTGGTGTTCGTGCTAATCGGCGCCCTCCCGCTGCTGGTCGCCAATTACCAGTTCACCCTCGTCGCGTTCCACTTCCGCAGACTGCATTACAAGAAGTGCGAGCCGTACTTCCCGCGCACGGCGATCCTGGTTCCCGCGTGGAACGAGGACTTGGTCATCGGGGCGTCGATTGACCGGCTCATGATGCTGGAGTACCCGCGTGATTCGTTGCGGATCTTCGTGGTGGACGACGCCAGCACCGACAGCACGCCGCAGGTGGTCCAGGCCAAGGCCGCCGAGTATCCGGGGAATGTATTCCACCTGCGCCGGGAGAAGGGGGGCGAGGGCAAGGCGGCGACCCTCAACCACGGCCTCGGCATAATCCTCGCCGATGACTGGATGCAGGCGGTCCTGATCATGGACGCGGACGTCATCTACGTGGCGGACTCGCTGCGGCACATGACCCGCCACCTGGCCGACCCCAGGGTGGGCTCGGTAACGGGCTATATCAAGGAAGGCAGCCAGCCAGGGAACTACATGACCCGGTTCATCGGCTACGAGTACATCACCGCCCAGGCCGCGGGCCGCCGGTGCCAGGATGTGCTCGGCGTCATCGCCTGCCTGGCTGGCGGGGCACAGTTGCACTCCAGGGAGAATCTGATCGCGGTCGGCGGGCGGATCGACACCACCACGCTCGCCGAGGACACGGTCACCACGTTCCGGACTCAGCGCGCCGGGCGGATCGTCATCTTCGAGCCGCACGCGGTCGTGTGGGCCGAGGAGCCCGGAGGCATCGTCGCGCTCTGGAAGCAGCGCCTGCGCTGGGCCCGTGGCAACGTGCAGGTCACCAAGATGTTCAAGGATGTCTGGTTCCGGCACCAGCCGGGCAGCCGGCTCGGCAGCCCCACCTTCGGCGTCATCTGGTTCTCGCTGTTGCTGCTGCCGGTCTTCATGGTCGCCGCGTCGGCCTCGCTGATCGCCCTTTATTTCCTGAACTTCAAACTCGCCTTTGACGCCTTCCGCCTTCTGTGGGTGTCGAACGTGGTCACGTATGCCTTCATCACGGCGATGGCCCTGTTCATCGACCCCGAGGTCGGGAGGCGCACGTGGCGTCAGGCCGTCATGTTCCCCGGGATCATCAACATGCTGATCTTCACGACCGCCGTACTGCCGGGCCAGCTGGCCTGGATCGGCCACAAGATCCTTGGTGCCGCTGGCATCGAGCTGACCTCGGGCTGGATTCGCGGCATCGTCTTGTTCACCTATATCTGGCTCATGGGGTGCATGGGCGTTTCCTACCTGGCCAAGGTGCTTGAGCCACGCCGGGTGGGCAAGATCCTCTGCCCGATCCTGCTCTACGTGGGCGGATACGGGCCCTTGCTGTGCGCCATCACCACGGCCGCCTACGTTCAGGAGTTCAGGAAGGCCGACATGAAGTGGGACAAGACGGTGAAGACCGGCAAGGTCGCTGCACCCGTATGACCGCCCAGCCGGACCAGAAGGATCAGCCGGAGGACCTGCCGGGCCAGCCGGGCCAGCCTGGGGGCCGGCTGGACCTGCCGGGGGGCCGGCTGGACCTGCCGGGCCGGCCGGTGGTCAGCCGCCAGGCGGCGTTCCCAGGCGCGCCGCCGTCGGCCCCGTCTTTCGAGGACGAGATCGACACCGCGACCAGGTACGAGAGGTCACTGGTCGGCAAGGCCCTGCTGGCCATTGCGGTCTGTGTCCTCATCCTCGCGATCCGCGCATTCTTCTCGGGTTAGCCAGCAAGGTCGTGATGCCATATGACGCAGGCCCTGCTCGCATTCAAATGGCTGCTGGTGATGTTCGTCCTGGCCGGAGTCGTTCCGCTGCTGGTCGCGGACTACCAGTTCCTCCTCGTCGGCCTGCACTTCCGCAGGCTGCACTACGCGAAGAGCGCGCCGACCTTCCCGCGTACCGCGATCCTGATCCCGGCGTGGAACGAGGCGGCAGTCATCGGAGGAGCGATCGACCGCCTCATGCTGCTCGACTACCCGCGCGATTCGCTGCGGATCTTCGTCGTGGACGACGCCAGCACCGATGCCACTCCGGATGTCATCCAAGCGAAGGCGGCCAAGTATCCGCAGACCGTCGTCCACCTCCGCCGGGACAAGGGCGGGGAGGGCAAGGCCGCGACCCTGAACCACGGCCTCGCGCTCATTCTCGCCGATGACTGGATGCAGGCGATCTTGATCATGGACGCGGACGTCATCTACGAGGCCAGTGCGCTCCGCCGGATGACCCGGCACCTGGCTGATCCGAAGGTCGGCTCGGTGACGGGCTACATCAAGGAAGGCAGCGGGGGCGCTCACCACATGGCCAGGTTCATCGCCTACGAGTACGTCACCGCCCAGGCCGCGGCCCGCAGGAGCCAGGAAGTGCTGGGCGCGATCGCCTGCCTGGCCGGCGGAGCCCAACTGCACTCGCGGGACAACATCGAGGCGCTCGGCGGCCGGATCGACACGTCCACACTCGCCGAGGACACGGTCACCACGTTCAAAACCCAGATCGGGGGACGCCGCGCCATCTTCGAACCGCAAGCCGTCGTGTGGGCGGAGGAGCCCGAGGGAATCGTCGCGTTGTGGAAGCAGCGATTGCGCTGGGCGCGCGGCAACATCCAGGTCACCCGGCTTTTCCGGAATATCTGGTTCCGGCCGCAGCCGGGAAACAATCTCGGGAGCCTTAGTTTCGGCCTGCTGTGGTTCTCGATCCTGCTGCTGCCGGTTCTCATGCTTATGGGCTCAGGATCGCTGGTCACGCTCTATTTCATTGATCACTCGCTGGCCTCGGTGGCGTTTCACGGAGTCTGGATGGCGGGCGGGATCACCTATCTGTTCATCACGTCCTTCACCCTGCTCATCGACACCTCCGTCGCAAGGGTCACCTGGAAGGAGGCGGTCCTGTTCCCGGGGGCGGTCAATGTCGTCATCCTCCTGGGCGCTGTCCTCCCGGGTCCCATGAACTGGCTGGCCCGCCAGTCGCTGTCCGCCGCGGGTCTCGTGATGACCCCGGGCTGGACACGTGGCGTTGAGTTGTTCGTCTACCTCTGGCTCGCGGCCTGCATGGGCGTCGCCTACCTCGGCAAGGTGTGCGAGTCACGCCCGCTGGGCCGCATCACCGGCCCGGCGTTCCTGTACATCGGCGGTTACGGACCGCTGCTGTGCGCGATCAGCGTCGCCGCGTATCTGAACGATCTCAAGAACGCCGAGGCGCACTGGGACAAGACGGAGAAGACCGGCAAGGTGGTGGCATCCGTGTGAACGGCCAGCCCAAGCCCCCGGCCGAGCCCATGGCCACCCCCGCCGCGCGGGCCGGAATATCCATCGCGACTGATACCGAAATCGTCAGGATCTTCCACGAGGAGGTCCGCAATGCCGTTTCCTACGAAAAAGGCCTGGCCGTCAAGGCATTGATCGCCCTGGCCTTGGTAGGAATCATGATTGCGATGCGCATGTTGTTCCTCGGGTGAAGCCCTGCACCGAGCCCTGCACCGCAGGCCTGGCCGCGCGCGCGGCCGCCGGCCAACCCACGATGGAATCGCCATGACGCTCACCGACCTGCTGCCCGCGACGCCGGATCCCGACGCCGTCTTCGACGCGTTCGCCGGCTGGGCCAAGCGGCAGGGGCTGGCCCTCTACCCGCACCAGGAGGAAGCCCTCATCGAGATCGTGTCGGGGGCGAACGTAATCCTGAGCACCCCAACCGGCTCCGGGAAGAGCCTGGTGGCCGCGGGAGCGCATCTCGCCGCCCTCGCCGATGGTCAGCGCACGTTCTACACGGCGCCCATCAAGGCCCTGGTGTCGGAGAAGTTCTTCGCGCTGTGCGATGCGTTCGGCCCGTCACAGGTCGGGATGATGACCGGGGACGCCAGTGTCAACGCCGCCGCGCCGATCATCTGCTGCACCGCGGAGGTGCTGGCCAGTATCGCGCTGCGGGACGGGGCGGCGGCCGACGTCGGCCAGGTGGTGATGGACGAGTTTCATTTCTACGCCGACCCGGACCGGGGCTGGGCGTGGCAGGTCCCGCTGATCGAACTGACCCGTGCGCAGTTCGTCCTGATGTCGGCGACCCTGGGCGACGTCAGCCGGTTCCAGGCCGACCTGACCCGGCGCACCGGCCGCCCCACGGGGGTAGTGCACTCCGTCGAGCGCCCGGTGCCGTTGGTCTTCCGCTACGTCACCACGCCGCTGCACGAGACCCTGGAGGAACTGCTCACCACGCACCAGGCGCCGGTCTACGTCGTGCATTTCACCCAGGCGGCGGCGATCGAGCAGGCCCAGGCGCTGATGAGCGTCAACGTGAGCAGCCGCGCGGACAAGGACGCCATCGCCGAGATGATCGGCGGCTTCCGGTTCACGGCCGGCTTCGGCAAGACCCTGTCCCGCCTGGTGCGGCATGGCATCGGCGTCCACCACGCGGGCATGCTGCCCAAATACCGCCGGCTGGTCGAGACCCTGGCCCAGGCTGGCCTGCTCAAGGTCATCTGCGGGACGGACACCCTGGGGGTAGGCATCAACGTGCCCATCCGGACGGTCATCTTCACCGCCCTGTCCAAGTACGACGGGACGAAGACCCGGCTGCTGCAGGCGCGCGAGTTCCACCAGATCGCGGGCCGCGCGGGCCGGGCCGGGTACGACACCACCGGCACCGTGGTTGTGCAGGCCCCTGAGCACGTGGTGGAGAACGAGAAAGCCCTGGCCAAAGCGGGTGACGACCCGAAAAAGCGGCGTCGGGTGGTCCGCAAGAGGCCACCCGAGGGATTCGTCTCCTGGGGAGTGCCCACCTTCGAGCGGCTGGTCGCCGCCGACCCTGAGCCGCTGACGTCCAGCTTCACGGTCAGCCACGCCATGCTGCTCAACGTGATCGCCCGGCCCGGGGACGCTTTCGCCGCGATGCGGCACCTGCTGACCGACAACGACGAGGATGCCGCTGCCCGGCGGCGGCACATCCACCAGGCCATCGCGATCTACCGCGCGCTGCTGGCCGGCGGGGTGGTGGAGCGGCTCGCGGAACCCGATGAGGAGGCCCGGCGGGTGCGGCTCACCGTGGACCTGCAGTTTGACTTCGCGCTCAACCAGCCGCTGTCGCCGTTCGCCCTGGCCGCGATCGAACTGCTGGACCGCGAGTCCCCGGCCTATGCGCTGGACGTCCTTTCTGTCATCGAGGCGACCCTCGACAACCCCCGGCAGGTGCTCTCCGCCCAGCAGTTCAAGGCCCGCGGCGAGGCGGTCGCGCAGATGAAGGCCGACCGGGTGGAGTACGAGGAGAGGATGGCACTGCTCGAGGCGGTCAGTTACCCGCAGCCGCTGGCCGATCTGCTTGACGCGGCCTACGACATCTACCGGCGCGGCCACCCATGGGTCGCCGACTATGCGGTCGCGCCCAAGTCCGTCGTCAGGGATATGTATGAGCGGGCGATGACTTTCGTGGAGTATGTCGGGTTCTATGGGCTGTCCAGGTCTGAGGGGCTGGTCCTGCGATACCTGGCCGACGCGTACAAGGCGCTGCGCCAGACCGTGCCGGAAGACGCCAAGACCGAGGAACTCATCGACCTGATCGAATGGCTCGGTGAGCTGGTCCGCCAGGTCGACTCCAGCCTCATCGACGAGTGGGAGCGGCTCCGCAACCCGTCCGGCGATCTTGTCCCGGCAGCGGCCGCACGGCCGGCCACGGTCACCTCCAACACCCGCGCCTTCCGGGTGCTCGTGCGCAACGCCATGTTTCGCCGGGTCGAGCTCTCCGCGCTGGGCCACTACGAGGAACTCGGCGCGCTCGACGGCGGGGACGGCTGGGACGCCGACGCGTGGGCCGACGCGGTCGAGCCGTACTTCGACTCCCACGACGAGATCGGCACCGGCCCGGACGCGCGCGGCCCGGCAATGCTGATCATCGACGCGCAGCCGGACCGCTGGGTAATCCGGCAGATCTTCGATGACCCGGCGGGCGACCACGACTGGGGCATCAGCGCGGAGGTCGACCTGGCCGCTTCCGATGAGGCCGGGGTGGCGGTGCTGCGGGTCACCGCGGTAGGGCAGCTGTAGGAGACGCCCTGGCCGCGACACGCGGGCAGAGCCGGGATAGCCGGGTTTCGCCGGGCCTGTCCTCCATCATGGGGGACATCAGGATGGCTTTGATCCGCCCGGTACCACCCTTCCTCGGAGGCCATGGCGCGGCGATGCGACTGATCCACACCTCGGACTGGCACCTGGGGCGCACCCTGCACGGCGAGAACCTGCTGGAGTACCAGGCCGCCTTCCTGGACTGGCTGCTCGGCCAGGCGGTCGCTCACCGAGCGGACGCGGTCGTGGTCGCGGGCGACGTGTATGACCGGGCGGTGCCGCCGGTGGACGCGGTGGCGGTCCTCGACCGCGCCTTGCTGGCCTTCGCGCGGGCGCGCATCCCGGTGGTCCTCACCAGCGGCAACCACGACTCGCAGATCCGGCTCGGGTTCGGTGCCAGGCTCAGCGAGCTGGCCGGCATCCACCTGCGCACGTCGGTGGCGGACATCGCGCGCCCGGTCATCATCCGTGACGGGCACGGCGAGGTGGCCATCTACGGCGTTCCTTACCTGCTGCCCGACGCTGTCATGGCCGAGCTTGGCGCGGACCGCTCGCATGCGTCGGTGCTGGCCGCGGCGGTGGCGCTGATCCGCGCGGACGCCGCCGCCCGCGGCATCGGCCGCACCGTGGCCGTCGCGCACGCCTTCATCACCGGCGGGCAGGCAGCGGAATCCGAACGGGACATCCGGGTCGGCGGCGTTGCCGACGCGCCAGCCTCGGTGTTCGACGGCCTTTCTTACGTGGCGCTGGGCCATTTGCACGGCCAGCAGCGGATCCCCGCCCCGGGAAGCGCCAGCACGGTCAGGTACTCGGGGTCGCCGCTGGCGTTCTCGTTCTCCGAGAAGCACCAGGCCAAGTCGGTCACGCTGGCCGAGATCGACGCGGCGGGCCGGGCCACGACAACGCTGCTGCCCGCTCCGGTGCCGAGGCCGCTGCGCGAAGTGCGCGGGAAGATCGACGACCTACTCGCCCGGGCCAGCGGCGACCTCGCCGACCTGGCCGGCGCCTGGATCAAGGCCGTGCTCACCGACACCGTGCGGCCGGCCTCCCCGATGGAGCGGCTGCGCGAGAAATGGCCGCACACCCTCGTCCTGGACTTCGCGCCCGAAGGCGGCCTGGCCGGCTGCGACGCCGACCTGGCGCGGCTGGCCCACGCGGCCGACCCCGTGCAGATCTGCGGGTCGTTCGTCGAGTTCACCAGTGGTGGCCCGCCCGACGAGGCTCAGCAGGCGGTGCTCCGCGAGGTGGCCGAAACGGCCCAGTGCGCCGAGGCGGCGGCCTGATGCGACTGCACACCCTGGAATTGCAGGCGTTCGGCCCGTACGCCGCCGCGCAGCGCGTCGACTTCGATCGGCTCGCCGGCAGCGGGCTGTTCCTGCTGGAAGGGCCGACCGGCGCCGGGAAGACCACGATCCTCGATGCCATCACGTTCGCGCTGTACGGAGGGCTGGCGGGGGAGGGGTCCGGCGCCGACCGGCTGCGCTCGCACTTCGCGCGACCTGACGCGGAGCCCTCGGTCACGCTTGAGTTCTCACTGCGTGGCATCAGGTACCGGGTGTCGCGGGTACCGGAGCATCAGCGGCCCAAACGGCGCGGCGGAGGTTACACCACCGAGCCGTCGCACGTGCACCTGCAGCGCCGCGACGGCGACCGCTGGATCAGCCTGTCCTCGAACAAGGCCGAGGTCGGCGAGGCGATCACCAATCTCGTGGGGCTCAACCGGGTGCAATTCACCCAGGTCATGCTCCTGCCGCAGGGTGAGTTCGCGAAGTTCCTGCGCTGCGGTGACGACGACCGGCGCACCGTGCTGACCAAGCTGTTCGGCACCCAGTTGTATGACCGCATCACCGCCGAACTCGACCGCCGCCGTTTCGAGGCGGAACGCGCGCGCGTGCAGGCCGCGAAGGCGATCGCGGACGCCGTGTCGGCGGCTGCCGAGGCCGCCGGGCTTGATCCCGGCGAGCGCGGTGAACTCCTCGTGCTGTCGGCCGCCGACCGCGCGGTCCGCCTCAAGCAGGTGGGCGACGAACTGGCTGAAACCTTCGCGCTCACCGGGGAAGCGCTGGATCTGGCCGCGAGCCAGGCGAGGGCCGCCCTCACGGCGGGCGAGCGGGCGAAAACGCGGCACGGCCTCCTGATCCGGCTGGCCCACGCGCTCGCGAACCTCCGCGAGCACGAGAGCACCCGAGCGGAGCAGGACCACCGGGCCGGGCGGCTGGCCGCGGCCCGCCGGGCGGAACCGGTCCGGCCGCTCCTGGCGGTTCTGGCGGAAGCCGAGGCCACGGCCGCCGCGGCGCGGCAGGTACTGTCCGGCCTGGAGCCCGATCCAGCCGAGGACATGGTCGCCGGGCGCGGTGGCCCGGAGGCGGCGATCCGCGCGGAGGAATGCGAGCACGAGGCTGCCTCGCTACAGCATCTCGTCGAGGCTGAGGCGGCGCTGCCTGGCCGGGAAGTCGCTCTGGATGCGCTCGCCAAAGCCGCCGCCACAGCATCGGCGCTGGCCGGCTCGCTGGAGATGGCGAAAGAAGAACTCCCGGATCGGATCGCCGCCCTGGCTACCCGGCTGGAGGAGGCGAAGGCGGAGGCGGCCAGCGCCGAGAGCAGCCGCGGGCGGCTGGCCGTGATCGCGAAGCAGCGAGCGGCGGCTATCCGCCTCGCCGAACGCGGGCCCCGGCTTGAAGCGCGGACGTCGGCGGTGCGGGACGCGGTGGATCACCACCAGCGGCTCGTGGACGAGCATCAGGAGGCCGTGGACGCGCGGCTGAGGGGCATGGCAGCGGAACTCGCCGCTGGCCTGGCCGCCGGCCGCCCGTGCCCGGTGTGCGGCTCGGTTGCGCACCCGGCCCCAGCGCGGCCCGCCGGCGGCGCGGTGACTGAACAGGACCTCGCGGAGGCTGCCGGGCGGCGCGATGCTGCCGAGGCCAGGCGTCGGCAGGCTGAGGCCGAGCGGGATGAGGTGGCCAGCGAGGTGGCGGCGTGCGCGGCGGTGGCTGAGGGCCGGACCCCCGACGACCTGGCTGAAGAGGCAGCCGCTCAGGCTGAGAGCCTCAAACGCGCGGAGCAGGCCGCAGTGGAGGCGGCCCGCCTCGGACCGGAACTGGCCGACCGGCGAGCCGAGCAGGAGCGGGTGGGCCACGAACTGCTGACGGCCGCGAAGGCGGCCGAGGCGTCCCGGGAGAGGGCCGGGAAGGCTCGAGCTGATCTGGATGCTCTGCGAGCCGAACTCGCGGCCGCGGGCCACGGGTACCCCGCGGTGTCCGCGCGCCAGCGTGCTCTGCGGACACGTGCCGTGAAGGACAAGGCCCTCGCCGTGGCGCTTGACAGGGTCGCGGCCGCCGTCGCCGCGGAGCAGAGGGCCCGGGTCAGGGTCGAGCAGGAAGCGCTGGCACGCGGCTTCGCAACCCCCGAGCAAGCCAGGTCGGCGGTGGCCGCCCCCGATGTTCAGGCCCGCCTCGATGCCCAGGTGACCGCCTGGAACTCCACGCTGTGCGCACTGAGAGCGGCGGCTGAGGCCGATGATCTGGCGGGTCTCGATCCCGGCGAGGCGCCTGCGGCCGCCGCGGCGGCCGCCGCCGCCGCCGAAGCGCTGGCCCGCGCCCAGGAAGCTGAGCAGGATGTCCGCCGTTCCCGCGAACGGGCGGCCGAGCGGGCCACACGGCTGAGCGATCGGCTTGACCAGGTGCGGGACGCCGAGGAGTCGGCCGACCGCCTCGCCGAGGCGACGGATCCTGTCATCCGCCTGGCCGGCCTGGCCAAGGGGATGGACGGCCACCGCCGGGTCGCACTGACCACTTACGTCCTGCGGCACTGGTTCGAGCAGGTCGTCGCCGCGGCCAACGTCCGGCTCGCGGCCATGTCATCGGGCCGCTACGAACTCAAGCGCATCGACGAAGGCGAGACCAGGCGGCAGCGCGCCGGGCTGACCCTGTCGGTGGTCGACCGGCACACCGGCGCGGAGCGCGGGCCCGGCTCGCTGTCCGGCGGGGAGACGTTTTACACCTCGCTGGCGCTGGCCCTGGGCCTCGCGGACGTGGTGAAGGCGGAGGCTGGGGGAGTGGATCTGGATACGCTCTTCATCGATGAGGGTTTCGGCTCGCTGGGCGCCGACACGCTCGACCAGGTGATGGCGGTGATCGATGACCTCCGTGATCGCGGCCGCGTGGTCGGGATCGTGAGCCATGTGGCCGACCTCAAAGACCGGGTGGCCGAACGCCTCGAAGTGCGCCGCCTGCCGGACGGTTCCTCGGCGGTCAGGGTCGTCGCCTAGCCCGGCGCCCGATGCCGACGCCTCCGGTGGTGATGACGACTTCCATGATCGCGGTATTTTCTCAGTCGTGGCGGCTGAGAAAATACCGTGATCATGGTCGGCGGGGCTGGCGTGGACGCGCCTGTCGCCGGCGGCCAGGCAGGCCGCGGCGTGAGAGAGGGTGACGGTGGCGGGGGAGTCCGGCTGGGTGCCCGAGGGGGTCGACACGCAGAAGGCGAACGTGGCCCGGGTGTATGACTACTGGCTGGGCGGAGCGTGGCCACGCTGCGGGAGGCCCTGGCGCCGGGCAGCTTCCTGGTGATCTGCCATGCCACCAATGAGAGCAGGCCGGATGTGGCGGCGGCGGCGCAGAAGCTGTACAGCCAGCGGGTATCGGCGCAGTCCGCGATCCGCCCGCGCGCCGGAATCCAGCAATTCTTTGACGGCTTCGACCTGGTCGATCCCGGACTGGTCTACATCCCTGAATGGCGCCCGGACTCACCGGAGGACGTTCCGGAGGACCCGGGGAGATTCTGGGCGCTCGTCGGGGTGGGCAGGAAGCCGTGATTTACCTGCGGCTGTGACGTGCTTGCGGTCAGGCGGGTGAGGGTGTCTGAGCCGTCGATGAAGTCCTGGGCCAGGTCGGACAGGCGGCGGTTGCGGGATCTGGCCTGATCGCGCAGGAGTTTGAATGCCTGGTCCATGTCCAGGCCGAGGCGCTCGGCGAGCTTGCCCTTGGCCTGCTCGATGATGACCCGGCTGTTCAGGGCGGTCTGCAGTTGCTCGTTGAGGGTGTCGTTGTGGCGCATGCCGCGCTCGTGCAGCAGGCTGATGGTGGCGACGTCGGCAAGAGCCTGGGCGACGCGTATGTCTGCGGGGGGGAAGGTTCCCGGAGCGGAGCGGAAGAGGTTCAGCGCACCGATGACCTGCTCGCGCAGCCGCATCGGCAGGGCCTGCACGGCGGCGAAGCCGGCCTGCTGGGCGGCGGGCACGAACCGCGGCCAGCGGGCCGCCGCGGCGGCCAGGTCCGCGGCGTCAACGGGCCGGCCGGACCGGAAGCAGTCCAGGCAAGGACCCTGGTCGTTCTGCAGCTGGAACAGCTCAAGCAGCCGGGCCGCTTCGCTGGAGGCGGCCACCACGCGCAGCTCACCGCGCGGATCAGCCAGCAGCAGCCCTGCCGCGGAGACGCCCAGCAACTGCACGCTGCGGTCGGTCAGGACGTGCAGGAAGTCGATCACGTCGAAGCCGGCGACCATGGTGTCGGTCAGCTCGACGAACGTCGCCGACAGTAGTTCTCCGTTCATCCCGCTCACCCTCTCAGGAAGAATGCAACAAGAAACCCGGGTGCCTGGCAATGGGTGCGCGGGCTATCGATCGCAGAGTCTCTTTTCTGGCCGCGGCCGGCCTGATTAGTGCCTGCATGAGGTCATTGCAGCGAGGCCGGGTCGGCGGGGTCAGTCGATTCGTCCGGGGGGACCAGCGTGGCGGTCAGGCCGGTGAGCAGGATATCGAGGCCGCGTTCAAGTTCGGCGGCGCCGTCGTAGGAGGCCAGGACCGGGGCGAGGCTGCGTAGCAGGGGGAACTCGCCGATCGGCAGCCGGTGCAGGCCCAGCCGCAGCAGGTCGTCGGTCTCGTCGGGATTTTCGACTAGTTCTTGCAGTTCGTTGAGCACGTGGCCGTGCAGGAACCCGAACAGGGCCCGGTAGATGTGCAGGACATCGGATCCGCTGAAACCGGCGCGGGTGAGCAGGGTGAGGACGTCTTCGAGCGGGCGCAAGGTGCCATGGGGCCGGAGCGCGAGCGGGGTGGCCAGGGGCCGGGTGACCAGAAGCGGCACCACGTGCGGGTGGGCCAGCGCCAGCCGGCGGTAGTCGCGGGCGATGGTGCGCAGTTGGCCGGCCCAGTCGCGGTCGGCGGAGTCCACCGTTAGCTGGGCGAGCACGGTCTCGGCGACGCCGTCGAGCAGGGCCGCCTTGTTCGGCGCGTGCCGGTAAAGGATCATCGGGTCCCGGTCCAGGGCGCGGGCGAGGCGGCGCATGGACAGGCCGTCAGCCCCGTCGCGGTCGATGATCTCCAGCGCGGCGGCCAGCACTACATCCCGGGTGATCTTGCCGCTCCCATTGGCGTCCGCGTCGCGGACGGTCCGGTTGGCCGGTGGTGGGGTCATCGCAGTGGCACCTTCTTCCGTGTGGCCGGAGCCGATGGTCGACTGTCTCATTCAGTGTAGGCCTACAGTGTTGACATGATTCTACCAGTGCTGTCACACTGTAGATCTACAACGTAGACCTACTGGAGCGCATCATGATCCTAGTAGTCGGGCTTATCATCCTGGTCGCCGCAGTGATCATTGGCGTGGCCGGCGTTCTCGGCAATGGCGGCAGCGATCACGCGCTCACTCACGGGTTCGCAGTGTTCGGCACCCACGTGACCGGCTCCACCGGCACGCTGTTCCTCTCCGGCATCGTGGTCGGGATAGCTGGCCTGTTCGGGCTGATCTTGCTGCTGGGCGGGGCCCGCCGGACCGCCCGGCGCGGCCGCGCCGGGCGCCGCAAGCTCCAGCAGTCCCGCCGCGAGACAGCCGCTGTCAGCCAGGAGCGCGACGACCTGATCGGCCAGCGCGAGGCCGCCCGTGCGGACACGGCGAGCGCCCAGGGGAACGGCACTTCCCCGGCCGACACGTCCCCGGCCGACACGGCGAGCGCCCCGAGGAACGGCTCTCCCCCCGCCGACCGCCATCCCGGCCCAGACGAGGGCCGCCGGAACTGGCTGCAAATGTTTGGACGGCGACCCGCCCCCCGGCAGGCCCCCGCCCCCCGGCCGAGTGCCGCTACAGACCAAGAATCGCTGAACGGCCAGCCCGCCCCGGATGTCCCAGCCGGTGCATCCGCGCCCGCGAAATGACGCTCGAAAGCCAACCGCCTATCAGACATTGACCAGTTCGCCCTCGCGCCGCCGGCCTGTACCTCACGACCGGCGGCGCGAGGCAACGCCATGAGGTGGCGATCTCTCCACTGCGCACGGCGGCCATCCTGCACGCGGTGCTGCACAGGCTGACAACCTCGCACCCACGGTCTCCTTGACGTCGTCTGGACCGCCTGAGCCCCGCCCTATAACCGCCTCAAAAGGTCCTGAAAGATGACCGCTTCAAAACGGTCCAGAAAGCTCCGCCGGCGGCAGAGCGGAGTGTGTGCGATGAATGGGCGCAGAATTGGTCCCAGCAAGTGCGATTTGGACGCTTGGCGAACCGCCGCGGCGCTTGTCGCCCGGGCGGATTGAGCGTAGTATTATAAATGAGAAGGTCGTGCTCGCAATGCCCCCGGGTACGCGAGATTACGGCCCCCCGCTGCCCCGGACCTCGGCTGCGCGTAGCGCGCTCTTGCAAGCCGAGGTGGCACATGACAACACCGATCCGCTCGAGGGCCGGTGCCGTTTGTCGCCGACCTAACGGGCGTGGCTTTCATCGACTACGCCTGCCTCAGCGTTCTTGCCATCCCGCCCGGCCCCCGCTCATGCCTGGTCTCCCGCTCGCCTACGGGGCCCCGCCCGCCTCCCCATTCCCTCTTCACTGCGCCTCCTTCCCTCGTCGCTCGTTCCTCGCTCTCTGCTTCCTTGCGCCTCCGGGGCGCTTGAGGGCGCTGCCTTCCCTCGTCGCTCCTTCGCTCGTTCCTCGCTCCTCGCTCCTCAGTCCAGGCAGCGCCGCGCCCTCCGGCTCGCGCACTGTGGAGTGCCGTCGGTACACACTGCCCGCTCGCGGGTGATTTCGGAGGTTTCTTATGTCGCATGAGTCAGTTGTTCGGGCACGCAGTGCCCCCCGCCACGTCGGCCGAGCGGTTCTTGCGCCGGGGTGGTTGTCATGACGGTAACCCGGGCACGCCGGACAACGAGATCGGCCGGGCGGAATGCGGCCTCGAGCCCCGCGCTGCAATGGCTGGCGCGCGGAGGGCTCGTGGCTCGGGGCGCGATCTACATATTGATCGGGGTGCTGGCGGTGCAGATTGCGTCCGGCTCCAGTGGCAAGCAGGCCGATACCGCCGGCGCGCTGCATACGGTCGCGAGCCATCCGGGCGGGATTTTCGTTCTGTGGCTGCTGGCGGTGGGCTTTGCCGGGCTCACCATCTGGCGGTTCGCCGAGGCTGTCTACGGGCAGCCCGGCCCGGGCGGCCGCAAAGCGGGCAAGCGGCTGGGGTCGCTGGCCCGCGCGGTCTTGTACGCCTTCATCTGCGGCAGCATTGTCAGCTTCATCCTCGTTACCGGCGGCGCGACCTCGAGTAACACGCAGTCCAAGGACGCGACCGCGCGGCTCATGGCCCATGGCGGCGGCCGGTTGCTTGTCGCGCTGATCGGCATCGGCCTCGCCGTCGGCGGGGTCGCCGTCGCTCTCTACGGCATTCGTAAGAAGTTCGTCAAGCACCTGCACATGGCGCAGATGAGCCGCCGTACGGCCAAGGTGGTCAAGGCCCTGGGCGTGGTCGGCAACCTGGCGCGAGGAGTGGTTTTCTTTGTCGCCGGGGTGTTCCTGTTCGATGCCGCCGTCAGCTTCAACCCGCAGAAGGCGCAGGGCATCGACGGTTCGCTGCTCAAGCTCGCGACCACGCCGCTCGGCCCGGGTCTGCTCGTCGCCGTCGCGCTCGGGCTGGTGATCTTCGGCATCTATTCCGTCTGTGAGGCGCGCTGGCGCGAGGTCAGGGCCGGGTAGCCGGCAGTTGTCACCGAAAATCCCGCCGTGGCGGGCGCTGGCCGGTTTGACCGGAGCATTGACGGGGTGCATACCCCAGAGCGCCAACCCGGGCTGGGCCTCTGAAGGGACTTGCGATGTCTGTGCAGCTACGAGCCCGGAGACGGCGCAGCCGGGCCCGGGCTGTTCCGGAGCGCCCGCATCCTGTCGGGGACTGGAAGATAGTCGCCCTGCGCCTGGCCGGTGGTGCTGTCGCGCTGTGGGGCCTGGTTGCATTGCTGGGCCTGTTGGTGACGCATGTCCTGGTCCACGGGCCGGTGCAGTCCGCGGACCGGCGTGTCGATGTCTGGTTCGCTGCCCACCGGACGGGCGTCTGGAACAGCATCACGGCGGTCGGCAGCGGCATGGCCGAAGTCCAGGTGGCCATCGCCGTCACTGTCATCGTGGTGCTGCTGCTGCGCTGGCGGCTGAGGCGATGGTATGAGTCCGGGGTTTTGGTCGCGGCCATGGTCGGGGAGCTGCTGGTGTTCTATTCGGTGACCGCGACCGTCCACCGGCCTCGCCCCCCGGTGGTACGACTGGACGCGGCGCCTCCCACTTCGAGCTTCCCGTCCGGGCACACCGCCGCCGCGGTCGCCCTCTACGGCTGCATCGCGATCCTGGTGCTGTGGATTTACGGCCGGCGCGCGGCCACCCGGGTCGCGGTCGTCGTGTTGTGCTGCGTCCCCGTCGTCGTCGGGCTGTCGCGGCTCTACCGGGGGATGCATTACCCGACCGACGTGCTCGCGGGCGCACTGGTGGGAGGGCCTTGGTTGCTCCTGGTGATTACCACTCTTCTTCCGCGGCAGCGCACCATGAAGCGCAGAGGGGGCAATCCGGCCATCCGTTAGGAGGATCTCTGTGCGGCGGCAGAAGGAGGAGGCGAGCGTGACTGGGCCGCGGCCAGACTCAGCCGGTGAGTCCGCGGTGAGTGTGGACCTTCCCCTGGTCACGCCGGCGCCCCGGGTGTGGTCCCCGGCCACTGCCGTGATCGTCCCAGCGGCCGCGGGTCTCACGTTTGCCCTGCTCACCATCTGGGTCGCGGGACAGGGATCTGCGGTGTCAGGGGTGGACGAGCACGTCCACAGCTGGGTGATTTCCCACCGCAGCCCGGGCAGCGTCGCCTTCGCCCGCGCTGTCACCTGGGGAGGAGTCACCACGGTTGTGCTGCCCGCTCTGGTCGCCGTCGGCGCGGTGGCCGCCAGGCGCGGACGTGATATCAGGCGAAGCCTCGGGTCAGGACTCCTGCTCTTCTGCATCGCCGGCGTCGGGATCTATGTGGAGACCCGGATCAACGTGCTGATCGGACGTGGGCGGCCTCCGGTGGCGGACTGGGCCGGGGTGGCGGGAGGATCGGCGTTCCCCTCCGGTCACACCACCGCCGCGACCCTGTTCGCGGCCTTGTGCGCCTGGGCCATCGCGGCCCGGGTCCCAGCGGGCTGGCCTCGTCGCGGCGTCTGGGCTGGAGCCGTTGCTTACGCCGCTGCGGTGGGCTGGTCGCGGGTCTGGCTGGGAGTGCACTGGCCCACGGATGTCGTCGGTGGCTGGCTCTTCGGCGTGGCCTGGTTCGCCGGCAGCGTCGCGGTGATCCTCACGCTGCGGCGGCGGTCTGCCGACCGACGGGCGGCCCGCTCGAACGCCTGAGCCCTCCTGCGTCACAGCCGGCCGCGAAAGCGGTCCCGCCAGGGGCGGCCGTCCGGGTCGTAGATCATCCGGTACAGCGGAGTTGCCCATAGCCGTTCCACAGTTGTGGGGTTGTGGCGCCGATGCGGCAACACCCGCCCCGGGGGCCTCGATCCAGATCCGCCACCGTCGTGCCATGCCGCGAGTTGCTCGGCCTGCCGCCGGAACGCCGCGAAGGCCTCCTGCGGATGCAGGAGATCCGCCACGTCGTCGGCGTGGCGGTCGAGGTGCTCCCGCCACAGCCGGAGCCGGAGGTCCCGGGCGAACGTCCGCGCCCCGTCCCCGAGGCCGGCCGGGTCGCGGGGCTCCCGGGCGTCACGCTCCGAGCTGAGCACGGCGATCGACAACTCGCTGTCGTGGCTCCACGACCTCCGGTTGAGGTTGTCCGACCCCACCATCGCCCACACGTCGTCCACCACCACCGCTTTGGCGTGCACGTACACCGGTGTTCCCTGATGGTTCTCCAGGTCATATACAGCAAAACGATCGCCACCCGCGGCGGCGCAGGCACGGACCACGTCATGCCGGCCCAGCACGCCGGGCATCCGGGTGACCGCACCGTCGGTGTCGGGGTAGCGGGGCACGACCGCGACGACGTGCAGGTCGGGCTGGTCCCGCAGGGCCGCGGCCACGATCTCGGCCACCGGGCGCGACCATAGGTACTGATCCTCCAGGTAAACCAGGCAGCGGGCCCGCGCGAACGCCTTCCGGTACGCGTGCGCGATGCTCCGCTCCCCGAGCGGCGCGAATGGGTACCTGCGGAGGCGGGCCGGGTAGGTGCGCAGCACCTGGACCGCGTGCGGGCCCCGCCGGGTCTCGTCGTGGGCGGTCGGCTCCGCCAGGGGCCGGCTCGTCATCGCACCCATGTGGTAAGCGCGGTCGTAGAGCTGGCGGACTGGACTGGGCAGGTCGAGAACGGTGCTGCCGTACCAGCGTTCCCGGAAGGTGTGCTCAAGGTCGTGCACGGCGGGGCCGCGCACCTCGGCCTGGATGTCGTGCCAGGGTGGCCGGGGGCCGTAGACATCGGGGAACGTCATCACCTGCGGATCGCCAGGGTGCGCCGAATCGTCATTGCGGCCGTAGCCAAGGTCGATACCGCCGACGAACGCGACGTCGCGTATAGGCGAGCCGGGGTGGCGCACCACGACCAGCTTCTGGTGATGGCTGCCGCCCCGGCGAGTGCGGGCATCGAGCAGCACCTGACCGCCGTCCTCGTCGATCTGCCGGACGAACTCCGCGTTGGCCTTCTCGGACTGCTGCAACACCTTGGGCTGCGAGCGCCACAGCAGGCCGAAGACCAGGACTCCCCGGCGCGCCGCCAGGCCGAGCACCTCCCCGATCTCTGTCCCTGGGCCGTCGAGGCGCTCGTCCAGGTCACCCCGGAAGTCCAGGAAGTACACCTGGTCGCCCGCCTCAGTGGCCTGGAGCTCGGCACACAGCCGGGCGAAATAGCTGCGGCCATCCACGAGCGGCTGGACCAGGTTGCCCGTGGTGAATGCCCGGAGGTCAGTAGCCGGGTTGGCCCGGTCGCCCTCGGCGAGGAACCACGACCCGATAGCCCGGTCGTTGGCCGGCTGATCAGGAGCATCCTGCTCGAGCGGATCATCCGGCGAGTCGTCCGCATCTGCACGCATGTCCGGATTGTGCACCCTACGGATCGCCGGCGTCTGCGGCTGTGAGCAACCGACCACGCCCTGATGCCGGCAGCAGTCGTTTAGGCGTCGGAAGGCCGGTCCTCCGTCTGGGCCGGGACGCAGATCTTGATTGAGGCGGGGTGGACTTTAATCCGCATCTTGGTGACCGGGGGGCGGGCACCGCCGTCCAGCTCGTAGGGGAACGGCCGGTCGAACTGGATCTTGAACCGTTTGCCGCGGGTGACCTCGACGAACGGCGACTTCTCTGACTGTCCCAGTGCGACCCGCCCCAGCGTCCGGGCCCACTCGACCGGATTCTTGGCCATGACCACGCCGAGTTCGAGGAGCCCGTCGTCCGGCCGCGCCCCGCCGAACACCTGCACCCCGCCGAGGACCTTGCTCACGTTCGCGGCCAGGACGCAGGAAACCCGGCCCCGGAAAAACCGGCTGCCGTCCACCATGATGGCCGCTTTCGCCCGGCGCGCGCCGAGGTTCCTGGCCCCGGTGTAGAGATACGCCGCGCGGCCGAAGCGGTCCTTCATGCCCCGGTCCGCCTCCTTGATCATGCGGGCATCGAACCCGGCGCCAGCCATGACCGCGAAGTGCTCGCCGTTCACCGATCCGGTGTCCAGCACGCGACGCTCCCCCTGCAGCCCGGCCCGGACCGCCTCGGTGAGGTCGTCAGGGACCCCCAGATTCGCCGCCAGGAGATTCGCCGTGCCGGCCGGGAGGATCGCCAGCACCGCCCCCGTCCCGGCCACGGCGTCGATGCAGCGCTGGACCGTTCCGTCGCCGCCCCACACGAACAGCACCTCAGCGCCCTGCTTCAGCGCACGGCGGGCGTACTTAGGTGCCTTGCGGCTCTTCGCCACCTCATACCAGAGTGGATCGGCAAAGCCCTCCCGCGCCAGCAGCTCCCGCAGCTCACCTAAGCCGCCGCCGAAGCTCTTGCCAGCGTGCGCCACCACCGCGACCGTAGGCATGCCTTCACCTCCGTGTCCCAGCCGCTACCCACCGACGTTCGCGGCGATCATTGCCCATGACTATCCCACTGACCGGCGCCACCTCTGGGCACTTCGGGTCGGCGCGGTGTGCCACCAGGCCGGATCCCGGCGATGCGCTACGTGCCCGCGCTGTCCGTGTCGCCCCGCTCGACGGCTGACCACCTGAGCAGCCCGATATCGGCCACCATGTTCACGTGACGGCGCATGGCCTGCCGTGCTCCCGGCGCGTCACCGCGGCGGATGGCCTCCAGGATCCGGCGGTGGGCCCTCAGCGAGCGGGGAGGCCGTCCCGGCTCGCCCAGCGAACTCCGCCGGGTCTCGCTGATCGGCACGGCCAGCGCGGCCATGAAGTCCGCGAGCAGCGGGCTGCGTGCCGCGCGGGTGACAGCCTCGTGAAACAGCTTGTCCCCCTCCTCGCCGAGGCCGTCGGCTTCGATGTCGGCGGCCATGGAGTCGAGGGCCCGGTCCATCGCCTCGACATCCGCCTCGGTCCGGCGCACCGCGGCCAGGGCGGCTAGCTGCGTCTCCAGCGCCTCCCTGGCCTCGAGGATTTCCGGCAGCCGGTGCCGCTGCGTCATCAACTCCATGAGGTGGCCGGAGTCGTTCGGCAGGGATCTGAGGTAGATGCCGTCGCCGTGCCGCACTTCCAGCGTTCCCCGCACTTCGAGCGCGACCGTCGCCTGGCGGACTGATGCCCTGCTCACCTGCAATGCCTCGGCGAGATCTCGCTCGGAAGGCAGGCGATCACCAATCCCGAGCCCGGTGACCTCGACGTAGTCGAGCAGCCGGGCGGCAAGCTGCTCGTAAAGTCGGCGCCGGTCCGGGGCACGGAGGGACTCAGTACTCGGCCGGCCGGCCCGCTGACCCGCTCGCATGGCGTTTCGTCGCCTCAATCCTCTAGCCGGGCTGCCGCTGGTCCAATAGGCCGGCGCTGGGCAGGCAGCTTCGCTCACGTCGCCGACGAACGGGAGTCAGCCCGGACCCGTTGACACCCCAGGATAGCGAACATTATGGTTCGGGCTACTGGATCAGCCACTGACTCTCTTTGTCACTTGCCTCCCACCAGTTGCCTCCTAGTCGCGCCGAGGAATGACATGGGCACCTTCCTTGTGACCGTCGGCATCGGGCTCGCGACTGCGGCGATATTGTCGCTGTCGGCGGTCGCGTTCACGCTCGAGTACGCGGTCAGCCGGGTCGCCAACTTCGCGCATGGTGAGTTCCTCACCATCGGTGCCTACGCCGCTTACAGCGGGCAGACGTTCTTCCATCAAAGCGTGCCCGCAGCCGCGCTGATCGCCGCGGTCGCGGGCATGGTCGCCGCGCTCGTCCTGAACGCCGGGCTGATCGAGCAGTTCCGGGGCCGCACCGGCATCACGGTCTTCATCGCGACGCTCGGAGCCGCGCTGATCTTGCAGAACGCGCTCGTGATCGCGTATGGGGCGGCGAACGTCTCCTACACCTTCACGCAGGGCGGCCTGCACCACGTCGGGCCGTTCCTGTGGACGACCTCGGACATCGAGGTCATCTTCTCGGCGCTGGCCGTCGCGGGCCTCATCTACCTGCTGCTGCAGCGGACGCGTTTCGGCAAGGCGGTCAGGGCGGTCTCGCAGGACCGGGCGCTCGCCCAGGTGAGCGGGATCCCCGCGCGGCGGATCGTCATGCAGACCTGGGCCCTCGCCGGGGCGGTGTCTGGCTTCGCGGGTTTCGTGCTCGCCGACACCATAGGAACCTTCAGCCCGACGCTGGGCTTCAGCTTCCTGCTGCTCACCATCACGGCCACCGTCGCGGGTGGCATCGGGCGGCCTTATGCGACCTTCGGCGGCGCCCTCGTCGTCGGGATCGTGCTGCAGATCGCCGGCACCTACACCAGTTCGGCCTACGAGCTCGTGTTCGCCTTCCTGCTTCTCGTCCTGCTCATGCTCTTCCGGCCGAACGGCCTCTTCGTCCACCGGAGCACTACGGCGGTGCGTGCCTGATGTACTGGGTCAGCATCATCACCGAGGCGGGCATCTTCGCCATCATGGCTCTCGGCCTCGACGTCGTCTGGGGCTGGTGCGGCGACTTCGACCTGGCCTTCTACGGGTACCTCGCCCTCGGCAGCTACATGACCTTCGTGCTGGCGATCGGCAAGCCGGTCGCGCCGGTCCGGTACATCATCGGCTGGCACCTCCCCGTTCCGCTCGCCATAGTGCTGGCCGTTACCGTCGTCGTGGGCCTCGCCGCCATCATCGGCGCCATCGCGCTGCGGAACCTGCGCGACATCTACTTCGCCGTCACGACCCTCGGCGCGGTAAGCGCGCTGTACATCTGGGTGGAGAACTACACGCCGCTCTTCGACGGTTACAACGGCGTGTACGGGCTGATCAACCCGGGGCAGACGGCGCTGCGCCTCACCTACAACGGTTACCGCGTTGTCTTGCTCTTCGTGGTGCTCGTCATCTTGTTCCTGGCCTATCTCCTCGTGCAGCGGCTGTCGAGGAGCCCGTTCGGCCGGATGCTGCGGTCGGTGCGCGAGGACGAGCGTGCCGCCGCCGCGTACGGGCGCACGGTGTTCACCGCGAAATACCGTGCCTACCTGTTCGGTGCCGCCCTCGCCGGCCTGACCGGCGGGCTATTCGCGATCTTCATCAGCGCATTCAACCCGTCGGCCTGGACCCCCCAGGAGCTCCTGGTGATCTACGCGGCGATCCTGGTCGGCGGCCGCGGCAACCCCCGCGGGGTCATCGTCGGCGTGTTCGTCGTCTACACCGGTTTCATCGAGCTCACCCGGTTCCTGCCGTCGCCCGCATCGCGGCCCGAGTTCGGCCCGTCGATGCGCCAGATCCTCATCGGGCTCCTGATCATCCTGATGCTCAGGTTCAGGCCTGAAGGGATCTTCAAGGAGCGGCCCGGGATAGACCGGGTGCCAGGGTCGGGAGGGCGGCTGGGGCCGTTCCGGGCGCGCGCCGCCGCATCCCCAGGCAGCGTGACAGCTGGGCCCGCAGTGGCGGTTGGCACCAGTACCGAAGCACCGCCCCGAGCCGCGCAACCCGCGGATGCGGGGGAGGGCCTTTCGACCCGTGGCTCGGCGCGCGAGGGGCATGCGGCTGACGACGGGAGCGGGCAGTGAGCCCGGCGCTGCTTGAGATCGAGAGCCTGACGAAATCCTTCGGCGGCGTCCATGCCGTGCGGGAATGCACCTTCTCGGCTTCTGAGGGCCAGGTGATCGGCCTGATCGGGCCGAATGGCGCAGGCAAGAGCACGGTGGTTGACCTCGTGTCAGGCTTCGGGCAGCCAGACTCCGGCAGCATCAGGTTCGCCGGCGAGCAGCTTATCGGGAAGCGTCCCGACGTCATCTCCCGCCTCGGGCTCATCCGGACATTCCAGACTCCCCGCGAGTGGCGCAACCTGACTGTGATGGACAACGTCCTGCTGGCGCGCCGCCGGTTTGCCAGCGAGTCCCTCTGGCGCTCGATGACCCAGGCCCGCCGGATCCGCCGCGCGGAGGAGGCGGACCGGGTCGACGTCCGGGCCATCCTGGAGCGCTTCCAACTGGCCGAGCTGAAGAACGAGCGTGCGGTGAGGCTGAGCGGCGGCCAGAAACGGCTGCTCGAATTCGCGCGTATCGCGGCCGCCGAGCCCCGCCTGATCATCCTTGACGAGCCGATGGGGGGGGTTAACCCCGTGCTGGGTGCGCGGATCGGCGAGGCCGTGGGGCAGTTCGCCGACGAGGGCCGCGCCGTGATCGTGGTCGAGCACAACCTCCCGTTCATCGAGAAGACCTGCGATCGGGTGGTCGTGATGGATCTCGGCGAGGTCATCGCGCAGGGGCCCTTCTCCGGCCTGCGCGACAACCCCCGGGTGGTCGACGCCTATCTCGGGATGGACCAGAGCAATGAATGAGCCAGCGCCCGAGGTCGTGCTGCGAGCCGAAGGGGTGACGGCGGGCTACGGCGGACCGCCGATCATCGAGGACGTCTCGCTGACCGTCTACGCGAAGAAGATCACCGCGATCGTCGGGCCGAACGGCGCCGGCAAGTCCACGCTGCTCAAGGCGCTGAGCGGGGTACTGAAAGCATCGGATGGCGAGGTGTACGTCCGCGGCCAGAAGACGACCAACATGGCCCCGGAGAAGCTGGTCAAACGCGGCCTGGGCTACGTCCCCCAAGTCTCCAACATCTTCCCCGATCTCACCGTCCGGGAGAACCTGGAAATGGGCGCGTACACGCGGCGCCGCGGCGTGAACCAGCGCATCCACGAACTGTGCGAGCTATTCCCGGACCTCGGCGCGGCAATGCGCCGCCGGGCCGGGATGCTCAGCGGAGGTCAGCGCAGCATGCTCGCCATGGCCAGGGCGCTCATGCTCGAGCCCGCCGTGATGCTGCTCGATGAGCCGAGCGCCGGGCTGTCCCCCCTGCTCCAGGGAGCGCTCTGGGAGCAGATTGAGAAGATCGCCGCAACTGGCGTCGGGATCTGCGTTGTCGAGCAGAACACCCGGCGGACTCTGCGCCACGCGCACTGGGGCTACATCCTCGTGCTCGGGCGCAACAGGCTGGACGGTCCCGCACAGGAACTGCTTCACGACGAAAACGTCGTGGAGCTTTACGTCGGCCGCATGAGTTGACCACGCGAGCCTGAGGGCCGGGACGCCGCAGGAGTTTCCGGCGGGCACGGCCGGCGGCTCGCACGCAATAGAGGAGAACCAGCGTGAAACATCCCACGATCAGCAGAGCAGTCGGTAGCTGCGCGGCAGCCGTGCTGCTGGCCGCTTGTGCGTCCTCCGGCAGTGGATCGAGCGGAGCCAGCGGCACTTCGTCCGGCCCGGTTACCTATGGCGTCCTTTCCTGCTTCACGGGCCGCCTGGCGAGCCTGGGCCAGGCGATGATCCAGGGGGCCAAGGTCGCCCAGAGTGAGATCAATAATGCGGGCGGAGTGCTCACCCGCAAGGTGCAGCTGGTGACCGGCGACACCAGCTGCGACGTCGCTGACGGCGTCACCGCGGTAAATCAGATGCTGACCAAGACCGTGAGCGGGGTGATCGGCCCGGAGACCCAGGAGATCAACGGGGTGGAGCCGATCCTCGATTCCAACCACATCGTCGACGAGTTCCAGGGCGGCGACACGGCCCGGGACCACCAGACCGATCCGTTCTTCTTCCGGGATAGCCCGTCCGACTCGCAGCTGGGCGTGGCCATGGCGCTGTACGCGCACCAGAAGGGCTACACCCGGGCCGTCATGCTGTTCTACTCCGACCCGGCCGCGCAGACGTTCCTGAAGCCGGTCTCCACCACATTCACCAAGCTCGGCGGCACGATCCTGAAGACCATCATCGTCACACCGGACCAGACGTCGTATCTGAGCCAGGTGCGGGAGGCGATCGGCGCCCACCCGCAGGTGATCTTCACGCAGGAGGACCCGCCGACCGCGGCGGTCCTGTTCCGGGAGTTCAAGCAGCTCGGCGGCCAGGCGATCCCATGGGTCGGCACGGACGTCACGAGCGGCAGCGACTACCTCAAGGCGATCAGCTACCCGACCGCACACGCGGTGCTGACCTCGATCTACGGGACATCCGTCTCCAGTCAGGCGACGACCGCCTTCACCAACCAGTTCAACCAGCTCTATCCCAGCCAGAAGTCGGCGGGCCCGCTGGCCAATGCGAACTACGCCTATGACGCTGTCGTCTCCCTCGCGCTGGCCGATCAGTATGCCAAGACCACGGACGGCACCACCGTCTCCCGCGACATGAGCAAGGTGACGGACCCGCCGGGCACCGCCTGCTACACGTACTCGTCGTGCCTGAAGCTACTCAAGGCCGGGACGAAGATCAATTACGAGGGCGCTAGCGGCAGCCTCGACTACAACAAGTACAACAACACGTTCGGCCCGTACGGCGCCTTCCAGGCCACGACCGCGGGCGTGGAGACGCAGGTCTCCGTGATGACGGCGAGCGCGCTCGCGGCAGCGACGCCGTAACCAGCCGCCGGGCCTGGCCCGCCGCGGCGTTTCCAGCGCGCGGCGGCCCAGGTCCGGCGGCCCAGAGTCGGCGGCCCAGGCCCAGCGGGCCCGGCCTGGCAGGAGCGGCGTGACGCCGCGCGAGCAGGAAAGGATGCGATGGCAGTGACCCATCCCTCCCCTCGGCCAGGTGAGCTGGCCGGTGCCGGGCTGTCAGCCGCCGGGCGATCCGCTGCCGGTTCAGCGGATGAGCCGGCTGCCTTGGCCGGGCCAGCAGGGGAACGGAAGGGCCCGGAGGGCCCCCTCGCGGGGGTGCACGTGCTTGACCTGGCGCGGGTGCTCGCCGGGCCATACGCGGCGATGCTGCTCGGCGATCTGGGCGCTGAGGTGATCAAGGTAGAGCGGCCGGGAGCCGGTGATGACACCAGGCAGTGGGGCCCGCCGTTCATGCCCGCCGGCGACGGGGTCGAGAGCACGTATTTCTTGTCGGTCAACCGAGGCAAGCGGAGCGTGGCCATCGACTTGAAGGACCCGCGCGAGCGCTCATTTGTCGAAGCGCTGGTGCGCTGGGCCGACGTGCTGGTCGAGAACTTCCGGCCCGGGGTGATGGACCGGCTCGGGCTGGGAGACGACCGGCTGGCGGAGCTTAATCCGCGTCTGGTCCGGCTGGCGATCAGCGGCTTCGGCGAGGCGGGCCCCGACAGTGACCGCATCGGCTACGACCAGATCCTGCAGGCCGAGGGCGGGCTGATGAGCCTGACCGGCACGGCGGCGAGCCCGGCGGTCAAGGTCGGCGTTCCGATCGCCGATGTCAGCGCTGGCCTGTTCGGCGTGATCGGCGTGCTCGGCGCCCTGGTGGAACGGGCCAGCAGCGGGCTCGGCCAGCGGGTCTCCACCTCCCTGCTGGCCGCGCAGGTTGGCATCCACACGTTCCAGGCGACCAGGTACCTGATCGCGGGCCAGGTGCCGGGGCCCTCGGGCAATCACCATCCGACGGTGGCGCCCTACGGCGTGTTCGACGCCGCGGACGGCCCCCTGGTCATCGCGGTGGGCAACGAGGACATCTGGCGGCGGTTCGCCCCGCTCGTCGGGCTGGAACCGGCCGACCGCCGGTTCGCGACCAATGCGCTTCGCCTGGGCAACCTCGCCGAACTGCATCAGATCCTGAACGAGGGGCTCGCGCCACGCACAGTGGCCGACTGGCTGAGCACGCTGCGCCATGCCGGTGTGCCCGCCGGTGAGCTGAAGACCCTGGACCGGGTCTATGGCAGCGAGCAGGCACGCGCCGAGAACCTGGTGTGGGAGGTCGATCACCCGCTGCTCGGCATCATCCGGCTACCGGGCAACCCAGTCCACTACAACCGCAGCGTGATGTCGCCCGGGCTGCCGCCCCCGACGCTGGGCGAGCACACGGACGCGCTCCGGGAAGCTCTGCTCAGCCGAGCGCAGGCCGATGGCCGCTGACCCCGCCGCCGCGCCGGGCCCGTCGGGCTCGCGCGCGCTTTATCACGCGGTCGCCGACGCCGGGAGCCTCGGGCGTTTCGGCGAGGAGATCGAGGCGGGCAACCCCAGCGGCTGGCCAGGCTATGAAGAGCAGCTCCGCTGGGCCCGGAACGCGACCGGGACCCAGCACGCCGTGACGACAGGCGTGGCCACGGTCGCCGGGGAACCGTGCGTCATCGTCGGCTTCGATTTCTCGTTCCTCGGCGGCTCGCTGGGGGTCGCCGAGGGCGCCAGGATCGCACGGGCGTTCGCGGTGGCGACCGCGAAGCGCCTCCCGGTCGTGTGTGTCGCGGCCTCGGGCGGATCGAGGATGCAAGAGGGCACCAGCGCGCTGGTCCAGATGCAGGTGGTCGCGGCGGCGATCGCCGGAGCGCGGCAGTCGGGCATCCCGCATATCGCGGTGGCCGGCGACCCGACCACCGGCGGCGTGTGGTCGTCCCTGGTCGCGGGCGCCGACGTGCTCATCGGCGTGCCAGGCGCGAGAGTGAGCTTCTCGGGTTCACGCACCCGCCCCGCGGGCGCCGACCCGGAATCGGCGGACTTCCTCGCCGACGGCAAGTGGGCCCGCGGTTCGGTTGACGCGCTGTCGCCGGTGCACCGGCTCCGCGGTGAGGTCGCCGCCATCCTCCGGCTGCTGTCGCCGCGGTCGCGTGGTGACATCCCGGATGGAGCGCCGCTGCCCACCTGGCCGGCCGGCGCCGACGGCGAGGGCAGCCCGGGCGAAGGCGGTCCGGGGGAGGGCAGCCCGGGGGAGGGCAGCCCGGGGGAGGGCAGCCCGGGGGAGGGCAGCCCGGGCGAAGGCGGTCCCGGCGAGGACGCCTGGGCGCAGGTCATCGGCGCCCGCAGTCCCCGGCGGGCCCGAGCGGACCGGTGGCTGGCAGGCTACTTCGAGCAGACCTTCGACATCCGCGGTGACCGCTGCGGCGGGGTGGACGCCGGCCTGCGCTGCGGCTTCGGCCGGCACAGCGGTTCCGGCCAGCACAGTGGCGGCACGATCGCGTACATCGCGCAGACCGGGCAGCGCACCACCCCGGCCGGATTCAGGACCGCGACTCGCCTGCTCGCGCTGGCGACGCGCCTCGGCCGGCCGGTCCTCACGCTGATCGATACCCCGGGTGCCGCGGCCGCGCCCAGCGACGAGGCGGCCGGGATCGGCGCCGCGATCGCCGAGCTGTTCATCGCGGTCGCGTCCTGCCAGGTTCCGATTACCTCGGTTGTCATCGGCGAGGGCGTGTCCGGCGGAGCGCTCGCGCTCGCGTCGCCCACCGACCTGTGGGTGGCGCGGGACGGCTACCTGGCGGTGACGGCCCCGGAGCTGGCCGCCTCCATACTCAAGCTTCCTGCCGATGAAGTCCCGCAGGTGGCCGCGCGGCTGCGGCTCACCCCGGCCGAGCTGATGAGCCGCGGCATCATCCGCGGTATCGTGCGGCCTCCCGCGGCCAGCGCCGGGTAAGCGCGGTTTCCCGTGGCCCGCGCCGGGTAAATACGGCCGGTCAGCCGGGTGACCCGAGGTAGTCAAGCGCGACGCGGACGCCGTCCCTGGCGATGGGCACCCCCGCCTGCGCGAGCCCCATCTCCACCCCGCACAGCGTGCCAGCCAGCGACAGCTCGCCGAGATCCCCGAGGTGGCCGATGCGGAAGACCCGCCCGGCCAGCCGGCCGAGCCCGGCGCCCAGCGACATGTTGTAGCGATCAAGTATCAGCTGGCGCACGCGGTCCGCGTCGTGCCCGTCAGGAACCAGCACGGCAGTGAGCGTGCTGGAATAGTCGTCCGGATTCTGGCAGAGGATTTCAAGTCCCCAGCCGCGGACCGCCCGGCGGGTTGCCTCCGCGTGCCGGGCGTGCCGCGAGAAGACGGCGGGCAATCCCTCCTCGCCGAAGATGGCGAGTGCCTCGCGCAGCCCGAAGAGCAGGTTGGTGGCCGGCGTGTAGGGGAACAGCCCGGTCTCGGCGGCGGCGAGCATCGGCTGCCATTCCCAGTAGCTGCGCGGCAGCCGGGCCCGGTGCGAGGCATCGAGGGCCTTCTCGCTGATCGCGTTGAGACCCAGCCCGGGGGGCAGCATCATGCCTTTCTGCGAACACCAGATGGTGACGTCGACACCCCACGCGTCGTGGAGGTAGTCGATCGACCCGAGCGAGGAGATCGCGTCGACGATCAGCAGCGCCGGATGACGGGCGCTGTCCATCGCCTCCCGGATGAGCGGGATGTGGCTGGCAGCACCGGTGGACGTTTCGTTCTGAACGATGGTTACCGCTTTTATCTCGTGACCACGGTCCGCGGAGAGAATCTCCTCGACCTGGCCGGGTTGGACGCCTCGGCGCCAGTCGCCTGGCACCAGGTCGACCGTCAGGCCCAGCTTCCCGGCCATCCGGGACCACAAGGTGGCGAAATGCCCGGTGTCGAAGGCGAGCACGCGGTCCCCCGGCGACAGCGTGTTGACGAGCGCGGCCTCCCACGCGCCGGTACCTGACGAGGGGTAGAGGGCGACGGGCCGGGAGGTGCCGCACAGCCGCCCGGTACCCGCGAGCACCCGACGGGCCAGTGCGGCGAACTCAGGGCCGCGGTGATCGATCGTGGGCGCGGCCATCGCCCGCAGGATCCGATCGGGGACGTTCGTCGGTCCGGGGATCTGGAGGAAGTGCCGCCCGCTCTGATACCTCATCGATCTTTCCTTTCGCCGCCCAGTACCATGATCTCGTGGCAGGCGGCGTAGCTGGGGATATCGCGGAAACGCTGCGCAGGGTGGTCGGCGGCGAGGTCCGCTTCGACAGCTACAGCAGGCACCTGTTCTCCCGCGACGCGAGCATGTACGCGATCGAGCCGATCGGCGTGGTCTTCCCCCGCGATGCCGACGACGTGGCCGCCGTGGTGTCCACGGCCGCTGATTTCGGCGTTCCGGTGCTGCCGCGCGGGGCCGGCACCAGCCTGGCCGGGCAGACGGTCGGGCACGCGATCGTGATGGACCTGTCCCGGCACATGAGCAGGATCATCGAGATCGACGCCGGTCAGCGGGTGGCCCGGGTGCAGCCCGGCGTGGTCCAGGAACAGCTGAACCTGGCCGCCGCCCCGCACGGGCTCATGTTCGGCCCCGACACCTCCACGAGCAACCGGGCGACACTCGGCGGGATGATCGGCAACAATTCGGCCGGCAGCCAGTCGGTGCGATACGGCATGACGATCGACCACGTGCGTGAACTCGACGTGGTGCTGTCCGACGCGAGCAGGTCCCGGTTCGGCCCGCTGACCGAAGCGGAACGGCTGAGCCGCGCCGCCTCGCCCACCCTGGACGGGACGATCTGCCGGGAACTGCCTCAGCTCGCGGAACGCCACCGGGAGGCCATCGCCACCGGCTTTCCCCGGTTCTGGCGGCAATCCGGCGGCTACCGGCTGGACCGGCTGGGTGACTCGGACGGGCTGGACCTGGCCACGTTCGTGGTGGGGTCCGAGGGCACGCTGATCACCGTGGTCGAGGCGACTGTCCAGCTGGTGCCGTCGCCGCGGTACCGGGTCATCGCCGTGGGCCACTTCAGGTCGGTGCCGGCCGCGATCGAGGCGACCGAGGACGCGCTGGCCTGCCAGCCCGCCGCCGTCGAGCTGCTCGACCGGACCATCCTCGAGCTGTCCCGCCAGAAGATCGAGTACCAGGCTCTGGGTTCGATTCTTAACGACAATCCGGATGCGCTGCTGTTCGTGACGTTCTTCGGGGACACGCTGGATGAGGCGGTGGCCGGACTCGACCGCCTGGATGAGTCCTGGCGCGCCCACGGCCACGGCTATCACATGCTCCGGGCGGTCCAGGCGGCGGAGCAGGCGGCGCTGCTGAAGGTCCGCCAGGCCGGCCTGGGGCTGCTCATGGCGGCGAGTTCCGGCGGCCGCCGGCCGCTGGCGTTTGTCGAGGACACCGCCGTCGAGCCGGCCCGGCTGGCGTCCTACGCCCGGCGATTCAAGGAGATCCTGGACGCCCGCGGCCTGACGGCCGGCTTCTACGGCCACTGCTCGGTCGGGTGCCTGCACATCCGCCCGTTCGTGGATCTCACCGCACCTGGGCAGCCGGAGCTGATGCGCGCGGTCGCCGAGGAGGTGCGCGACCTCGTGCTCGAGTACGGGGGGGTCAACTCGAGCGAGCACGGCGACGGGCTGGCCCGGAGCGAGTTCAACCGCCGTGTCTTCGGCGATGCGCTCTACGGCGCCATGCAGGAGACGAAGCGCCTCTTCGACCCCGGCAACCGGATGAACCCGGGGAAGATCGTGAACGCGCCCGCTATGACAGATAACTTGCGCGATGTGGCGCTGCCCGTGCCGCGGCCGCTCACGACGCGGCTGCACTTTGACGTGCCCGGCGGGATGCGCGGCGCCGCCGACCGCTGCATGAACATCGGGCTATGCCGGAAGACCGCGACCGGCGTCATGTGCCCGTCGTACATGGCCACCCGCGACGAAGAACACTCGACCCGGGGCCGCGCGAATGCCCTGGTGAAGGCGCTCTCGATGGCCGACCCGCGCGCCGCGCTTGGTGACGAGCGGCTGCACGGCATCCTCGACCTGTGCCTCGAGTGCAAGGCATGCAAGAGCGAGTGCCCGCTCGGGGTCGACATGGCCGCACTGAAATCGGAGGCGCTCGCCGCCTACCACGATAAGCATGGCGTCCCGCTGCGCTCGCGGGTGTTCGGGTCGATCCGCGCCCTGAACCGGATGGGCTCTGCCGCGTTCCCGCTGTCCAATCTGGCGGGCGGGTGGCGGCCCGCCCGCCTCCTTGCGGAGCGGTGGCTGGGCGTCACCTCCGCCCGGCCGCTCCCGCAGTTCCAGCGCCAGGACCTGCGCCGCTGGTTCCGGGGACGGCAAGCGGCGGCCAGTCCGGGGGCGGCGGCCAGTCCGGGGGCGGCGGCCAGTCCGGGGGCGGCGGCCAGTCCGGGGGCGGCGGCCAGTCCGGGGGCGGCGGCCGGTCTGGGGGCGGCCAGTCCGGGGTCTCAGGGCGAGCTGATCTTTCTGGCTGACTCCTTCACCACCTTCACCGAGCCGTCCGCCGGAAGGGCAGCCATCGAGCTCCTGGAGCTCGCTGGGTGGCAGGTCCGGTTCGAGGGCGCCGGGTGCTGCGGGCGGGCCAGCCTCTCCAAGGGGCTGGTTGACCAGGCCCGGCGGATGGCGGCCGGCCTGGCCGGACGCCTTGGTGACGCAGCCGCCCGCGGCGTGCCGATCGTCGGGGTGGAGCCGTCGTGCCTGCTGACCCTGCGCGACGAGTACCTGGCCCTGCTCCCCGGCGACCCGCGGGCCCGCGCCGTGGCCGCGGCCACCCGGCTGCCGGAGGAATTGCTCGTGGAGGCCATCGCCGACGGCCGGCTCGTCCTGCCGCCGGACAATGCGGTCAGCGGCCACCGCGTCCTGTTCCACGGTCATTGCCACCAGAAGGCGCTCGCGGGGACCGCCGCGACGATGGCGCTGCTCCGCAGCATCCCCGGCGCCGACGTCAGCGAGGTTGACGCCGGGTGCTGCGGCATGGCCGGCTCATTCGGTTTCGAGGCCGAGCACTACGAATTGTCGATGAGCATCGGCGAGCTCCGGCTCTTCCCGGCCGTCCGGGCCGAAGCGGAGGACACGATCATCGCGGCGACAGGTGTGTCCTGCCGGCAGCAGATCGCGCACGGGACCGGACGGCCCGCCCGGCATCCGCTGGAGATCGTCCAGCAGGCACTGCTGTCGCCATCGCTAGCGCAGCGGACCTGAGACGCGATCACAAACATCTCCCGCTCGCCTGCGGGGCCCCGCCCACCTCCCCATCCCTCTTCACTGCGCCGCCTTCCCTCGTCGCTCGTACCTCGCTCCTCAGTCCAGGCAACACCGCGCCCCTCCGGCTCGCTCACTGCGTCTCCCGCTCGCCTGCGGGGCGCTTAAGGCGCCGCCTTCCCTCGTCGCTCGTACCTCGCTCCTCAGTCCAGGCAACACCGCGCCCCTCCGGCTCGCTCACTGCCACGCCCCCAGCAGGCGTTGTAACGAACCCGGCTGCGCTGTCGCTTCTGCCGTGGGTGAATGGATGCGCCGCTGCTGTAGGCGTGGCGCCAGTCTGAGAGGTAGAGGATCTGATGCGCGTGTTGGTGTCCTCGCGAGGGGCGGGGGTTCTCGCCGCTGTCGTGTGCCTCGCCATCCTTGGCCTGCCCGCCCGGCCAGCGGCCGCTACCCCGCAAGGGACGGCAACCAGCAACCCAGCTCCGGGGCACTTCAATGTGGGCGCCACCCATTCACCGCAGTTGGAGCAGGCGCTGGCCGGGGGCCAGGCCCAGGTGGGCCTGGCCCAGCCGGCGGCGGCCACCAGCGTGGCCAGCAGCATGGTGCAGGGCGTCGACGTCGCGTCCTACCAGCACCCCAAGTCCACGCAGTACCCGAACGGGGCCCCCATCGACTGGTCGCAGGTCGCCGGGGCCGGATACCAGTTCGCGGCGGTCAAGGCGACCGAGGGTGCCTACTACACCAACCCTTACGCGCTCACCGACCTGGCGAACGCGAAGGCCGCCGGGCTGTCGGTCGCCGCATACGCCTTCGCCATCCCGAACGGCGACGGCAGCAGCAGCAGCCCCGTCACCCAGGCCGACTATCTCCTCAGCTACCTGGGGGCCGGCAACAGCACCATGCCGATCATGCTGGACATCGAGTACGACCCGAACACGAGCACCGACCATGCCAACGAGTGCTACGGGCTCACCCCGGCCGCCATGGTGTCGTGGATCTCCGCGTTCGACACCGAGATCCAGAGCAAGACCGGCCAGCTCCCGATCATCTACACCACCCAGGGCTGGTGGAGCACCTGCACCGGCGGCAGCACCGCCTTCGGCCACAGCCCGATATGGGTCGCCGCGTACAGCGCCACGACGAGCCCGGCGCTGCCGGCCGGCTGGGGCAACTGGGGCTTCTGGCAGTACACCAGCACCGGCACGGTTCCGGGAATCGCCACCACGACGGCCACCGACCTCGACTCCCTCAACCTGGTCAGCCGCGGCGGCCAGCAGAGCAACGTGGGCCAGGCCATCTCCCCGCTCCGGGTGGACCAGTACAACGCGCCGTACCCGCCGGGCCTGGCCTACAGCGCGAACGGCCTGCCGGCCGGGCTGTCGATGGACTCCACCGGGCAGATCTCCGGTACCCCCACCACCGCGGGCGTGTCGGCGGTGAGCGTCGCGGCGAAGACAGCGGGCGGCGTGACCGGATCGGTCAGTTTCTCGTGGAATGTGGGCGGGGCGATCACCGTCTCCTCACCCGGAACTCAGGGCACCGTCGCCGGGAGCCCGGTGGACCTCCAGATCCAGGCGGCCGACTCCACGGCCGGGCAGACGCCTGCCTTCTCCGCGACGGGTCTGCCGCCGGGCGTATCCATCAGCGCCAGCGGACTGATCACGGGCTGGCCGGCCCCAGCGGGCACGTACCCGGTGACCGTGAAAGCCACCGATACCGCCGGGGACGCCGGATCCGCCTCGTTCACCTGGACGGTCAGCGCGGCCACGGGCTCGGGGCCTACCGGGCCGGTCCGGCTCGACCTGGGCGGCAAGTGCCTCGATGACACGGGTAACAGCAGTGCCAATGGCACCAGGATCCAGATCTGGTCATGCAACGGGGGCAGTGCCCAGTCCTGGACCATGGTCCAGGACACCACGGTGCGGATCCACGGCAAATGCCTGGACATCGTGAACCGGGGAACCACCAACGGGTCCGCGGTCGACCTGTGGACCTGTACTGGCGGGACCAACCAGCAATGGCGGATCGGGACGGATGGGGAACTGGTCAACCCGGTGTCGGGCAAGTGCCTCGATGACACCGGCGGCAGCACCGCGAACGGGACCAAGACCGAGATCTGGTCGTGCGTCGGCACTGCCAACCAGAAATGGACCACCCCCGCCGGGCCGGTGGTGTCCCAGATCCCCGGCAAATGCCTCGACGACTCCCAGTCCGGCACCGCGAATGGCACCGTCATCGACCTGTGGTCCTGCACTGGTGGCTCCGCCCAGAGCTGGATCGTGGAACCGGACGGCACGGTGCGGATCCACAGCAGCTGCCTGGACGTGAGGGGCGCGGGGACGACGGCGGGCACGCCGCTGCAGTTGTGGACCTGCAACGGCGGCTCCAGCCAGCAGTGGCGGATCAGCCTCGCCGGCCAGGTGCTGAACCCGGTGTCAGGACTCTGCCTCGCCGACCCGGCGGACTCCACCACCAACGGCACCCGGCTGACCATCCAGGCCTGCGCCTCGCCGCCCGACCCCGGCACGACCTGGCGCGCCCGGTGACCCGGGAAGAGGATCTTGGTGCGCATCTTGACGCTTCGTACGTCAGCGATATACACCGCGATGAAGGGGTGGATGGCATGAGAACGCAACCGTTGATATCCACGGCAGTAATGGGGAACGCGGTCGGCGTCGCGGCGGTGCCCGCCAGGGCCGGCCACCAAGAACACACGAGGAGGCGGTTGTGATGACGCACCGTTTCGCAAGGTTGGCTGCGCCGGCCATGCTGCTGGCCCTGCCGCTGGCGGTTCCGGCGACCCTGGCCGCGGCAACGGCCCCGGCGGCGGCGCAGGCCGGATCGGGAGTCGGGGTGGTCCCGCATGGCACGCAGAGCAACGCGAACTATGCGGCCAGTTTCGCTGCCGCGCAGGTCACGAACACCGACGCGACCTCGGGCCAGGTGAGCTGCTACCGGCCGGAAGTTCCGTACCTCACCAGCAACGGCCCGAACGACGGCTATACCGGCATGTCGTCCTGCCCGGGGGCGACCACCGGTGAGGATACTGGCGCGTCCGCGCCGTACCCGACCCAGGCGGGCAGCAATCCCGGTTATCCCGCCACGGGCTCGATGCTGGTGAAGGACCACTCCGAATCGGACATCCGGGTGGACCCGACCAACCCGCAGCACCTGATCGGATCCTCCAAGTGGTTCGTCAGCGCCGAGGGTTACAACCATGTGCTCGGCTTCTACGAATCATTCAACGGCGGCCAGACCTGGGCCACCGGCCACATCCCCGGCTACGAGGGGTGGACCGACAACACCGACCCGGTCGGCGCGTTCGACGGATTCGGCAACTACTACGAGTTCATCCTGCCCTACCAGTTCTTCTACAACTCAGACGGAACCCACGACTTCAAGGTGGGGACGCCGCTGGAGCCCAATCCCGCCCAGCCGGCCGAAGCGGTGGCGATGGCCGTCCGCCCGCAGGGCGCGACATCAGCGGCCGACTGGATCACCACTCGCGCCGGCCACCCGGACTTCGTCGCCACCTACGACAGTATCGGGAACGAACCGGACAAGCAGTGGATGACGATCGACACCAACCCGGCCAGCCCGCACTACAACCGGGTCTACGCCATGTGGGTGGACTTCCATTCCGTCACCCCGGTGCCGTACGTCTCCTACGCCGACGCCAGGGCAAACGGGACACACACCGCCTGGTCCGCCCCGCAGAAGCTGCCGGTTGGCCCGAATAACCCGCAAGGGGTTACCTACCTCCTGCCCCACGTGGACCCCAGCGGCGCCATCTATACGACGCTGACCAACTTCACGCCCAAGCAAGGCTTCTGCTGCGCCTCGGTGTTCGTGGACAAATCCACCGACGGCGGCAAGACCTGGTCGGTGGCCGGGACCGCGGTCCCCAGCGTGACGCCGCCCCCACTGGTCTACCCGAACACCACGTTCCGGGACGGGATCGAGAACACCTTCGCGGTCGGCAACCACCTCGACGCGCAGGGGCTCTACCCGCTGTACGTCTCCTATGAGGACTTCAGCGCCGGCGCCGGTAACGTGATGCTCACCGCGTCCTACGACGGCGGCGCCACCTGGACCAGCCCGATCCAGGTCAACGACAACGCGAGCTCCGCTGATGAGTTCCAGCCCAACCTCACGGTCGCGCCCAGCGGCACGGTCAGCGTGAACTTCTACGACCGCCGCCTCGCCTGCCCCGCAGCCGGGACCGCGGATGCCGCGGCCGCCGGGATCGCGCTGGACCAGGTCAACCCGAACTACAGCGGCAGCCTGCCGCCGTACGGCGCCGCCAACTATTGCGTGAACGCCAGCATCCAGTTCTACAATCCGCAGCTGAGCCCGATCGGGCACAACATCCGGATCAGCCAGCACTCGTTCGACCCGCAGCTCAACTCCCCGCACACCAGCTGCGCGAGCTGCGAGACCACGTTCATCGGCGACTACTTCGGGAACACCACCGGCGTGACAGCGGCCGGCGGGGTGGTGGACTACTCGACCTTCGTCTCCACCTACAACGACGGCACGAACCCCGCCAGCTACCAGCAGCAGATAGTGGCGAGCGTCCCCGTGCCCTGACCACCACGGGAACTTCCTTCATCGCTGTGGCCTGGGCCCCGGGAACTGCCCAGGCCACGGCGGTGAGGGACTATGCAAAAAGCCCGACGGAGGTGCGCCGATAGCCTTGCCGCCGTCCGCACCCTCAGCCGGCGCCGCCACGCGCCGTTGAAGGCGCTCCACACACGCGGCGCCACATCGGGATCCGTCACCTCGGCGAGCGGGACCTCCTACCGGGCGGCGCCGTTAACCTGGCTCGCTGCCACCGGCACGAACACCAGCCGCAGGTTCGTAACCGTCACATGTCCCCCATACGCACGCGCTCCCTACACGCGATTAGCCAGGAACCGGGCATACAGCTTCTCGCCCGGGCGCAGAGCGACATCAGCTCCTGCCATGTCAGGGCTACCCTCCCGGCCCCCACGATGCCCGAGAATGTGTCACCCTCCGCGTGCTGGAGTGTCGGCATCCCTGGGCCAACGGAATTCTTGATAGTTATTCCGCATTTCCAGAACACCGATATCCGACAGGAGATTGAGGAGAAGAACGAGCTTTCTGCCATCCTCCCCGGGAGAATACCTGGTGGTCAGAAAGGCTTTAGCGTTGCCGAAAGAGTAATGCTCGGGCAGAATTCCGATAAGTCTTCCGAGGAAGAATGCTGCCTTGTCCCACTCTGTCCACTCTTTCAGCCGTTGGCGTAGTGGTAGCATAACGTCGTCGGGCACGGTGCTCATCGTGCCTCCCTGATACGAGTACGGGCCCGGTTAGTCACATGTCCTCCGGTCCTACCTCCGACCAGAATCCCCGGGTGGCCTCGATTGCGCTATTGATGGAGCAATGAATCTGGCAGTTTATAGCGGCTGCTGACGAAAACCTGCGTCCGGTAGGCGCCATTCTCTGTTCCGACGCGCGTGATGAGCAACACGATCCCATTAACCTCGAAGAGCCCATTATCTGTGCTCCCACTGGCCCAATGACGACTCTTCTTCACCGCTCCGCAGCCATTCTTGAACGACAGTCGCAGCTGTCTCTATGTCGACGACATACCGTGATCGGATATTAGTCGGCTCGCCACTAGTCATGAACAGAATCCTTCCTCGGCGGTCATCATTGCCATGAGCGACATACTGATAGAGTTCGCGAGGGCGGACCAGGCCAAGGCATACGTTGGTGCCACTAATTCCGAGCATAACCCGCTCATCGGTGACGCCCTCCCTGGATACTTCCACTGTAACGTCAGGCTCACCCTCCAGGCCGCGAATGATGCCCCCAACATCATCGGCCGAGAGGCCTGTTCTAGCGGTGGGCGAATGACCAAAGCGCTCGATCTCTATTGTTACCGGCCTGTTGTTCATTACTTCATCACTATATTCCACCCAGCCTCCAGATCCCACGTCCCGAAGAGTCCCTCCGGAGTGGTGACCGTCAATTCACTGAGACCCATCTGCCGGGCTACCAAATCGATGCCCTGACGACACATTAGTCTGCACGGACCGCCACCTCCAAGTTTTGACACGTAAAGGGTACCAGACCGCCCCTCATAGTTAACGCCACTCTCGAGCGCCTGGGAGAACACGTCGCCTTCCGCGTGCTGGACGAAGTCTTCCCAGGTTCCATTTATCAGGGGGTTGTCACGAGCCAAGTTTGTGCCGACGTAGGTGTTGCCGCCCAGATCAAGGCGGGCTGCGACGCGAGCCCCCAGCCATTCCCTGTATGCCTTCAAGGCGGCGAAGATGTCCCGTTCGCCTTTTGCGTCTTTGGCGAAGTTGAGTGCGTCCGCTACCAGCCGCCCAAACAGGCTGAGTTGTTCCCACTCGCGGTCGCCGCCGCCGGTGGGCTGGCCGGATTGGCCGCCTTCTCCGCTGCCGGCGAGGCTGGGGCAGATCAACGCAAGTCCGCCGGCTGGGCAGACCCCACCGAACATGTTCCAGGTCTGTTTGTTGCCTGAGCCGTTTTGGGTGCCGTCGTTGAGTTGGCTGCCCAAGGGCAGGCACAGGCTGACGTACTTGACACACGGGTTGGTGCAGTTGGGCATGAACACGCCGCACCCGCTGCTGGTAGAGCCGCCGTTGCTGTTGCTGCCGCTGCTTGTCGGGGGGCTGGGGTTGCAGGGGTTGCTGGCCAGGATGCCGCATTGTTCGCCGCCGGGGAACATGTGGCCGTCGAGTTCGATGTTGGTGATGGGGTTGCCGGCGCCGAAGGTGTAGCGGTTGCCGGTGAAGGGGTCGGTGGACAGGCCGGTGTCGGCGAGGGCGCCGTTGTACATGTCGCGGGACAGGAACTGGTTCAGGCCCGGGTCGTAGGTGCGGAAGCCCATGTCGTACTGGGCGGTGGAGGAGTCCCAGCGCATCGCGTTGTACCGGTAGGGGTTAAACGGCTGGGCGGTGGTGGTGCCGGTGGCGGTGTTCTTGTCGGTGCCGGTGAACTGGGTCTTGTCGTTTTGGCCGTAGGCGGTGTAGCCGTAGGTGGCGGTGGTGCCGCCGGACTGGCTGGTGACGGCTTCGACGTCGGAGTGGTCGTTGTAGCTGTAGTAGCCGTTGGCCGTCGACCCATCAGGGTTGTGGGTGGTCTGGGACAGCCGGGCGCCGCCGGGGGTGTAGTCGTAGGACTTGGTGACGGCCCCGAGCGAGGACTCGGTGATCAGGTCGGCGGACAGGCCGAGGTAGGCGTACTGGGTGGTGGTGCCGCCGGTGGTCTGGGAGGTTTTCCGGTTGAGCGGGTCGTAGGTGTAGGTGGTGGTGTCGGTGCCGCCGGTGGTGTTCTGCTGCACGTGCGAGATGATGTGGTCGAACCCGTCGTAGGTGTTGGACTGCAGGATCTGCCCGCCGCCGGTGACGGTGTCCAGGCGGCCGGACGGGTCGTAGTTGTAGTCCG
>Ga0207684_10000504_pt1 | contig 48904 bp, 44 predicted proteins | sample KBSK5501metaG_FD_184342 | JGI IMG/M metagenome (GOLD analysis project Ga0207684, IMG submission 184342) | Corn, switchgrass and miscanthus rhizosphere microbial communities from Kellogg Biological Station, Michigan, USA - KBS K5-50-1 metaG... | ecosystem: Host-associated > Plants > Roots >... | reverse complement strand
AGCAGATTGCACAGGACCAGGGCGTCAGTTACGGCACTGTGACGGCGGCGATCGTTGCCGCGGCCAAGTCGGACCTGGACAAGATCGTAACCGCCGGCAAGATGTCCGCCGACCGCGAGAGGATGACCGCAATCAGAGCGGTAAGGTAGCTCTGATCCAACCCGCTCCAACCCGCATTAGTCGGCGGCAAAACAATAGAACAGGCCGTCGCCCCCGGTGCTACGGAGATCTGCCTGGCTGCAGCCACCATCGGGGCCGCGCGACAGGTGCGAGGAATTCCACGAATGCGAAGCCTCGTCATCGCGCAAACCCTGCCGGTCGATATGCCCGACCATCGCGGCACCTTGCGCGCTGCTTGTCCAATTATGGCAGGTCTTGTCGTCGCCGGGCGGAAAAGCGCGGCCGTCCGGTTGCGAGCCGGTCAGTGCATCGTGCCGGTTGGGCGTATCGCCGCGCCCGTTGACGATTTCGCCCTTCTCCGTCAACGCGGTCTGCTTAGTGAGATTGTTGTTCCCGTGGAGCTCGTCGACATCCTTGGCGACGACCGCCCCTTTGCTGTTCCGCCACGGCCCGCGCCCAATCCGATCGCGCCCATCGACCGCGGCCTGGCCATCGGCCATCTGCGTGCTGAGATAGGCGCGCCAGGTGTGCCTGCCCGCTCCAACCGCCTGCGTGCCCCAAACGGGGACCTTCGTGCCGTGCCTCCTGCCGGATGTCACGACGGACAGCGCCCCGTTTGAAAACGGTGGCAACTCGAAAGACGTCAACGTCGCCTACGACACCAAGCGGCAGCGCCTGATAATGGGCACCGGGGACTTCTCTTCGACGTACGCGAACGATTCAGGAAACCAGTCGATCTTCGCGTACGACCCCACCGCCAACGCGTGGACGACCATCTCACCCTATTGCCATCCCCCGGGACAGATTACGCTGAATCACCCAACTGATCGGGGCCCGTTCTTCTACGACTTAAAGCGGGACGCGCTGTGGGTCTGGAATCCAATTGCGCTCCCCGACCAAGCGGGCCAGGTCTGTACGGGACCGCCACCTGGTAGTGGTTCGATTTACACAAACGGTTTGCTGCGTCTCGACCTCGGCACGGGGGTGTGGCAGCAAATGTCGACGGCGCCGACGTTCTCCGTCGGTGGAGCTCACTACGACAGCGCAGCAGATGCCTCAATTCACATTGAGCCTGACACCGCGTGTCCGAGTCGAATCGTGCAAACAGATCTCACGACGCTCCAGCAGACCTCGACGCCGTTCTGCAACGCTCCATCCCCGCAACTTTCCGCGAGCGGAGGGTGGCAGACGGCGGAATATGCCGAGCGCGCGTTCTTCGCGTGGGACGATGCACGGCGGCTCGCGTACATCGCAGCGGTTCATCGGAGGTATGATGCCCAGGGCAACGTCGTCGAGTCGGCCACGGCGCTGTACCGGTTCGACGCGGCGACACGGGGGATCACTGCCTTGGCGCTGGCGCCGGTGAGGCCTGGCATCGCGCTCGATCCCTACGCCCTTCGGATTGTCTTTGACGCCGTACACAATCGCGTGCTGTATCCCGTGGTGAGCGACCCGTGCGGCGTGGTTCAGCAGATGCTGGTCTATGATCCGGCGACGAACACCTGGGAGCACATCCCGCTCCCAGCCGCGGACATTCGCGGGAACGCGATCGGCTTCGATCCAGTGCGGAACGTCATGGTGCTGGCTGGCTCGGTCTTTTGCGAAGATCGTCCCCAGCAGACGCACCTGTTCCTCTACCGGTATCGGGACTGAGAGTCGCTTCGATCGGTACCACGGCCACGATGGCAACCCGTCGAAGGAACGGGCGCCCGCAAGCCGCTAGGGCGCCGTACTGCTCACTGGGCCTGTGCCCGCCACGGGTCACGCGCAGGGCGGGGAGAGTCCGCCGTGGTCTCGATTACGAGACCGCCATCCTTGATCGCGAGGACCCACGTTGAAGGACCACGAGATAGACGAGCCATCGCAACGCCGGTACTCCGCGAATAGCTGACATTAGAGCTTGCTTGGGACAGGCTTTGATTGCTGGTCTATCAGATCGAATCGATCCAAGCACTGGCAGGATAGTCTCGCAACCCCGTCCCGGAGGCGGACGAAGGTGAACCAATGAAGGGCTGGATATGTGGCGTGCTTCACCAGGTCTGGCCTCGTAGTAGCAGCGCAGCGAGCCGTTCAAAATAACGCTTCAGGGGGCCAGCTGTATAGGAGCAGCTCGAACTCCAGCTGCTTCGGGCAGAGCTTGTTAGTGGTCGTCAGGAAGAGCAGGCCGCCTGGTCGGACCAACCGCGTGACTTCGTCGTCGCCCAAGAACGTGAGAATGATGTCACGATAGGCTGCGAAGCGTGTCGCGGTACCTGCCGTCTGACGTTGGGGTGGCGTAATACTTAAAGAATTCCCGCTCGGTGAAGTGCTGAGAGGCTCGGGTGCTCGGGCTCAACTGGCTCGAGGTCAAACGTCTGACTCCACCTGACGCCGGCTGACTTCGTTACGGCTGAACTCAGTTCGAGGAAGCCCTGAACAACTTACTCACCCTCCGCCCGTTCCATGACTACGAGCCAGTTACTCTGGAGGCTGTCGAGACGAAGCCATGTGATCAGTCGGTCGTAGAGGATCCCGACCCGGAACAAGAACGGAGAAAACAGTAGGTACAGCGGATAATGACGGATCGCCCGGATGCACGTCATGCTCAAGCCGGCATCGCTCGCGACCCGCCGAAGCGCCGTCCGCGTATTCGCCCGATAGAATACCGGAAAGTGATGATAGCCATCCTGGCCGAACATCCATCGCATGTATCGGCTCTTCCATCGGAATGGAATTACCCCGGCTACGAGGCATGAGTAATAGTACTTGTTCGGCGTCGTGAAGATCAGCCGACCACCTCGCTTCATCGTTCTACTTAGTTCCTTGAAGACGGCACCTGGGTTCTCGAGGTGTTCGACGACCGATCGCGACACGATCAAATCAAACACTTCGTCCCGAAACGGAAGTTGCGCCAAGTCTCCCAGAGTCACCGTGGTTCGTTCCGAGACTCTTGCCGAGGGCCTGACGATATCCACGCCGATGCCAAAAGCAGATTTGGGGCCATACCGGCGAAGAAGGAGCAGAGTGTCGCCGCATCCAGCATCAAGGAGTTTGTGGGTCGGCGCAAGGACGGGAAGGACCGCCGCGTCCAGAAGGGAGTCCCTCGTGGGTACGCCAGCATAGTATTTTTCCGCTAACCTCAGACACTTCGCCTGCCGTTCGGCCATTGCCATACTGCCGTAACCCCGCGCAGCCTATCTCTTCGCCACGAGATAGATCAGTCTGTACGGATCGGCCTCGAGTGACGGGCTCTTGATAGCCGTCAGGTTCTTATACCCAACATCCCGCAGCATCCTCATGAGATCCTCTTCATATGGCCAGAACGATGTCGGCTGCAAGCCGGAGTTGATCTCGTGGAGACTGCCCTCGCGAAATGATCTACCTCGATAGGTGCCGACTGCAGTCGTCAGCGTTAGAGCCTTGGCGTTCGGAGACGGAGAGGCGGCGTCGGCATAGTGGGTCGAGATGACAAGTGCCTCCGCTACCTCGCTCAGGCGCTCCAAAAGAATGTGAGGATTATCCAGGTGGTACAAGACCCCGGCGACGAGCGCGATATCGAAGGTTCCATAAGCATCACGACAGACGCTGCGGACGTCTCCGAGGGCAAATGTGACATTGTCCAGGCCGAAGAGGTTCTTGACAACGCAACACTTGACGTAGTTTTCGACCCTTCCTTCGATCGCTGTAATACGCCGTGCACCCAGTCTCGATAAGATTACAGTATTGCCGCCTTCGAGCGGGCCTAACTCGAGCACCGATTTACCTTTGAAGTCCATATGGTCATACAACTCGGGGACATTGAGGAGCGACACTCTCTCCGAAGTGTAGTCTGTGGATCCACCAAAGGGATGGCCGTCAATATGAAATCTAGTCTCCCACGTATAAAAATAGTCGAAAATAGCACTGACCGAAAAATCGACGACGTAGCGCATCCCGTTTCGCGATTCTTGGCGTCGGTGCCAGACAAGCTCATATCCTAAAGATCGGAAGAGGGCCTTCACGCCGCGATGGAGCACCTTTCGCGGATGAGTTACGACCATCAGCGTTCCCTCCACAGTCGAAACCGGAAGGACCCGAGTACTGGCTCAGTAGGTGCTACTCGAGCGGGGCTAGACAAGATCCATCGCCTGCTGAGCCACTGCGATGGCATTCAGGAGCAACTGAACCGCCGTTGCGATGTTGATCGCTCGCTCGCTCTCGTCGGCCGCCGCGCCTTCAATGTGACTGTGAGCTTGCGAGGTGAGGACCCTGGTCTGATCGATCGTATCCTCGGTTAGCTGAAGCAAGGGGTCTTCGACGGTTTGCCTGGCCCGTAGGAGTTGAACGGCTTGCTTGGCGCGATTCCACTGGACATAAGAACGAATCGTCAGCGCGTCGGCTCGTTTCAGTTGCTCCGAGTCGCCAGCGCTCTGCAGCACACCGAGCGCCTGCTCGGCGAGTAGGATGCCGAGCTTGAGTTCACCACCAACCTGGTGGCGATCGGCTGCTGCGCCGGGGAACCTTCCCTGACTCTGAGCCCTCGTCTCATTCGGGCCCGAAACTGCTACACAGCACGTCAATACAGCGAAACAAAGCACCCTAGGCAGGGTTTCCGCCGCCCGCAGCGCCGTCTCCATGGGGCCTCCTGTCGCATGATTTCAGTTCGTCCGTTTTGAAACGAGCCACGATACGCAGCGAAAGCTCCAGCCTGTCTTCGGCATCGTGTGCGTAAGCGCGGCATGAGGCGTCTTCGGCAAGTCACAAAACAAGGGCCGCATTCCGTCGGCGCTATACAGCTTCAAGTTCATAGATCACACAGGCGCAAAATGCATCCGACAGGAAGGGGATTGAGGCGAGGAATTTCTTTAGAGCCTTCGCCCGGTTCCCTGAGAACGGTACGATCTCCTTGCGTGTGACTCGGAGCCTGGCTCTCCAGCACACGCGCTCGAATCTCCAGGTGGTCAGCTTGTTCAGGTAGTCCTCGAGCGTGTCGTCGTTGCGGTAGGGGTTGGATTTCTTGCGACCATTGTCGTCCAGATGCCAGAAGCTGGCTCGATACTCTGACAAATCATAGGTTCTTGCACAGATGCGAAGAAGGGCGGCATCGGAAAGGAAGAGATGTGCCCATGGCACGTTGACCAGTGGGTAACAGTGGTGCCCGTAGGGATGCATCCACACGCTCCACCAGATCAAAACCTTGCCGCCAGGAATCAGCACGCGATGCCATTCGCCGATGATTGACTCGTAATCGAGCACGTGTTCCATCACATCGAAGCATAAGACGACATCCGCCGATTCGCGATCGACCGGAATCGAGTCGGGGCGCCCGACTACAAATGTGACTCGCTCCCCGAGGTTGTGAGCGGCGGCCGCCTGACGCGCGAACTCGACGAAAGTCTCAGAGAGGTCCACGCCAGTGACGGATCCAGCGCCGAGCTCGAAGACAAACCGGGCCAGATCCCCAGAACCGCAGCCGAGATCGATCACCCGCTTTCCCCGAACCTGAGATGGATTGAAGTACATGGTGAATTGCCGCTGGAGGCTGGCATACCTCCAGGTCGCGTAGTCAGCGACGTTAATGTGGGTGGGATGAGCCTCGGCGTGCCTTCGCAAAGCTCGCCGGCACAGTAGATAGCAAAGCTCCTCGATGGGACTGTTCACAGGGGATCTTTGTGAGGGTTCATCATCGAGGGTCTCCAGGTGCCGCAACGGCTATTCGGCCTCAAACGCCTACGGGAACCGGCTGCACGACTTTAGGTTTGAAAGTCCCTTATCGTCTTTGCCGATCGTTATCCACCTCCCTTATCGCGTGAATGTGGTCGCGCGCCCAGGGGCGTGGATCGTCATCTCGCGTTACGATTCGGAAGTGGTTGCTGCGTAAGAAGTCGATGACGAGTGATCTGGTACGGAACTGCTCACCATCGCCACGGTTCGCCCTGAAATCGTGACAAGCGATAGCGACGTAGTCCGTCTGCCGGATCACGTCGTTCATACCTCGGATTGCCAGTCGCTCGGCGCCTTCGACGTTCATCTTAAGAAAGTTGACCTTCGCGATAGCATATTCCGCGCAGATCTCATCGAGTGACACGCCTGAGACTATCTTGTCGGAACGCCCGTTGTCGGGTAGACGGCCGACACTGCTGGCGCGATAGTCACTCGAATCATCGATGTAGACGACACCTTGTCTATCGATGATCGCGCATTGCAGGCAAATCGTATTCTCCAATCTGTTCCACTGGCATAGCTTCGTGAGACACCTAAAAGTAGTTGGGTGAGCTTCAACGGCGAGTACGGTGCCATTGATGCCGACTGATCTTGAGAAGACAAGGGTGTCCGAGCCTGTTCCTGCACCGACGTCTATGATCACATCGCCCATTCGTGGCTTGTAGACATGGAACCACCAATCGTAGGTATCGTCGAAAATAGATCTGAAGTCTCGCTCAGAATCGGTGACTGTGTCGCCGTAGTACGGATATCTCGGTGAGTCGGCGAGGTAACAAGGGCCTAACCGACGAATCCAGACGTCGTCGTAGAAGACACTGAGGTCATGGCCACGCCCCATCTTATTCCGCGCATACCAAGTCGTAAGCCAGGCAAGAAGCGCGCGGCCGCCGGGCCGATCGAGAGCGTGAATGAGTGAGCGACGGATCGTCACGGCGATGGCAGTGGAGGCAGTCGATAGAAGCTGCACATCAGAAGGTGCTCCGATGAGCATTTTGCTCGCAATACTCAGACGAAGTGTTCTGGGATGCGGTCTCGACAGGCTTAGTGAGGAGGAAGACGTCCTGATTATTGTCCTTGGCACCACCTGGCACAAAATCCGCCACCGTGAGACCGCGAGAGAGGCTGGAGCGGACGTACTGCTCAGGATGAAATACGTAACAGTCATTGGTACCTGACGCCATCGGGTTTACGACGACCAATTGACCAGACTGAAACCGTTGGCGTTCGTGGGGCTGGAGCACATGTAGGCGACGGGTGCCCTGAACGGTAATGAGAAGGTAGCCACCAGGCTTAAGGATCCTTGTTAACTCGTTCATCCAGAAGAACTGCCCAGCCTCACTGAGATGGGTGAATACCGAGATTGCATAAATGAAATCGAACTGATCGTCGTCATAATCTAGACCTGTACCGGGCTCATTGAGCTTAAACTCCGCGAAGGGGAATGACCGCCGACACCACATAATTGCGGACGCACTGCAATCGGAACCAGAGAGCCGTGAGACACCCAAGTTTCTCCAATGCCTAATGATGCGGCCACAGCCGCAGCCAAAGTCGAGAATGGAATGAAATGCACCGATGTCCAGACCGTTGGCGGCCAGAATCGATCTGATGCTGTCCGCCCCTCGAACGCCGCCTGCGTAATAGGAGTCAGCGAGATCGTAACGTCCTGTGACGAGGTAAGCCAATCTCACCGAAGGAATCGGTAGGCCATCTGGCGCGCCGCGAAGTCGCAACAGAGGATTGCCGATTAGAACAGCGACTATCTCTGGGAACATCGTCAAAGCGTAGTAGTAGACCCTTCTCACGAGGGGATCCAGGCCGAATGCGCGAAAGCCGCTCCTGAGAAGACGCGCAGTGCGATTCATGACAGGATCTCCATCCGCCTCAATCTCCGTGGAGCTAGGGGCGTCGTTTGTCCCGGGTTCGTTCCGCGACCGCAAAGTACGTGTTGTTTTAGGCTACCGGAGGGACTGAGATAAAATTGAGTTCGAAATCGTCTGCAGTCTCGCTCAACGACATGCCACACTCGGAGACGCGACGTTCAGCACGAAGTGCTCAAGGCGTCGGAGCACGTGCTGCCAATCGTGATGCTGTTCGACGTAGGCCCGGCCCGCCGTGGCGTAGCGTTGACGCAGGGCGGGGTTGCTCATAAGCGAGACGACGCCGCTGGCGAAGGTTTCTGGATCGGCGGCGACCAGAATGTCGCGGCCCCTCGTAGCCGCGATGCCCGCGGCGGCCACCGGGCTTGCCACCACCGGGACTCGCATCGCCATCGCCTCCAGGACTTTGTTTTGCAGACCTCGACCAATACGAAGCGGCGCGACAGCGACGGCGGCGTCCTCCAGATAGGGCCGAACGTCGTCGACGCGACCGGTGACGATGACGCGATGGCCATCGGTGAGCCGACGCACCGACGGGGCAGGGTCCATCCCGACGACGAACAGCTGAATGTCGGACACGCGAGCGCTGATTCGGGAGAGGATCCCGTTCACAAGGTAGTGGACGGCGTCCACGTTGGGACGATAGGACATGTTGCCAGTGAAGACGAGCCGGCGTGGGTCGTACTGCGACTGGGATCGCATCGGCTTGAAGTACTCGAGATCCACCCCATTCGGGATGATGTCGATCGGTGTTCCGATAAAGCTCGCGAGAGCCTGGCGCTCACCTTCGGCGATGACCGAACAGGCATCGAAAAGCTGGCCGAGCCGGCGCTCCCAGAGACGTACCTTGGCCGCTTCGTATCGAAACGCGACCGAGAGCGGAAAGGGCGCTCGGCGGGCATACTCGAACCACTTCTCCGAGTCGGCATCCCCGAAGTCCATGATCTTGCGGCAGCCATGGTGGGCAGCCACGTAAGGCCCCATGCAGGCGGAGTGCACGACGATGGCCTCGAACCGGTCAGTACGCAAACGGCCGCGGATCTCGCGGGCCAGCCATGGGCTGTAGAAATAGGCGAAGGTCGATGGGTAGGTGGTGACACCGTAGAGCCCAAACCGGCTCCACGCCACCGAGGGGGGGATGAGCCCGACGAGCAGCTCACGACAATAGTTCCTGAGCTCCTGCCCTTCTAGGAGCTCGGCCTTACTTCGGGCCAGGGTGGCCACCGTCACGTCGTGGTTCCGTGAGAGATGACGAATCATGTTGAACGGACGGATCTTGCCGCCCCGCTTGGGCGGGTACGGAAGCCGGTGACAAAGAAACAGGATCTTCATAGTGTCGTGAACGGTGTCCCGATGGAGCCGTACCGGAGCCCCGGGATCGCCCGGAAGTTCTCGACCGCAAATAGGCTCCAGCTGTCGAAGAGGAGCCCTGGGCGACGCATCTTCTCTGCGAGAGTGACGATATCGGCTCTGGTGTAGGCGGGATGGTTGTTCATCACAACGACCGCGTCGGCGCCGTCGAAACCATCGTCCAAGCCGCAGGCATGTGCGCCGAGCTCGGCGATCACTTTTTCCTGCGTCACGAAGTCGTGCCCCCACACCTCGACGCCGTGCTCCTGAAGTCGCCGCATCAATGGAATCGCCGCCGACCCGCGCACGTCCTCGGTAGGTGGCCGTCCTTTGAACGCGAATCCGCTGATGAGCACCTTGGCTTCGGTTAGTGTTCGGCGACACTCTCGAAGCTCCTGGAGCAGCCGATCGGCAACGTGATCAGGCAGAGAGCCATTGATGCTGCGTGCTGCTTCGACCACCCTCGGAGCCAGATCGACGTAGTTCAGGCTGTCAATCAGGATGACCGCATCCTTCTCGAGACACGGGCCGGCGACGAACCCAGGCCTTGGGATGTTAGACCGTGGGTAGTCGAAGTTCGCAGCATGAATCAGTTCCGACGCGACCAGGCCCAGGCGCTCCGCAATCAGCGCCATCTCATTGGCAAAGGCGAACGTCACGTCGCGATACGTGTTATTGATGAGCTTGATCATTTCGGCAGCTTCCAGCGAGGAGACGCGGACAAGCTTCGGCGTGATCGTCCTGAACAGAGCCTCCGCTCGGTCTGCGCTATGAGCGTCGAGCCCGCCCACGATTTGAGGGAGGCTTCGCATCTCGGGAATCGCACGCCCTTCGATCGTTCGTTCCGGGCAGAATGCCAGGCCGAAGCGGGTGCTATGACGCCGGATCTCCGGCAACACGATGCCCCGCGTCGTGCCAATACTCACCGTGCTCCGAAGGACCACGAGCGGGTCCGGTCCGAAGCGGGGAGCGATCTGCCGAATCGCCTGGCGTACACGCTCGAGATTTGGTCGGCCCGTCGCTGGATCGAGCGGCGTTCCCACGGTGATGATGTAGATATCCTGCGAAGCAGGCACGGACGACGATAACGTCAGTCGCCGGTGCAGCGTCCTCTGAAGAAGCTCATCGAGGCCTTCCTCGGAGAAGTCGGCATGTCCAGTCACGTTGACCTGTGTGATGAACCCGTCGTTGGTGTCATACCCGGTGACCCGGTAACCCAAATCGGCTAGCACGGCGGCGAGGGGCAGGCCGACATGTCCCGTCCCTACGACACACACGGTCACTTCGTGGTCCGACATGGCTAACAGCCGCGGACTGTGGGATGGCGGTCCTTCAGGGCAGACACCATCTCTTCGAGGACGTGCTCGATCACCTCAGTCCAGTCGAGAGAGTGCGCATAATGGGCGATCGCCGTGCGGTTCCACTCAACGGCCAGGGCTTGCCGGACGGCAGCCCGAAAGGCCGGCACATCGCCATAAGGCACGAGAATGCCGTCGACGCCATCGCGCACGATTTCCGGTACACCCCCGACCCGGGTGGCGACCACAGGAACGCCGCAGGCCAGCGACTCGAGAAGAACGTTTGGCCAACCTTCGGACTTGGTGAGCAGGACAAAGAGGTTCGCCGCGCAGAACCACGGCCGCAGCTCGGCGTGCCGGCGGGGCCCGGCGAAGACGACATGCTCAGCGAGGCTGAAGCGGGACACCGACCGTTCGAGTCTGCGTGGGTACCGGTCACCAGGTCGGCCAGCACCGATCATGACATAGAGCAGCTTCGGCCAGCGCTCGATGAGGGCGGGAAGAGCCTCCAGCACAGTGTGTTGGCCTTTGTGAGCTTCGAGCCCTCCCACCGTTATCAAGATCGTGCGATCGTCCGGGAGCCGGCAAAGGCGTCGCGCCTCTCCCTGATCCATCGGTGCGAACAAGTTCGCGTCGACGCCGTTGCGGATTAGACGCACGCGCTCTGATGGAATACCGAGCTGCTCTGCGATGCCGCGGAGATAGCTGCTTACGGCAAGGACGCGATCAGCGCGGTGCAGCATCCATCGGAGCTGCGGCCGATGTAGACGATAACCCGACAGGCGTACCAGCTTCCCGCGAAGCGTCACAATGACGGGACGACGGAAGAGCCTGGCGATCAAGGTAGCGCCCACGCCGTCCGGGAACTCGAAATGGGCGTCGACGAGTTCGAAACGAAATCTCCGTTGGAGCCGTGCGATGAACGGGATCAAGCACAGAAAGTAGAACGCCCCGTCGAGGAATTTTCCGTATCGGGGGATGGAAAAGAATCGTGGATGGTAGACTGTCACTCCTTCCAGGTTTTCGACATATGGCAGAGTGGCGCGGGTGCGTCGAACCCATCGGTTCAGAGGGAACCAAGGTACCGGCGACACGACGATGAGCTCGCAGCGTCTGGCCAGTCGCCGAATACGCTCGAAAATGAATATGCCGCGCGCCGGCTCGTTGGCGTTTGGAAAGGTCGAGCTGAGGACGAGCACCCGCATCAGGCTGCTCCCGCGTAGAGAGGGAGGTACCTTGCCACGAGGCCATCCCAGGTTCGCTGCCTGGTCACAAATTGCCGACCCGCCTCGCCGAGTTGACGGCGGAGGGCGGCGCCCTCCCCGAGGCGGACGGCCTGAGCCACGAGGGCGTCGCGGCTCTCGGCTCTGAACAAAAGCCCCGTCTCCCCGTCCCGGATCACCTCGGCATGTCCACCCACGTCGCTCGCGAGGACCGCCTTGCCCATAGCCATCGCTTCAAGCGGCTTGAGGGGCGTTACCAGCTCCGTTACGCGCATCCGACGCCGCGGTAGCACCAAGACGTCGAGAAGCGTGTAGATGTCGGGTACTTCGTTCTGGGGAACTCGTCCCAGCAGGATCACGCTCGGCGCCGTCCGCGAGACCGCCAGACGCACTGCCTTCTCGTCCCGACCGCTTCCGACGAGCAAGAGCCGGGCACCAGGAAACCGGCGCAGGAACTCGGGTGCCGCCTCGACCAGGAATGGGAGGCCCTCGTAATGGCTGAAGGACCCTACGTAGCCAAACACCGGGCCGTCACCGACCGACAGGCGTCGTGCGAGTTCCTCAGCTCGGGGCCGCTGCCTGAACCATTCGTCATCCACGCCGTTGGGCACGACAGCCAGACGATCCTTCGGGACTCCTCGACGCGTGACGTCCCGCCGGATGCCATCACAGATGGCGACGACGATGTCGACGTGTCGCATCACGAAGGTCTCGAGAGCCCGTGAGATTCGATAGCGCGGGGAGCCTTCTGTTGACGTCCCGTGACTCACGGCGGCGTCTTCCCAGAAGGTCCGCACTTCATAAAGGACACGAACGCCGAGACGCCGGCCCGCCCAGATCGCCGGGAGCCCGTTGAGCACCGGCGAGTGGGCATGAATGACGCTGACATTCTCGTTCCGCGCGATCCGCATGATGCGGGTGGCCAAGCGGCGCATCAGGAGAAGCTCACTCGCAACCGGGACGAGCGCACTGGCTTGGCCGGTGCGGTAGTGGGGGATTCCATCGATGACGTCTTCGGCATCACGCAGAGTGCTCTGCTTGGGCGAGGTCAGAACGATCGGCTCGAGCCCCAGCCGTTTCTGAGCGAGGAGGATGCTGCGGCTCCGATAACTGTACCCGCTCCCGATTGGCAGCGAATGATCGAGGACGTGCAGGACTTTCCCGGATGTGGGTTTCAGGCTCGACTCCTCAGCTCGAGAAGCCCGTCCAGATACCGGTCGGCCACCTTCGAGATGACGAAGCGATACTTGCCCGAGGCCGAGGGCGAGATGGCTTCCGTCAGCTCGATCTCGACCAAGACGCGATTGCCCATGACGCGTTCCACGCGGGCGAGAATGGCTCGCCGCGTTGCCTCCGTGAAGCCTTCGGCCGGCACGATCTTGATGGTCAGATGATCCAGATCTTCCTGAATGATCTGGAACTCCCGGATCGGATGCACCTCGCGCAGCACGAAGACAACCGCCTGGGGATGCATGATCCGCCCGTCCGGAGTCACCAGGAAGTCGATCCGCCGTCCCTCCAGACGCTTCAGACAGGGGAGCGTTCTTCCGCACGGGCAAAGCTCGGAGTCAAGCTGCCCGAGATCCCCGGTGCGATAGCGAATGATCGGCATCGCCGAGGAATAAAGGTTCGTTACCACGATCTCGCCGAGACCATCGGGGCCGGCGCCCTCGATCTCCATGAGGATGCCCTCCGCCGCGATGTGGAGCCGTCCACGCGGACACTGGTGGGCCATCAGGCCCGCGTCCCGGGCGCCGTATTCCACGGCGACAGGGGCAGCAAATGTCTGTTGGATCAACTCGCGCTGGAAGTCGAACAGCATCTCGGCGGTCGTGAAGATGGCCCGGAGGCTCGAGGGGGCCGTCCAGCGCACACGGGTGATGTAACGGGCGAAGATGTACATTGCGTGGGCATAGCAGACGATCTTTTCCGGTCGAAAGCGCGTGATGGCGTGAGCGTAGGTCGCCATTTGTGTCTCGTTCATGTGAAATGCAGAGAGCACGCGCGAATTGAGCAGTCGGTCGCGCAGGGCGCGCAGGCGGTCTTGCTTCGTAAGCTCGATCGGCGACCCCCACAGGCAGATTTCTCGGGCCCCGGGCTCGAGACCGAACCAGCGATGAGCGCGGAGGCGGACGGCCTCGCCGAAGCCCATGCGCTCCATGTCGGCGAGAATGACTGCTGGCTCTCCAGTAGATCCGCCTGACGTGCGTCGTGTAATCCGGCCCAGGGAAGCGTTCGCCTTAAGCGCCTCGAACTCGGATCGGAGCAGATCGCGGGTCAGGAAGGGAATCTGACGCAGGTCGTCCAGAGTCTGCACGTGAGACGGCATCAGTTCATGGGCGTCAAAGAGTCGTCGGTAGTAGGGCACGTGGTCGTAAGCAAACTGGAGGTGCTGCCGCAGCCGGTCCCACTGCATCTCGGCGAGCCGCCCTGGCTGGCTCCACTGGCTCTTCTCGAGGTGCTCCAGCCACGGAAAGGTCGGCTTGCCCTTGATCCACTCGTGGAGTGGGAATACGATGTGCCGAACCAGTCGAGGGTTCATCACCGCCCTCCGGACGCCTTTCGGCCAACCCACCAGAAGGCGTGCGCCCCTAACAGCGCGGCGCCCGGAACGCTCTCGAGAAGATCAATCGTTGCTGGACGGTCGAGGAGACGTCCGAGGCTTGGAAGCCGGCGCGGGGGCAGATACACGGCCACTCGCCGGAGGACCTGAAGCTCCCGCCGTCCCAGCGACCGGCGCACCTGAGATGGGGAGTAGAAGCGAAGTCGAGGCGGGCGGTTTCCGACGATTTCATGGAGCCGCTTCATAAGCGCCGACGAACACAGCGCGTTGAGTGTCTCGATCACGGTGACGCCGCGAGGCCGTAGGACGCGCGTGATCTCTTCGAGCAAGCTCTCCGCGCGACCGAGCGTTTGGAGGACACCGATGCACACGACCAGGTCAAACGAGTCGCGGCCGAACGGAAGCGCATAACCGTCGGCCACCACGTACTGTCCAGCGCGCACGGGGTCACTCTCGACGGCGCGCTGCAGGCTCGGCATGGCGTAGTCGACGCCGACCACCTGGTGGCCACGTCCCGCGAGATAACGGACGTACGTCCCGGCGCCGCATCCCAGTTCGAGGACACGGGCGGACGTGCCGAGGGACAGATCCTCGAACAACTTCTGGAACAGCCGACACCGGCGGCCCAGTCCCTCTGCAGACCAGCCCGACACCGCGTGCTCGGTCACGTAGTTACGACCAAATCGCTGGAAACGGGCCTGCCACTCGTGATCGAAGGCGGGGCCGAGGTCGCTCTTGATTCGCATCACGGGTTCACCCAGTCCCCTTCATATGTTCATGAGGTCAGTGGGCCATTCACCGTGCATCGGTCGACGAAGGTTCTGTGCCATAGCTCGAGGCTCATGAGCATCCAGAGCGCAGCCGAGTAATTGCGGACTCTCCTCTGATGATGGTTCCAGAGATGGCGAACGCGTTCGGGGCGGAGATATCCGCGGCCCAGTGAGTTGCTAGACAGCAGGAGGTCCTCCCCCAGTCCCCTCAGTTCGCCTCGAAGCCACTCGGCGAGCGGAATGGCGAATCCTTGCTTGGGGCGCTGAATCGCAACGCTTGGGATCCGACCTTCGAGATGCCGTTTGAGAACGTACTTGAAGGTGCCATTTCGATACTTGAGAGTGGACGGCACTCCGGCGGCAAACTCGATGACCTTATGGTCGAGGAATGGCGAGCGCACCTCGAGCGAATTTGCCATGCTCATGCGGTCGACCTTGACCAGGATGTCGTTCGCAAGCCAGGTCTTGAAGTCGACGTAGAGCAGTTGGCTCAACGGATCGAGGCCTCGGACGCTGTTAAAGTGACGCGAGAAGGCCGTAAAGGGATGGTGGCCATTGAGGGCTCGCTTGAAGTCTTCGCTGAGGACTCTGCCCTTTTCGTCGTCCCGCAGGACCGTGAGGTCTGAGAAGTAGGCGCGCTCGAACGTGGTTCCGAGATTTTGGAGGACATATCTTGCCCGGAGCGGCCGGGGTAGCCAGTCGGCTTTCGGGTAACGTGCTCCGAGCGGACCCAGGAGGTTCCTGCACATCCATTCCGGCAGCACGCTTCGGAGGCGGACCTCCCAGCCGTTCAGACCATAGCGCCGCTCGTACCCTGCGAAGAGCTCGTCCCCCCCGTCTCCCGAAAGCGCGACGGTCACCCGCTCGCGCGCGGCTTTTGAGACGTAGTAGGTGGGAAGCGCGGACGAATCGGCGAACGGCTCGTCAAGGTGCCAGACCAAACGGGGAAGTACGTCGGCTGCCGCGGGATGGACGATGACCTCGTCGTGATCGCTGCCCACGGTCTTTGCAACCACGCGGGCATGATCGAGCTCACTGAAGGCCCGCTCGGAAAAACCGACACTCGTCGTCAAGATCGGGCCTTCGCACAGCCGGGCCATAGCGTCGACGACCGTGCTGGAGTCCAGGCCGCCGCTAAGGAAGGCGCCTAGCGGGACGTCGCTTACGAGCCTCAGCCGGACTGCGTCACTGAAGACCTCGTCGAACGCCTCGAGTGTCTCGGCCTCTGTCCGATAGGTAACTTCACCAAGCGGCACGTCCCAGTACTCGACAACCCGGACCCTGCCCCCTTCCCAGACGAGGAAGTGTGCCGGGGGCAGCTGGACAATGCCCCGGAAGATCGTGGCGGGGGCCTGAACCACGCCAAACGAGAAGTAATCATCGAGCGCCTCGAGGTTGACGGCGCGCTTGAGGCTCGGATCCTGAAGAAGCGCCTTGAGTTCCGATGCGAAGCAAAGGCGGTCGCCATCGAGGGCATAGTAGAGTGGCTTCTTGCCGACCCGGTCTCGTGCCAACAAGAGCCGCCGCTGGCTCTCGTCCCATAGAGCGAAGGCGAACATCCCGCGAAGGCGCTCGACGCACCGGGGCCCGTACTCCTCATAGGCGTGGACGATCGCCTCGGTGTCCGAGCGAGTCAAGAAGCGGTGGCCGCGCGCCTCGAGATCCCGCCGGAGCTCGTGGAAATTGTAGATTTCTCCGTTGAGGATCACTGCTTTCGTTCGGTCCTCGTTGAAGATCGGCTGGTCCCCGCCGGCGACATCGATGATGCTGAGGCGTCGGTGACCGAAGCCCACGCCAGACCCATAGTGGAAGCCCGCAGCATCGGGACCTCGATGAGCCATGACAGCGGTCATCCGGCTGAGGAGCGCTCGGTCCACCGGGTAGGTGCGGTCTTGATGCACGACGCCAGCAATGCCACACATGATCAGTCGGACCGGTCCCGGGCCATCCGCTCTCGGATGGCGCCGCCCGCCTTGAGATTGAGGCGCTCCTCACGGCCGATGCCTTCCGTCACAGCGAAGCTCTTAGCCGTCGATGAAACGTACAGATTCCGATACGCATCAACCATTCGTTCCAGGCTGAACTTATCCGTTGCACGTTGCCGTCCAGCCTTGCCGTGTCGCGCTCGAAGGTCGGGGTCGCCTACATAGGCAGTCAACGCTTGGGCCAGACGCTGGGGCTGTCGGGGGGCGATGAGGGCCCCGGTTACCCCGTCGTCGACCATCTCTGGGTTTCCGCCGACCCGGGTCGCCACCACTGGGAGCCCCGCAGCCATAGCTTCGAGGATCGTGTTCGACAACCCCTCAGCGATCGAGGGAAGCACGAAGATGTCGAAGCCAGAAAGCAGGAACGGAATGTCGAGGCGCTTTCCGAGAAGTCGCGTGCGGGCGTCGATCCCGAGAACGCGCGTCCGATCCTCGAGCATGCCACGGGACGGTCCATCGCCGACAATAACGCCGACGACGTCCGCATGATCGTTTGCGACCATGGCAACGGCTTGCAAGAGTCCTGCGTGATCCTTCACCGGGTCGAGCCGGCCGACGGTTCCCACGACCACGGTGTGGGGGGACACCGAAAGGATTCGACGGGCCTCGTCGCGAGTGTTCGGGGAAAAACGTTCGACGTTCACGCCGTTGTGGATGGTGAGGACCTTGTGCGGGGCCACGCCAACGTGCTCGACGAGCCATCGCGACAGGTCATGGGAGACCGTGACAAATCGCGTAACAAGGGCCGCCGATAACCGCCTGATCTGGTTTCGCCTCCGGTTCCGACCCTCCGGATCGCCAATTTCGCGGCCATGCTCGCCATGAATCACGACCGGGACTCGGGCCAACCGTGCCGCGAGCACCGCGTCGAACGCCCCCCAATTCCGTGAGTGGACCACGTCCGGGCGGAGACGACGGAGCAAGGCGGTGAGGCGAGCGACACCCCTGAGATCCAGTCCAGGCTGCTTATTCAAGCAGTGGATCACGGTTTCGGGAGGGAGACGGGAGGCCAACGGCCCGGCAGCCGTCATCGATACCACGCTGTGACGGAACTCATCGCGGAGGGCGTTGACCACGTTTACGACGCCGTTCTCGGTCCCCCCGATGTCCAGCGAGTGCAGGACGTGAACGATACGGAGCATCAACGATCCCACCATCGGCGCGCCCACTCCTCCAGGATCAGAAGCGACCAGATGTGACTGGAGAGGTCTCGTCGCCCCTTCTGATGCTCGTCCAGAAGGCCCTTGACAGCTTCAGGACTGAACACCCCACGCTCCCGAGACCGGCGATCCAGGAGGATGTCGCGGATGTAATCGGCCAGTTCCTGCCGAAACCATTTCCCGAGGGGAGGGTCGAAGCCCATCTTCCGGCGCCATATGACGTCGCCCGGAAGGTCCTTCGCCATCGCCTGTTTGAGAATTGCCTTGCCCTCGCCGTTGCTCAGCTTCAAGCGGGTCGGCATCGTCGCCACGAACTCCATCAAGATGTGATCCAGCAAGGGCACGCGAGCTTCCAGTGAGACCAGCATGCTCATCCGGTCCACCTTCGTCAGAATGTCCTCGGGAAGGTACGTCCGGACGTCGAGATACTGGAGGGTGGAGACGTAATCCGGAGCTCCCCCCTCGCGGGCCAGTTGCTGGAACCAGGCTGGGCTCGCTTCGGCAACCAACTGAGTCTGGGCCTCTGGGGTGAGCAGGCGTCGCAGGCCTTCGCTTCGCCGATAACTGACCAGCCGAAAGTAGCGCTCGATAGGATCCATTGTTCCCAACAGCTCGGAATAGGCTTGACCCCGGGCGCCGGGCGAGAGAAGGAGGGCGGCGAGGCGAAAAATCGGACGTGCCACGAGACCGGGCAACCGGTCCAGGCGGTCGTGCAAATCCAGCGCTCGAGCATAACGCCCGTAGCCAGCGAAGCTCTCGTCGCCCCCGTCGCCAGAAAGCGCGACGGTGACCTGGTCACGCGTGATCTTCGAGACATAATAGGTGGGGATAGCCGACGAATCAGCGAAGGGCTCGTCGAATTGCCACGCGAGCTGTGGCAGCACCTCCAGGGCGTCAGGCTTCACCACGTACTCGGCGTGCTCGGTGCCGTAACGGCTGGCCACCTGCCGCGCATACGCGAGCTCGTCGAAGTCCGCGTCGTCGAAGCCGATCGAGAACGTCCGAACACGCGATGAGGACGCGCGCGCCATGAGAGCGACCACGCTGCTGGAGTCGATTCCACCGCTGAGAAATGCGCCGACCGGGACGTCGGCGATCATGTGCTGTTCGACGGTCTTGGTAAGAAGGTAGCGAAGCTGCTCAACCCACTCCGAGGCCGAGAGCGAGTCGTCGGGAACAAAGCGAAGGTCCCAGAATCGCTCCGAACGCATGCTGCCGTGATCTAAGGAGAGTAAAAGGTACGAGCCAGGGAGAAGCTTCCGGATCGCACGGAAGATAGTTCGCGGGCCGGTGATGTAGTGGTACGTGAGGTAATCCCGGAGCGCGTCCCAGTCGAGCTCACGCGGGACTATTGGGTCCTGCAATAGCGCCTTGATCTCTGAGCCGAATAGGAGGCGATGACCATCCCAGGCATAGACAAGGGGCTTGATGCCCACGCGATCGCGGGCGAGCAGGAGCTGACGCCTTCGGGAATCCCAGATCGCGAACGCGAACATTCCTTGGAGCCGCTCAAGACAGTGGACTCCGAAGGCCTCGTAAGCATGGATGATCACTTCGGTGTCCGATGTGGTGTGAAAGGCGAAGCCTCGTGCCTCTAGCTCCGAACGGAGCTCCTGAAAGTTATAAATTTCACCATTGTAGGTGATCCAGATCGTCCCGTCGGCGCTGCTCATGGGTTGATCGCCGGTGGCGAGATCGATAATGGCCAGTCGCCGGTGACCGAGGCCTACGCAGCCGTCTATATGCAAGCCGCTTCCGTCGGGGCCCCGATGAACGAGCACGTCCGTCATGCGCTGCAGGAGAGCAGAGTTGGCGGCTCGACCGTTGGCGTTGACGAGCCCGGCAATGCCGCACATGGCTCAACTCGCGTCGGCGGTAACTGTCGTGGGTGGAGCGGCCTGAGCCAGTTGCTCAGACGCTTCTCGCTCCGCCAGCACCTTGAGCAGGATGACGAACGCCACCAGGTGATAGAGCAGATCGATGTAGGCTGCGTTCAAAAACGCTCCCGTAACCACGAAGCCGACGATGCTCACCTCCAGCATGTGGGAATAGCTGCGAACCCACGAGGGCGGCGGAGGAACATTTTGGTGGCGAAGACGTCTCAGCGTCCAGATGCAGGACCCGAGAAGTCCCAGGAAGAGCGCGAGGCCGATGAAGCCGTGCTCCCCGAGCACGCTGAAGAAGATGCTGTGGGAGCTCACCTGGAAGCCACGGCCAGGCATATACCGCTCCACGATCTCGGGTTGCCCGACGGACCAGAAGCCACCACCCAGAAACGGTCGATCCAGAGCGAAGCGCCAGGCGATGTACCAGGCATCCAACCGGGACATGGCGGAGCCGTCGCGCTCGTATTCGCGGACGGTCTGCATTCGCTCGAACCACTCCGGTGGCGCGAAGTTGATGACGAAGATGTACAGCGCCGTCAGGCCAACGGCAGCCGAAAGGAATCGGTTGGCCTTGCCGGCTAGCGCGAGAACTATCGCGGCCAGTCCGACCACTGCACCGCGCGAGTACGTGAAGAGGGTGGCAGGAATGGTCAAGACGAAAGTGACTCGGAGCAGGCGGCGGAGCCAGATGTTCTGCTCCTCGCGGCCGAGGTACAGAAGCATGGGAAGTACCGTAACGAAGGCAAGTCCGGCGCCGTTGGTATCGCCGAACATCGAGTCATCCGGCATCTGCACGCGGCCCGACCCACCTCGTGCCAGCGTCCAGATTCCGCCTTTGAATCCGTAGAACCCGAGCGAGAGCGCGACCACGAGCAACAAGTATCGGAAGCGCTTTTTGTCCTGGAACAACAAGAGTGGAATGAAGGTGAACAGGAGAATTTTGGAGACCTTGACCCATTGATCCCAGGCAAAGTCTTGGTACAGCGCGAGCATGGTCGAAAGAGTAAAGACAGTCCAGAGGGCGAGCAGCAGATAAGTTTCTTCCGTGCGTGGAACTGGGCGCCTATCGCCGGTAAACACCAGGCCCAGCAGGGTGGCGATCGCCACCATCATCGCAAACGGCATATTATGGGTGGGCCCCCATGTCAGGCGGTGAGGCGTCATGTAGCCCAGCCAGCACCACATTAGGACCCCGATCCAGGGCCTGGCAAAGCAAACCGGTAGCATGGCGATGACAAACGTCGTGAGCGCGTAGCCGAGGTACACGCTACGTTCCTTGGCGACCCTTCCTGAGTCGCGCGCGGAGAGCTTTAGCGTACATCTCGGTGCGAAGACAGAGTCCTGCCGCGGAGCGAGCGGGGACGGCCCGCACGCGCATCAGCGTGTCAGTTCGCGTCGCCCATCGCCGCGTCCACGGCGCGGCCCCCGGAAGGTTCAATGCTAACAGCGAGGGATCGGCGAAGCATTCACGGACAATCATGCGCAAGAGAATCGATCCTGGCCCATAATGGCTGAGCTCCTCGTCGTAAGTGGTTTTCAGAGCGAAGAGCACGTTGTCCTCGCCGGTCGCCAGCTGGAACGCGATGAGCCGATCATCGAGGGTCAAGAGGAAGAGGTGCAGTCGCTGCTTTTCGGCCGCTCCGTGCGCGACTGCTCGATAGAAGCGAGCCTCGTTAGGCCGCTGCAGGATCGCGGTGCCGGCCTGGCCTTTCCAGCCCGTGGCCTCAAGCGTCAGTGCCTTCTCAAACCAGTCTGGCCAAGTGGCAACCTGGCCTACATCTTGGAACTCGACACGGCCAAGCTTGCGCAGTTGCCTCTCTTGCTTCGCCAAACTCTTTCTTAGATTCCTGGATAACCCGTTCCAGTACGTCACCCACTGACCATCTACGTCTATGATGAGGTTCTGCTCTGCTTCTTCGATTGCGACGATCCAGAGTCTTGTTGTTGCAAGTTTCCGAATGAGCGCGAGCGTCGGGCTTCTATCAGGGACGAGGCTAACCTCGATCCCGTGGCACCTAGACGCGCGCAACGTCTCGAGAAGGCAACGACTGAGCTCACAGACCTCAGGAGGCTGGATGAGTTTCCAGCCGTACGCCGGCGTGTGGCCGTTGACCGGCGCTCTCAAGAACCGCCAACGACGTCGGAGAATCGTGACGCTCCCCTCGGCAAGCGCGGGCTGAAATTCGCGGCCGGAGAACGCCAGGGGACGTTGAATGGCTTCTGGCTCGAAAGCGTCGTACCACGCGTCAAACCAGGCTTGGTCGCCAAAGCCGTCATGTACGATCATGTCATTCGGCCCTGATCGCCCAGCGCAGGCCTGTGATGCGCTTCGCTCGCCACAGACGCTCTCGCGCCCGGGCTCCCAAGAGGGTAGCGCCGAGGGCGAGTGCCGTCGTGAGGCACGGTTTGGCCTTGAAGCTCTCGAGCAGATGTCTCCGCGCCGTTTTGATGTCGCTTTTCTGGAGGGCGAGAATGCCGAGGCGATAGAGAGAGACGGGGCGCTCTTTGTGGAAGTAGCTACTGAGCCCAGCTGGAAAGAGTTCGGGGTGGGCAAGAGCCTTTTCACCCATCTTGATTCGCTCCCAGACGAGCCTTTCCTTATTCAGCGACGCATTGCCCTCCCAAATCAGTGAGAGCACGAGGCGGTCTTCAATTGCTATCGCACGCCATTTTTGGAGGAGACGAAGCCAGCACTCCGCGTCGTCACTGACACGGAAGGCCTCGTCGAAGCCGCCGACATCGTTGATCGCCGCGCGCCGGAGCAGCACCGTGGAGGGAGAGATGAAGTTGCACCGCATCACCGCCTCCGCGAGCGCCTCTGGTAGCAGGTAGGCGGAATCGGCAACTGGCTGTCGGTCGAGAGACGCATAGTGCGGAGTCGAGCTGAGAAAGCCGTCCTCGACGATTCGACCCGTCCTTTCTAGAAGAACCATATCGGTGAAGACGAGCCCGACCATCGGGTGGGCTTCGAGCAGGCTGAGCTGCCGGGAGAGCTTGCGAGGCAGCCATACATCGTCCTGATCGAGGAGGGCGATGTAGGGCGCCTGCGACATCGCGATGCCTGTATTACGGGCACCCGACACGCCCCGATTTGCTTGAGACACGACGGTGACCCGAGGTCCATACGAACCGGCGATGGCGGCCGTTTCGTCCGTTGACCCATCGTCGATAACAATCACTCTGAGGAGCACGCCGGTCTGGGCCAGAGCGCTGTCGATCGCGTTGGCGATGACGCGCGCGCCGTTGTACGCAGGAATGATGACGTCGATCATCGCGCCTTTGATGGCAGCGCCTATAGAGCCGGTCAAGGCTTTCTTCCGAAGGTTGGCGATATTTGTGCGCTCGCTCCGTTCCTGAGGACATCACGATAGGCGTCGACCGTTTGAGCGGCGATGATCGGAGCAGCGCACAGACGCTCGACGGTACGCCGCGCCCGGGCGCCGATCTCTTCGCGATTCGAGCGCGGCATGGCCAGCACACGAGAGATCGCGCTGGCGAGGGCAGGCGGATCCTCCGGGGAAACCAGGAAGCCTGTTTCGCCGTCGGTGATGATCTCGGAGGTCCCTACGGTGGTCGTCACGACCACGGGTCGAGCGCAGGCCATGGCCTCGAGGACGGCATTGGGATACACGTCGTGCAGCGACGGAAGCACGAAGACCGTGCAGCGTTGGTAGAGCGAGACCAGTTCGGCCTGGGGGACGGGGTCGATAAACTGGACGCGATCGAGGAAGCCTCGCTCGCCCAGATACCGCGTCAGGTAGCGTTTCATCGACGTGCCGTCTGGAGCCGAGTTCGTATCGTTGCCGACGAGTCGAACCTGGACATCGGGATGTTGCGCCACGACCCCCGGGATGGCGGCCGCTAGCGTCGCAAGGCCTTTGAGCCGCTGCAGATGTCCCACGAAGAGCACGGTTTTTGGGTCTGGAGCCCGGCCGTCACCCGGGCGAAAAAGAACGAGATCGAGTGGATTGCGAATGACTCGAGTGCGTGCCTGGTCGAGGGACCACTCGCGGATGATGAGGTCGGCGAAGCGCTGGGTTGCCGCAATCACGAGCGATGCGCGCGACGCCGGGCGTTGCTCGACCCAGGCTTCAACTCGGGCCCGCACTCGTGGCACTCGTCGACCATCCCAGCGCTGCACCAGGCTTGCCGGGCCGAAGAGCTGAACGGCAAAGGGAACGAACGGGGAGTAGGAGTACCGCAAGCCTTCACCGTAGCCGTCGGGAAAGCTGACCAGATCGAAGCAATACTGATGGTGGAGAAGCCGGAGGGTGCGCCAGACGGCAAACGACCGCCGGATCCACGATACCGGCATCCACCGGCCGAGCTTCCACATCCGCGGGGAACCGCGTGGGAGCGCATAGATCTCGACGGGGCCGTCTGAATATCGATCGACTCCCGTTTCTGCCTGAGTGACCACGACCACCGTGTGCCCGAGGCCGGCTATCGCACGGGCGAGCGTGTAGGTGTGCGTACCGATGCCGCCGGCGCCTGATCTTGCCGTTGAAGCCATCGGATAATCCGCGGAAACGAAGCAAACTTTGAGTGGCCGCCTGGCGTGGTCGCTGGGTTTCCGGGCCGAGCCGATGTCCGCGATGGCCGTCGCCGCGCTGCGCCACCGGCGGCTCGCCGGAGTCACTCCGTATCCCTGGCTGTATCTGATGTTTCGATCTCCCAACGGTGGGGATAGACCACATGACCGCTCACCTCACGACTCGCGATCCCCGGTCCCTCGACGGTGAACGTGGCCGAACCGGGTCGGAAGTCCAGGTACCGTTGGATTCGTGCGTCGTGGATGGCGACGTTGACGCTGTAGGCCCCGCGGGTGAAGAGCAGGGGCAAAAGAACGAGCCGGACCACCCCATGCTCGCGAGTCGCGTCGAGCTTGATCCCGTCGAGACGGGTAGTCAGACCTCCGAGCGGATGATGGCGGACGTCGTGGAATTCGATAGCAATGACGGGGTCGCTCACCGCGCTCAGGGCGCGATACCCGACCTCGATCGTAGCCGGCCGGCCGTGCTCGAGCACGCTCGAAACTCGCGACCAGGAGTCTCTGATCGTGACGTCACAGATCCGGATGGGTGAGGGGGCGGATGTCTCAGGAAGCACTGAGACCTCCGCGATTCCGTGTTGGGCGGACGCCAGGTATTCTTCGACGATCCGCTCGGGCTCACCGAGAGCGCGGATCGTGCCTCGGTCGATCCAGAGGACGCGCGTGGAGTCCTGCAGGATGTTTGTCATGACGTGGGAGACGAGGATGATCGTTTTCTGTTGTGCCTTCAGCTCCGCCAGCTTGTTCAGGCACTTTGCCTGGAACGCGGCGTCCCCAACGGCGAGCACTTCGTCTACGAGAAGAATCTCCGGGTCGATGTGACAGGCAACCGCGAACCCGAGTCGCACCAGCATCCCTGAGGAGTAATACTTGATCGGGGTGTCGAGAAACTTCTCCACCTCGGCGAAGGCGACGATGTGGTCGAACTTTGCTTCGATCTCGGCGTGCCGCATCCCGAGGATGGCGCCATTGAGAAACACGTTCTCGCGCCCCGTAAGGTCGGGGTGAAACCCGGCGCCAATCTCGATCAGTGCTCCGACCCTTCCAGATGTCCAGAACCGTCCACTGGTCGGAACCGTCACGCGGGAGAGGATTTTGAGGAGCGTACTTTTGCCTGCTCCATTCGACCCGATGAGGCCGATCGTTTCCCCCCGCCGAACCTCGAAGCTGATGCCACTCAGGGCCGTGCACCGCTCGCGCGGTGTGTTGTGGCCCAGGAACAGTCGACGCGCGAGGCGCACGGCTTCGTCGCGTAACGACGAAGCGCGGTGAAGACTATAGATTTTGGACACGCGATCGAGGCGGATGTCGAAGTCGTGCATGACCGTCAGGCTCAAATCACGTCGGCAAAGGTTCGTTCCGCATGCTTGAATCCCAGGTATGCGACGCTCACGAGGACGAGGGCCACGACGATGGCGAGTCCGAGCTGAACGGGGTTTGGCGGCGTCCCGTGCAAAATTACGCGCCGGTAGCTATCGATGAGAAAGGCCATTGGGTTCAGGAGGTACACGGGCTGGAGCCCCGGTGGTACCAGGCTCAGCGGGTAAGCCACCGGACTCGCGAACATCCAGAGCTGGAGCAACAAGGGAAGCGCGTGGCCGATGTCACGCAGGTGGACTTCGAGTGCGGAGGTCACACAGATGACTCCAAGAACGAACAGGACCTGCAGGACGAGCAAAGGAAGCACCCACAGAATGGTCCACGTGATGACGACCTGGTAATACAGCATCATGCCCACGAAGATGGTGGAGGCGATGAGCAGATCAAATAGGGCGGAAAGCATGACCGCGAGGAGAAGCGTTTCCCGAGGGAAGTAAATCTTGCGCACGAGCTCAGCGTTGGCAACCATCGCCTTCGTCCCGTGCGAGATCGACGTGGCGAAGAATGTCCAGAAGATCAGCGCGCCGTAAGCGAAGATCGGATAGGGAATTCCATCACTGGGGACGCGGGCGAGCGTGGCAAATACCAACGTGAACATGAGCATCAGAGAGAGCGGCTGAAGGATTGCCCAGCCTACGCCGAAGGCGGTCTGCTTGTACCTCACCCTGATGTCGCGTCGAGCGAAGCTGAGGATCAGGTGGTAATGCTGGGCGAGCTCCGTGAGATATCGGCGAATCACACCATCGGTCGCCAATGGCTCGCTCCGCCGTGCTATGCTGCCAACGCTGGCCATGACCGCCTACACCCTTCTACGAGAAGGTCAGAGAACGCTCTTCAGGGTTCAACATGCTTGATGCCGACGGTGATCGGTGGCGCCGGGGCTTCGACAGCGCCTCGGATCGGAGGCTTCGCCCGTCTTTGGCCAAAGTAATCTTCGGGGGGTAGCACCGGGTCCGAATCGAAAGACGCAGGCGCGAGAGATAGAGGCGAGTAATTTCGTAGCTCGGGCGCTTGAAAGCAGGCGCGCATTCGGCAGTCGACGTTGCCGACGCTCATGACGCCTGGCTGGCCAATCGGGAGCGCTGGAGTTCCAAGACGAGCGTGGGAGGCGTTGTTGACGATTCTGACGTCGAACAGGCCCTGCGGAGGAGCCACGATTCCGCCTGTCATGTTTCCGTAGAGCGTGTTGTGGACTAACACGACGTTGCGCAGAAGTCCCCGCTTGCCGTAATTCTCAAGGGCAATCCCGGCCTGTGCACTCGAGACGGCGATGTTGTTCTTGACAATTGCCGGCCCCCCACCTAGTACGATGGCCGAGTCCCTGGACGCCGCGACGTAGTTCCCCTCAACGACACTTACCTTGAGCAGATCTCGCGCGCCGTAGACCATGATTCCCGGGCCTTTCGTGTTCACGATGACGTTGTCTCGGATGGTTGCAATCGAGTTGAGCTTGACCTGAATACCGTATCCGATGCTGTCATCTGGCGGCATGACCCCATTGATGTAGTTTCTGCTCGATCAGAAGGTCAGAGAGCGTGCACTGCAAGCCGTCGTGACACCCGAAGTACATCGCAGTTGCTTTCGTCGCAGTGATCTGATTCCGACGGACCGCGATGTGTCGCGCATTCGTGTGGTTGGCAACGATTGCGATACCACCGAGCGAGAAGAAATGACAGTCCTCGATCGTGATCCCGCTGGCCGCATAGATTCTGATGGCGTCTACGTCAGGCAGCGTCGGGCCGAACTGGAGACCTCTGATGGTTACGTGGTCCGCTCGGACGTCCAAGACGTTCCGGTCCGCGCCCTGAAAAATGAGTCGTGGGCGCTGTTCAAGATCCTTGGCACGTACGACGATTGGTGCATCTGCGGTGCCGCCATTTCGAATAGTGCATGGTCCGGAGTAGTCGCCGGGACGGAGCAGCAACTGACTCCCGGCAGGCAGCTCGCGAATGACAGCACACCAGTCGTCCTCAGGGCCGACTTCCAATGTGGATCCGGCAGCGCTGAAGGTGGCAGTGACAAGGAGGAGCAGCAGGGCGGTACTGCTTGTTCTCACCGCCCCTGTGCCGAATGAGGACGCTATGGCCAGACCCATTTAGCGCACTGGCTCCACATCGGCGGCATCCAGCTCCACCGAGGCCGCTTGCTGGATGAGGTGAATGGCGACGACGAAACGCGCGTGGCGCCCTTTACGCACCAGGACCCCCCGTACACCCTCGAGTGGCCCGCGTACCACCTCCACCTCCATCCCCTCCTTGAGGTACGGGTGAGGATCGAGGGGCAGGGTGCTCGTCACCAGCTTGCGCACCGCTTCGACCTCACAATCCGGCACCGGGGTTGGATCGCCGTTGATTCCCAGGATTTGCACGAATCCCACGGCGCTAAACACCAGCGGCCGCCGTTCGCATGGAAATCGTGCGAAACAGTAGCCGGGGAACAATGGAAAACTAACCTCTTTCCAGCGGTCAGCCCACCGCCGGCGCCGCGTCACGAGCGGAAGAAAGGCCTCGATGTCTCGCGACGCGAGTTGCTGGTTCACGAGTTTTTCGTGGCGCGACCGGGTCCGAATCGCGTACCAGGCTGGAGTCTCTTCGACGGTATGCATGGCTCCGCCCTCTCACTTACAGGGGCCGTCATCGAAGCCCCTTTTCCGCGAGCCGCGATGTATCAGATACGGCCCGCGGCAATACTGCTTACGGCCTGCTCAGCACCGGGCTTTTTCGAATCGCCCGTCCTCTTTCGCTACCATCAGTCGTCGCCGACCAGCTGATACCACGCGAGCTTCATCGCCCAGACGGCGAGATCGGGGTCGGACGGCCCACCGCGTCGAAGCTCATAGAGGGGGGTCCGGTGAGTGTTGACACCGAAGCGCGCGGTGACAGCGCACGTGAAGCCAGCCGCTCGTACCATGCGCATCACCGTTTCGGTGTAGTCATCGGCGTGACCGAACGGATATGCGAACGCGCGAGGCGACGTTCCACAGGCGGACTCGATCATCGTCCGGGATCCCATGATCTCGGTCCACGCACGCTCCAGGCTGACCCGTGACAGAATTGGATGATTCACCGTATGGGCGCCGATCGAGAAGCTCAGGCCGCGGAGGGCATGGACGTCATCCCAGCTGAGCATCAGATTCTTGAACCACTTCTGATCCGTGACGGCGAGAGCCTCCAGCACCTCGTCGAGCATCCAACGTCGTTCATCATCGGGCAGCCGCTTGAAGAGCTGCCGCAGCAAACGCAAGGCGCCGAGCCGCTCGGCCTCACCGCTGAGGCTCACGACCGTCCCCGACCGGAAGGTCAGCGAAGTCGCATTGGTCGCCTTCAAGGCCATGGCGAGCCGGTCGAACCATGGGACTTGGGCAGTGCCGATGAAGGCCGTGGCCAGGAAGACCGTGGCGGGCAGGTCGTAGCGCGCCAGGATGGGAGCCGCGTGCGTCAGATTATCCCGGAAGCCATCATCGAACGTGATGGCCAGGGCGTTGCGGGGCAGTTCACCTCGCGCCGACCTGTCGGCCAGATCTTCGAGCCTCAGCACCCGATATGTCCGGGCGATATAAGCCATCTGTTGCTCGAATACCTTGACGGGCACCGAAGGAAAAAAGGGATCTCGATCGTCGTTGACCCGGTGGTACATCAGGACATGGAAAACCGGCGTCCGGCACAGATATGGAGTGAGACGGGCGACAAAGGGGATGAGCCCGGCACGATCCAGACAGCAGGTCATCCAATTCAGAATGCGCGAGCGGACCGGTCTCATGGAGCGTGCCGCCGGTGCCAGAGCTCCAACATGAGCACCCTCCAGAGCATGTCGCCGTAATAGGGCGTCGCATCCTTTGCATGGCATTCGAACAGCCGCTCCAAGGCCCCGGCTTGGAAGTAGCCGCGTTGTTGGGTTCGCGGCGAGAGCAAGGTGTCCCGCGCCATCGCGCGGAACTCCGGATGGCCCTTGAGCCAGACGCTCGTCGGCACGCCGAAGCCATGCTTGCGCTTCGTGAGCGTCTCAGGAGCGAGCAGCGTTCGGAACGCCTGCTTGAACAGGTAGCGCTTTTCGAGGCCTCGGACCTTGAACTCGGCGGGCCACGTTGCGGTGAACTCGACCAGGGGTGGATCGAGCAAAGGGAAACGCACCGCGACACCGGCCAGCTCTGCCGTCCGAGTAACCTTGAGGAGGTCGTTGTCGCCGATCGCAAGCTTAAGATCCAGGTAGAGCAGGCGATTGAGCTCGGCTGCCGCCGGGGCCCGATCCCAGAGGCCTCGCAGCACGGCGTATGGCGCATCCTTGTCGACTGCGGCGCGGAACTCTGCGTCCAGAAGCGTCGCCGACTCCTCCGCCATAAGAAACTCGTGGGGATAGAAGCGCTCGGGATTCGGGATGTTGGCGCGCCGCACGTAGCGGCGTGCGCGGTCGATAATGGAGGGCACGTGGTCACCGAGATCGCGGAGGATTGGTTCGATGACCGTTGCGCGGAGTGCGGCCGGGATCCTGTGGTAGCGCGCAAAGACTCGATCGCGGCGGTAGCGCTCGTTGCCTCCGAAGATCTCATCACCACCGTCACCGGCGAGAAGCGCCGCCATACCGCACTCGTACGCGAGCTGGGCGCAGAAGAAACTGCCGATCGCCGAATTGTTGCCAAAGGGCTCATCGTAGCCTTCGACGAGGCGGGGCAGCCACTCCAGGGTGTTCTCGGCAGTGACGATCCGCGTGTAGTGCGCCGCACCAAAGTGGCGGGCTGAGATTTCCGCGTAGTCCAGCTCGTCGTACTGCTTCTCACAAAACCCCACCGAAAACGCGTTGACGCGGTCGACGAACCGCCCCATGAGTCCCACGATGGCGCTGCTGTCCGTGCCTCCGCTAAGAAACGCACCGACTTCTTTCGGTGGTATCCCATGGAGCGCTTTGCCGACCGCCTCTTCCATGAGGTGGTACAGCGCAGTGGCCACCTCACGCTGAGCCGCAGCCTGCTCGGAGTACGTGATGTCGAAGTAGCGCTGTAATGTGGCGTTGCCGTTACGGACCACGAGCAGGTGGCCCGGAGGTAGACGATGGACTCGGGCATAGATGCATCGCGGCGACGGCACATAACCGAAGTTGAGGTATTCAAAGACCGCAGCCAGGTCGACGCGCCTCTCGAATCGGGGGGCGGTGGCCACGGCACTCGGACAGGAGGCAAAGGCGATGCCCTTTGGGGTGAGGGTGTAGTAAAGGCGACGAATTCCGAACTGATCGACGCCGAGGATCAGGGTCTGTTGCTGTTCGTCCCGGAGGGCGAACGCAAATCCTCCTCGAAGCCTCCGAACGACGCGCGGCCCGTCGAGCGTGTAGAGGGTGGAAAGAAGGGAGCCATCATCCAGCCCGATGCCAGCGAGGGCATGGAGCTCTTCGGTGTTGCAAAGGTCGAGATCCGCCACGCCCCAAACGTGGCCGGTCGACTGCCATCCATCGCTGACCTGGGTGCTGAACAGTCCGACTGAGCCGCGTACTGCACAGAGCGGCACACCGGCATCCGGCACGTTGCTCCACATGGCGCGAAGTGCCGGGATGTCGACGGGCTGCTTCCAGCCGACCAGGCCACCAATCACGCGCATCGCCGTCTCGTGACCTGGGTTCGCCACCGTCGAGCGATGGGAACGACGCGGGTTTCGATCGCATGCAAGAAGCGGCCGTATGGCGTGGGGGCATACACCTCGAGGCCAACAACTTCGTCCGCGTCGCTGGCCCAGCGAAGCTTGTAGTCGTTCGCTCCTGGCCCCATGTTGTACCGGTCGACGCCCTGTCGCTCGAAGAGCGAGCGTATGATGCTAAGGTTCAGGTAAGCACCCGGCGAGAGGGTGCCGAACGCGGGATCGAAGTCGGCGCGCAGGGCGTGCAGCTGGCCGTCAGTTCCAATCTGGTACTCGGTCGCTACGGCCTGGCTATTCAGACGGAGAACCCAGAGGTGTAGCCAGCCGTTGGTGCTGGCCCGCTGAGTCAGCTCTCTAAAAAAGCGCGACATTCCCTGCATCGTCGCCAAGGCCAGGCCTCGTGGGCCTTTCCAGCTCAGACGCGAGATCTCCACGACTTCCCTGAGGAGCGACCCCTCCGGGTCCACCTGGCAATGCTCTTCGACGCTCACCTCGCCGTAGCCTCGAATGCGGTTTTCCATGCTGCGGCAGGTTTTCCGGAAGCGCTGCGTTTTTGCTCGGTAGAAGGATTCCCATGTTCCGGAGAGCCTCAGATAGGGTGACTGCTCTCTCCGTACGACTCGCCACGGAAACCGATCTGTCAGGGCCGAGCCCAGTGCCTTGAAGGTCAGGGAGTGCGCGGGCAAATTCGAAAAGCGAAGAACATCCCAACCCCCCTTTTCGCGGAGCGTGGCGAGGAAAGTCTCGACGACCTCTTCTATGGGCCCGACCGACGGAAATTCGACGAAGGGAGTATCGGGGGAGTCCAGGACTCCGAGGACACGTACGGGCAAACTGCGGACGCTAGTTCGCCAACTGGCGAGGGGAACGATCGCCATTAAACGATGACTGTTCTCGAAGAGCCAGGCCTCGCGACGGCGGTCCGGCCCCGCAGTGCGCCAGCAGCAGGCGAACCAGTCGTGGCTCAGAAACGGCGAGATCTGACCACTTTGCCTCGTGATTTCCAGCCATAAGGGGGCGAGGGCGTCAAACTCACGCAGCGACGTGACCAGCCGCACTCTCATGTCGTGGGAGCCTTAAAAACTCGCATGTCAGGGGAGATACCGCGTTACGCGGGGACCGAGGATCTTCGTCACGGCCAAGGGCAGTCGTTTCCAGAGGTGGGTCGCCACCTTGAACCGTGGGTTGGACGGGCTCAGATTCGGGGGCCTTTGGTTCTTCAGCAGGACATACTGATACGGCAGGGGCACGGGCTCGAAGCCCCAGTGTCGTTTGAAATCGTACGACCCTGTTCCTTCGCGGCTGCGGCCGAAGTCGAAGATCCGATAGCCCGCGGCTGCCGCATACCGCATCAGTTCCCAGTACATGAAATCGTTCACCGCGTACCTGAACGCCTTGGGTAACGCCCCGCCGTAGTAGGGAAGGACTTGATCCTCGTAAAAGAGCGTCAGGACGCCGGCCACCATCCGGTCCTCGCGCCACACCGTCAGGATCTGGCAGTCCTTCTCAAAGGCTTCGAGGACGCCACGCAGGAGATTGCGGGGGAAGACAGGAGAACCGAGGTTCCGCAGACTATGAGCGTAAATCTCGTAGAGATTGTCGAAATGGTGCCGGCCAATCTCCGCGCGCAGCCCGTGCGTCGCGCCCAGCCGCGTCATGCGGCGCTGCTTACGAGGAATGGCCAGCGCGTTTTCTTCGTCGCGCTTGGAAATCGCGCGGGCAAAGGAAACGTAGAGCGCCTTCTTGGGCAGACCGAGCCCTTGCTCTCGGCGCTGACGCAACTCGACGTACTCGGCCCCGCGACTCCGGCCCAGCGCTTCGGCCGCCCCGACCAATGCCCATCGGGCAGCGGCCGACGTGGCGCAGATCCCCCCATAGACAGCATAAGGCACCGAGATGAGGGCTTTTCCACCCAGAAGCCCACGAACCTCGAACAACGGGAGAACGCCCTCGATCCTCGGCCCCTGACGGGCGATGAGATAGTGGGCAGGGAACTCGAACGTCTCTTCCACGGCGCGCTTCCATGCGATCAAGTGGAACGGCGTCCCTTCAGCGGAGGTCCGCACGAATGCGTCCCACTCGATCGCTTCGGTGGTGAGCTCAGTGACTTCCATGGCTCGCAAGCACTTTGACGATCCGCTCGGCAGTCCGTCCATCCCAGAACTGAGGCAGCTGCCCCATGGGCCACTGGCCCCGACGGATCTCCGCCCACGCGGCGGCAATCTTTTCGGGTTCGGTACCGACAATTCTGTTCGTGCCCTGGGTTACCGTGATAGGGCGTTCGGTCGTCGTTCGAAGCGTCAGACATGGGACGCCGAGCGCGGTGGTCTCTTCCTGGATTCCGCCTGAATCGGTCAAGACGCACGCGGCACTAGCCATGAGGTGAACGAAGTCCAAATAGGGAAGCGGCTCGGTAAGAATCAGACCCGCACCGCGTCGGACAAAGTCCGGAAGAAGCTTCAGACGCTCTCGCGTTCGCGGATGGACGGGAAAGACCACTGGGATATCCCGTTGCACACAGCCGATGGCCGACAGGCTTCGCGTCATCGCTCGGCTGTCGTCTACGTTGCTCGGCCGGTGGAGGGTGAGGACCACGAAATCCCCAGCTCGGACCCCAAGCCTGCGGAGAATGGTGGAGCCGTCGGCGCGCTCGCGAACGCGTAGGAGCGTATCGATCATCACATTGCCGACATAGTAGATTCGCGCTGGTGCAACCCTCTCGCGCGCGAGGTTGTCGTTCGCAGAGGATTCGGTGGTGAAGCAATAGTCCGATACGGCATCGGTCAGGACCCGGTTGACCTCTTCCGGCATCGTTCGGTCAAAACTTCGGAGACCAGCCTCCACGTGAGCCACGGGAATCATCGCCTTTGCGGCCACCAGAGCACCGGCCAGCGTCGAGTTGACGTCGCCGACCACAAGGATCAGATCGGGACAGCCCGCAGCGACAATAGGTGACAACCGGAGCATGATCTCGGCGGTCTGGATGGCGGGGGGGCTGGCCCCCACGTTCAAATTCACGTTGGGCTCGGGGATTTCGAGGTCCTTGAAGAAGGACTCCGACATGTTGTGGTCGTAGTGCTGCCCGGTATGGATCAGGCTCCACTTGAGCTCTGAATACTGGCGTATTTCAGCGAGAATCGGCGCGATCTTCACAAAGTTGGGTCGGGCACCGACGACGATACAGATCTTCATGCCGCCGGAACCTCGACCAATCCCTGTTCCCGCAGAATCTCGCGGGCAGGAGCGAAGGCGAAGTCACCAAGGAGACGCACCAGCTTCTGGGCGGTGGAGCGGAGATGGACATAGTGGCGAAAACGCGTCAGCCCGCGGACGGGCAAGCGCGGTTGGTCCGGATCGAGCTCCCACGGATGGAGGTACACGATGGCCGGCGCTCGGTCGTGCTCGTTGACGCGACGCACGCACCCTCGAATGATCGGATACGGCAATAGACGGAAATAGCCTCCGCCGCTGAACGGCAGATTCGTCCCCGCCATCCCGAACGTCGTCATTGGGAATTCCACGATGGCACCGCCTTTCGGAAGGCGGAGCCGATGGGGGAAGCGGTCGCTTCCCGGCATCCCGTAGCGGTCGTGATGGATGGGGAAGACGCTTGCGTCGTAGGCGAAGCCCTCCTCGGCGAGGATGTCGAGGGCCCACAGGGTGGACTTCACGATGGAGAAGGTCGGAGCTCGATAGCCCAAGAGAGGGACGCCGGCCACGTCCTCGATTACCTGTTTGGCGCGGATGAGATCTTTCCGGAACCCTTCCGGGTCCATCGAATAGATGGGCCGATGCACGTCGCTGTGACATCCGAGCTCGTGGCCTCGCCGCTGGATCGCTCGGATGAGTGATGGATGCCTAGCGGCGACCCATCCCACCACGAAAAAGGTGGCCGAGACACCACGAGCGTCAAGGATATCGAGAACCCGCTCGGTACTTGGGACCACTCGTGACTCGAAGCGAGACCAGTCACTGTCATGGACGAGACCGCGGAACGCCTCGACCTGAAAGTACTCCTCGACGTCGAATGTCAGAGCGTTGCGCATTCCTAGAGCGTCACGATCTTGTTGCGATAGTCGCTAATCGTGCGGAGAGCGTTGCGGACGTCCACGATGAGTGCCGCCTCTCGGGCGATCATCGCGTAATCGAACGCTCGATGGTCGGTTACGATGAGAACACAGTTGGTCGAACGGATCGTCTCGGATGTCAGCGGAGTGGTGGCCATCTTGTGTCCTTGGATCGTGAGCTCGGGGGCGAAGGGATCGGAGTGGCGGACACGTGCGCGTTTTTCCTCGAGGATGCGCATGATCTCGAGAGCGGGGGACTCGCGTACGTCGTTGACATCGCGCTTATACGTGACACCAAGGACGAGGATGGAAGCGCCTCGGAGGCTTCGACCGCGATCGTTCAAAGCATCCGAGACCATGGAGACGACGTGCCGTGGCATTGCACGATTGATGTCGTCGGCCAGCGCAATGAGTCGCGTCTCGAAGCCGTTCGAACGCACCTTCCATGCGAAGTAGAGAGGATCCAGGGGAATGCAGTGTCCACCCGTTCCGGGGCCTGGAAAGAAGGGCATGAACCCAAAAGGCTTGGTGGCGGCAGCCTCGATGACTTCCCATGGGTCGACGCGAAGAGTTCGACACGCCAGCGCGAGTTCGTTCGCCAGCGCAATATTGACACTTCGAAAGGTGTTTTCGAGGAGCTTCACCGTCTCGGCAGCGCGTGGACTGGAAACTTGGTGGACCCGCTCGGTTATGGCGCCGTAAAAAGCGGCCGTGAGCTCCGTGCAGATAGGTGTGACGCCGCCGACGACCTTGGGAATGTTCGCGGTCGTGAACTGCGTATTTCCAGGGTCGACGCGCTCGGGCGAGAACGCGAGGAAAAAGTCGCGTCCAATGGTGAAGTTTTTGGCCTCGAGCCGAGGCTGCAACACTTCCTCCGTGGTTCCAGGGTAGGTCGTGCTCTCGAGGACAACGAGCTGACCCGGATGAAGCCACGGCAAAAGGCTGTCGACCGCGGACAGGATGAAGGACATGTCGGGTTCCTTGCTCTTCCGAAGCGGCGTGGGAACAGCGATCACAACGACGTCCGCGCGCGCGCTTGCGTCGAACGAGGTCGAGGCGGTGAGCTGCGCAGCGCCAACCAAGGACCGAAGATCATGCTGGTCAATGTCACCGACGTACGAGACACCAGCATTGACTAGGCTGACCCGCTCGAGATCTACGTCGACGCCCGAGACGGTAAAGCCAGCTCGCCCAAGGGCCACGGCCAGCGACAGACCGACATAGCCAAGTCCGACGACAACAACGTGAGCGTTTCTGGTACGGAGCTTCTCGTTCAGTTGTTCCGAGAGCCCAGTCGTCATCCTAGGAATGGGTGACCCCTTCATCGGTCTTCGCTCCCGACATACTGCCTGCAGTAATGGTTGTACTGGCGCCGAAGGATGGACGCGGGAAGCTCGTTGATGACCACACCGAGGACGCGGGCTCTAACGCCTTCGAGTAGCGCCTTCGTGCGCTCGAGATCGCGGCAGCTGGTAGACCCAGCCTTCGTCACGATGATGACCGCGTCGACCGCCGCGGCCAGGAAGAGATTATCGGGGACGAGCAAGACCGGCGAGCAATCACAGATGACGAGCTCGGCTTGCTGGCCAATGTCGTTGACGAACTGCTTCAGCCGATTGGTGGCGAGCATGCCTCGTGTTTGTGGCTTGAACGGGCGACCACCCGGTGCGATCCACATCCGGTCGACGACGGCAACCAGGGGCGGTTGGATCCCGCCGTCGGTGTGAAGCGCCTGAGCGAGCCCGTCCGACGGCGGGATCTTGAGTCTCTTGTGCAATGCCGGCCGGAGGAAATCGGCATCAACCAGGATGACGCGGCTCCCGGCCTCCTCGAAGGCCAACCCGAGATTGACGACGAGCGTGGACTTCCCCTCGGCGGCCCAGGGGCTCGTGATGAGCAGACTGCGGAAACGCTGGCCGAGCATCGCGAGTTGCACGGTGACGCGCAGGTTGCGAAGCGCTTCGGTGAAGATGAAGTCGTCACTAAGACGTTTCACGCGGCGCTCTTCGATCAACGTGAGGAATATCGGTCGACGAGAACGCAGGCGGGGGAGGAGCGCGAGGACGGGTAGATGCTCGGCTTCGACATCCTCTTCCGTCTCGACCCTCTTGTTGAGCCACTCGATGGCCGCGGGCATCCCGACCCCCGCCACCATGGCGACACCGACAGCAGCCAGCAGGAACGTGAGTCGTCGCGGAGCCGCCAAGGGCACGGGCGGGCCGGCGGGATCGATTACCTTGACCGCCTTCATCTCTCCCTGCTCGCGGATGCGCGCCGCCTGGAACTTCTCAGTCAGCAGAGCATGCAAGCTTCTGTTGGTCTCGGCGTCGCGCACGAGCCGGCTGTACTCCAGCTCGCCCCGAGAAAGTTTATTGAGGGCAGATTGCAGACCGGTAGCCTGCTGGTGCAGGGCGTCTTCCTGAGACAGGAGAGTGTGCAGGGCGGTCTCCAGGGCCAGGACTTGCTCGGCGAAGTCGATCCGCTCCGCTCGTGGAACGGCGCTCGGTGTCGGCGTCACCGGCGTCGTCTTTTTGACAGTCTCGCCGAGTTCGCGTTGCACTTCGGTGATCCGCTCCTTCACGACAGCGACGCGCGGATGCCGGTCGGTGAACTTGGTTCGAAGATCCAGGAGCGCCAGTTCGAGCTGCGTGAGCTGGGCACGGAGTCGCTGGATCTCCGCCGGCGGGGCGGGAGCGGGCCCGAGCGCCGGGGCCATGAGCTTCTGGCTTTCGACCTTCTCTCGAAGATGTTGGAGGCGTGTTTCAGTCATCCGGCGTTGCGTTGTGATCTCGGCCAGAGCGCTTTCGACCTGGGAGAGCTGTCTGACAGTCGCCTGGCTCTGATCCGGGATCTTGATGCCCCCGCGCGCTGTCGTGAAGACCCGAAGGGCATCCTCACTATCCCTGAGAGTCTTCTTGACCGCCGCCAGCTGGTCCTCCAGAAATTCGCGGGCTACGCGTGAGTCTTCGACGTTGAAGGAGCGGGTCCGGGACAGCAAAACTTCGACGTAGGTATTGACGATGTCGATCGCTGCCTGCGGCTTCGAAGCCTCGGCCGAGAGATCAATGAGGCCCTCGCCTGCCGCCGTGTCGAGCTTCAATCGACCCTGACGGAGTTCCTGCACGGCGCGGCGCTGAGGGTCCGGGGCCTGAGGTTCGACTCCCCTCAAGCGAACGTAGGCGTTGTAGATCAGCTCGAAATAGTCGACATAGAGGGGGTTCTCGATGAGGTCCTTTCGCGCCGCCTCCGGAAGCATCTCGAGAACGCTTTCGGCAAGGCTTCGACTCTTGAGGATCGACAGCTGGACGGCCAGCGGCCGGCTCGGTGCGAACTCTTGGAAGACGGGCACCGGGTTGGGCTGCGTTTGCAAAAGAACGGTTGCCGTGGATCGGAACCTGGGAGGAGCTTTGGGAAGATAGTAGGCCACCGGCAGAAGGATCATGAGAGCAACTACGACTGAGAGGAGTACCAGCCTCTTTCGGCGTCGAACGATGCCTTGAGTAAGGCGTTTCAGGAGCTGCCAGTGGCTCATCGAGCTCCTCGTGTGAAGAGGACGACTTGAATCGTCTGGAGCAAGATGAGCAGGTCGAGGAAGAGAGAAAGGTTCTTGATGTAGTAAAGATCGTACTGAAGCTTCTCTTGTGTCTCCTCGACCGACGCCGCGTACGGATGGCGGATCTGAGCCCAGCCCGTGATGCCGGGCTTCACGGCCAACCTGCCGGCATAAAAGGGGATCCGCCGTTGAAGGACACGAAGGAAGTCGGGGCGCTCCGGACGAGGTCCGATGAAACTCATGTCGCCGAGCAGGACGTTGAACAGTTGCGGCAGTTCGTCCAGCCGGGTCTTCCTGAGGAATCGCCCGACGCGAGTGATTCGTGGGTCTCTCACCGAGGCCCACACAGGCCCCGACGCTCGCTCGGCGTTCGCGCGCATAGAGCGAAACTTATTCAGGATGAAGATCTTCCCGTGCTGCCCCACCCGCTCCTGGCGGAAGAGAATGGCCCCCACGGAGTCGAGCTTGATGAGAAGTGCGACGACTACCATGACGGGGAGAGTAAGGGCGAGGCCCACGAGTGCGAGGATGATATCGATAGCACGCTTTATCGCTTGTGTGCGGTAGGTGTTGACAAAGCCGTCGCAGAAGATGAGCCAGCTTGGACGCAGATCGGTCACCAGAATCTTCCCCGTTTGCTTTTCATAGAACGAGGGCCATTCCTCTACGCCAATACCGCGGAGGCGGCACTCCAGCAGGTCGTCGGCCGGAAGCGCCTTTCGCATGTCGGGCAACGCGACGAGGACCAAGTCTGGATGGAGCTCGTCGACAATGTTCAGGAGGTCGCTGGGCTTTCCCAGGAGCTCGGCACCCTGGGGCAGCTTGTCGTGCGCCCCCGGAGCATCGTCGAGAAACCCCAGAACTGTAAAGGGCTGCGAGCCAGCGGTCTGCAGCTTCACGATGGCCGGCGCCACCCGGCTCAGACCGAGGACGAGAACGCGCCTGTGCAGGCGCTCGTTCGAATCGATACTATTCCACGCGGCCCGCCAGAGCAGTAACGCGGCACCAGCGGATCCGAAGATCTGAAAGAAGGCGAGCCGTCCCAACCGAAGCGTGGGGACCACAAAGCCGACTGCTGCCGTGAGAATAGCGGCACCCGCGATCGCCAGGAGCAGCCGAGCGCTGAGCTCCCGACTACCGAAGTGAAGATCCGTCCGGTACAGGTCGGCGAGGTGGAGGCTGGCTACGATAATCCCGGATAGCGCCACGATCTTGGGCGATACCGGGCCCCCTCCAAGCCACTCGCCCGTCACGTAGGGGATGCCAGCCGCGACAACTGTGATCCCGAGGTCCACCGCAACCAGCGTTAGGCCTCTTCCCGGAATGTAGTGGCGAAAGACTCTGAGCACGGCGGACGGGCCTAGCGCAATCAACATGCCGGGTGGCGTGCGATAGGCTATTGATTCGATGACGAATTCGAGGAATGACTTTTCTAGTGGGCTGGAAGAGAACTATTAATACTCGGCAACTTTTGCCTGGTTGCGGATTTCTTTGGAGTTCCGCACTGCAGAAAGTGCGCGCTAGAACCCCACAACCAGGGTGATCCGGCCCCGATTTTCTGTGTAGCTGTTGTCGCGCGGCGTCGCAATCTCCTCAGTGTGTCTGTACTCGAAGTCGATGGTCACCTGTCGCGACAGCCTGAACTGCACACCAGCCGCCGCGCCCCAGACGTTCGCCCTCTCGCCGCGCGTGCCGCCTCCGACTCCGGTGAAGTCATTTTCCCGATAAAAGCCGCTTACGGTGCCGGTGAGCGCCGGGATGAACGAGTATGACAATGAGGCGGTTACTCCTTGGGTCTTGATAACACCCTGGTTGTCGCCGGTGTCGAAGGTTTCGGAAAAGCCGCGGTCGAAGGCGAGCTGGACGGTTCCACGCGGGAAAAAATAAATGAGTTCTGCCGTCGCGATCGGCAAGGGACCGATGTCCTCTCCTGATTCGCGCCGCAACCCTGCGACACCGAGGCTGGCACGCAGCCACCATCGCGGCGGAGCGTACCCGCCGAACAGGGATGCGTTCCAGATCTGAAAGTCCTCCGTCGTCTGGCTCCCACCTGGACCGACGTCAGGACTCAGGCCGTTGCGGAAGGCATAGCCTGCGGCTATTCCTCCGGTCAGGTCCACGATCTGCCGTGTGAGGGCGCCGGTGATCTGGTGACCGGTAATATCTGGCGTCCCGGATGTGGTACTGCGCAGGTACTCATAACCTAGTGAAGCCGTATTGACCCGATAGAACGGTACCTCGATGGCGGCGCCGATCGTGTGAGATGTGGTGTCGTTGCCGCCATCGTTCAAGAACGTGGATAGCCGGTAGTATTCACGCGTCGTGATCGTTCCGATGAGCTGTTCGGAGTTGAGGGAGAAGATGTTGCTCGTAAACAGTCGGCGTTCGCTTCGAAGATGCAGCCGGTCGGCTCGAGACGGCTCGTCGGTCCGGGTGAGTACGTCAGATACGGCAAACGACAGGTGCGGCGTTGCCTGCCAGCTGACCTGCCCCAAGAACGAGTGGAATAGGCTCACGCTGTCATCGGAGCTGTCATGGACTACCTCCGGAGTGTAGGCGAGGACACCAAACGTGAAAGGGCTGTTGATGAAGAGGATCAGACCGGGGGCAAGGCTCGTTCGGAAGTTATCCTGACGATCACGTGGCGTGAGGTTGAAGTTGTCGGTGTACTCCTCGGCCAACCTCAGCGACGGCAGCAGCCGAAACGTCGCCCTCGGTAGGCCAAAGGGCAGCGTCGGGAACACCGGTGGGGCGACAGAGGGAACGGTGGGAGGTGGCGGCGTCGTACGCGGCTCGGGGACCACTGGAAGCGTCGGAAGCAACGGTGGTGGAGCAGAGGGCACCGTGGATGGCGGTGGCGTCGGAAGCGGCTCCGGCAGCCCAGGAGGTGTCGTAGTCGGCTGCCCGCGCTCGGCCGCAGGAGCTGACGGTCGATTACCGGGTTCGCGAGGCGGCGCCGCTTCCTGGGCGAGTGGGGCGCACGGCCTCAAGACGAGAAGTAAGAGTATGAGCAGGAGGGCCCATCTGCTAGCTCTCGCGCCTCGACGGCCCACCCTTTAGAAGAGCCTCCTAGAAGAGTCTCTGCGGAACCGTGATGATGTCGTTTGGTTGCAGAGTCATGTCGCCCTCGGTCACGTTGGTTCGGATCGTTTCCTTCTTCAGGCTGCTCCCTCTTATCACGGTCACGCGCTTTGGTGCGGCCAGGTAGGTAAGCCCTCCGGCCTGGGCGATAGCATTAAGGATTGTCAGATCCTTCGTAAACTTGACCGCACCGGGGTTCTTGACCTCGCCTTGTACGTAGACCACATCGGCGATGGGGACTACGATCGTATCACCTGGCTCGAGCTTTATATTGTGGCCGACCTCGCCCCTTTTTATCAATTTCACAAAGTCCACGGGTATTGTCTTGTCGCCTCGAAGCACATAGGCCGACTCGAGGTCGGCCGCCGGAACCAGACCACCGACAGCAGAAATCGCTTGAAGGAGCGTCCGATCTTGAGTGAGCTGGAGGGGACCCGGCCGGGCAACGCCTCCGACGAAGAAAATCGGACGGCTTCGAATCTCTTTTACGCCGACGGTCACGTGAACCTCCTTCACCGTCTGGCCGTACATTTCGGTCAGTGTCGTCGTCAATTCCGACACCGTGAGTCCGCCGGCGCGCACCTCGCCGACTAGAGGTAAAGAAATCTTTCCATCCGGTCGAACGAACACGACCTGGTCAAGATCCTTGTTGTCCCAAACCGTGATCTCGAGCAGGTCATCGGTGCCGATACGGTAGTCCGATTCGATGGCTCGCGTCACCTGGGGCACCCAGAAGAGGAGAACAACGCAGAACAGAGCGACCAGGACCAGGTGGCGGCACTGTGCAGACGATTCCATCTGTTCGTCCCCCCGTGAGTGCCGGCTCCGTCGCCGGCCCCGGCTACTCTCCGACCTGCATATGCTCAGCACGTGCACATCGGGGATAACAGGAACGTCGCGACGATGACGCCGATCGCTTTCGGCAGTAGATACGACTTCAGCTTGTACTGTAAGCATCGGACGCTAATGCCGAGAAGCTTCGCGGCCGCGGTACGATTACCACGGACCTGTTGAAGAGTGCGGATGAGATAACGACGTTCCACTTCTGACAGCAGCAAGCCGGGCTCGAGCTGCACCAACGGGAGCGTCGAAGGACGTTCGTCAGCGAAGACGTCTCTGATTGTGAGAGTCTTCCCTTCGGTGAGAACAACGGCTTGCTCGATCACGTTCTGAAGTTGCCGTACATTCCCTGGCCACGGCAGCGCCATGAGGCGCTCCATCGTTCCGCGAGTGACGCCGCGGATGGGCTTGTCGTAAGCCGCCGCGTGCTTCCGGATAAAGTGATCCACGAGCAATGGAATATCTTCTCTACGCGCGCGGAGCGGTGGCACCTCGATCATGACAACCCCGATGCGATAGTAGAGGTCTTCCCTGAAGGTGCCGTTGCCGACCTCTTTCCGCGGGTCCTTATTGCTTGCCGTGACAAGCCGAATGTCGGTGCGAATGGGCTGCGTCCCTCCGACCTTTAGGAACTCATGCGTCTGGATCACGCGCAACAGCTTGGCCTGAAGAGGCAGGCTCATCTCGCATATCTCGTCCGCAAACAGGGTGCCGGTGTGTGCCTGGGAGAAAAAACCCTCCCGGGTTTCGACAGCACCGGTGAATGCTCCTCTCACGTGCCCAAAGAGGTGGCTCTCCATGAGACCTTCCGGGATCGCTGTGCAGTCGAGGGTAATGAACGGGGCATCCCGCCGACGGCTCGCCGCGTGGATGGCTCGAGCGATCAGTTCCTTTCCGGTGCCGCTTTCTCCGTAGATGCACACATTGACATCCCGAGTGGCGACCTTTTCGATTCGAGCGAAGACCTCCAACATCGCCGGTGACTTGGCGACTATCCCGTAGAAGCCCTCGCCTCTGCTGAGCACTAAAGATGTTTCAAACTGTTCGGAATGGTCGGCGCTCGGCCGGACGATACGTCGAATGATGTCATCGAGAAGTGCGGACGACGAAGGGCGCTGGAGACACTCCGCTCGCGGCAGCTGCATGAGATGTTTCACGCCCTGATAGGCGAGGTCGTCGACAAACGCGACGATCTTACCGCCGAAGCGTGCACGGCGAATCTGCTCAGCCAGCTCCCAACCGGAGGTGCTACCGGTCACGTTGGCGATCAGTACGTCGTGTGGGGGCGGTAAGGTCAATACCAGGCCCAGCTCTTGAACGGAACCCGCGAACGTGAGTCCGACCTCCGGGGAGCGAAGCTGAGAGGCGCGCCGGCTCACCTCTAGGGTTGTGTCGAAGAGAATGGTGCGCATACTTCGAGCGTCGCTAAAGCTTAGAAGCTTGATGTTTCTTCATCGTACTGATCTCCAGCGTCGACGGTCTGCGGCGGTGGTCATCAAAACCGCGCGCCGGACCTCGGGACTTGGCGTCCAGCTCCTCACGTCTGAGCTTCGCCAAGAGAGTTGCGTAGCTGACTTTCAGACGACGCGCCGCTTCAGCACGATTCCAGTTGACTTGCTCCAGCATGTCTGTCACCGCCGATATTTCTGCCTCTTGAGCAGCATGGCGGGCAATTTCACGCAAACCCGTCTCGAAGTTACCCCGCAAAGGCTGCAGCTTCTTCGCGATTGACCGGCATTGCAGCATGCGAAGGCGGAAGTGAACCTCCTCGCACAGCGAGCGTTCATCGCCCAGCGCAACGAAGCGTTTGATCAAGCTTTCTAGCTCTCGTATGTTGGCCGGCCAGCTGTAGGTGGAGAGGAGATCCATCGCGTCCGCGGAGAGGCGCGGAGGCGCCTGGTTGAGCTCCTGACGAAACTTTTTGACGAAATATTCGACGAAGGCAGGGATCTCTTCGCGGCGCTCACGCAGCGGCGGCACAACAATGTGCAGGATTTTGAGACGCTCATACAGCTCGGCGCAGAAGGATCCCGTGTTGACCAGAGCTTGCAGGTCACGATTGCTGGTTGTGATGACCCGTACGTCGGCGTTGAGCAACTCACGGCCTTCATTACGGTGGAATTCCCCGCCATCCAGCAGGCGAAGGACCCTGACCTGCACCGATGGAGCGACTTCCTCGACGTGGTTCAACAGCAACGTGCCACCGTTCGCGAACTCAATTCGGCCCCGCTTGAGCGTCGCCGCGCCGGAGAATGCACTCGGCGCCTGCCCGAACAGCTCCAGTTCAAACAGGTCCGGAGGAAGCGCCGTGCAGCTAAGCTCGATGAAGCGGGCGGCTCGGCGCTTAGAGAGATGATGAATGGCTTTGGCGACGAAAGTTTTTCCCACGCCGGTCTCACCGGAAATGAGGGCCGGGTCATCGCTCTTCCCTGCCAGCTGAGCTAGTTGTTCAATCTCTTGCATCTTTCTACCGCGTCTGAAGAGCCGGTCGTCAATTCCCGCGAATTCAGGCGCAGGCCGCGACCGGAAACCGGCAAGGCGTGTGGGCGTGATGACTCAGACAATACCGCGTCGATGGCCTCTCGGAGAGCATCAGTGGGAGTGTCCTTCTCGAGAAGCTTCGTTGCCCCTGAGCGAACGGCTTCACGCGAAACGTGGCTATCGATCGTGCTCGTCAGAACAATGACGGGTACTCGCGCTCTAGTCTCGGCGAATTGCCGGATGAGCACGGCTGCCGGCACGTCCGGCAGATTGACGTCCAGCAGGACGAAGGACGGTGCCCAACACGTAAATTTCTGGAATGCCTCAGCCGCGCTGCTCGCTATGACGGCCTGGTAGCCCTGTGCGTCGAGAAGGCGTGCAAACAGACTCTGACTGACTGGATCCGAGTCGGCGACAAGCGCAACCACGCGGCGTCGACGATCGTGGAGGAGGCCGAGGCCGTCGATCCAACGAGTCATAACGCTGGGCACACGCGCTCAGCGCTTGCCGCGCTCGCGGATTGACCAGAAGAGCAAACCTGCAAACCGCATCCCCCAGCGCCGCGAACTCTCGTGACCGGACCGGGGTAAAGATGTCGCTGTCGAGGGCGCGAGGATGGCCTGACGAATCGTGCCTGTCAAGAGGCAATCTATCGAGTGGGTGTGCCGCGAGATCAGAGTTGACCGACATGGGCATCTGATACTCATAACCCAAAGGTCGCTGGTTCAAATCCAGCCCCCGCAACCACGCAGGGACAAGGGGTTAGCGGTCACCGCCGTTAACCCCTTCGTCATCGTTGCTACCGTTTTGCTACCGCTGCACCGCGTCAGCGGCCCCGATAACGCCGTCGTGGCCGTTCTGACCGAACACCAGCCGATCGAGCTTCCGCGCTTCCGCCGCGTGGACATCGGGCATGAGATGCCCGTAGCGGTCGAGCGTCGTCTGGATCGACGCATGGCCGAGCTGCGCCTGGATGTACTTCGGGTGTGCCCCCTGAGCGATCAAAAGGCTTGCGTATGTGTGGCGCAGGTCGTGGAACCGGATGCGACCGAGCTCCGCACGACGAAGCACGCGCACCCACTCCCGGTGTGCGAAGTTGTCCGGATCGATTGGCTTGCCGTCCGGATTGCAGAAGACCAAGCCCCCCTGAAAGCGGGTCGGAAACTTCGCCAGTGCTACCCGCAGGGTGGGTGCCACGTCGATCGTGCGGCGCGAGCGCCGCGACTTCGGTGTGACGAACTTGCCGCGCCAGAGCGCTCGACGGATGAAGATTCGATGGCCCTCGAGATCGACGTCCTCCCAGCGCAGTCCGAGGAGCTCGCCGCGGCGCATCCCCGTCAGCACCGCACACATAAGCATCGTGCGCGTCGGCTCGGCCGCGGCGTTGAGGAGGCGCCGGATCTCCGGCGGCGCCAGGATCTGCATCTCCTGCTCCTCAGCCCTCGGCCGCTCCGCGTACTGGGCTGGATTGGCATCGAGGTAGCCCCACTGGACAGCGTGCTTGAACATCTCCTTGAGCAGCACCATCACGTTGAGAACGCTCTTCGGCGAAAGCTCCTTCGCTAGCAAAGCCTTCATGAACTCCCGCACAAGCGGCAGCGTGATCGCGTCGAGTCGTATCCGCTCGAAGAACGGAACGACGTGCAGCCGCAAGCAGCTGCGGCAGCTCTCCGCGGACGACTCCTTCATGCGGCCGAGCCGAAGCTGCACAGTCACGTAGTCCTCGTCCCACTTTGCGGCGAACTCCTTCACGCTGATCGGCTGCCGGTTGAGGCGGAACTTGCCGTTGCGACGCTCCCACATGCGCTCCGCCAGTACCTGCCTGGCCTCTTGCAGGTTCGGACCGATGGTTTCCCAGCGGCGGCGCCCGGCGGCGTCGTAGTACTGGATCGCGTAGTGCTTCCCCCGTTTCCGGATGGCCCCCATCTCATTGGCTCCTTTCTCGCGGAGGCCATGCCGGTACCCTCTGATCGGTTGGGGTTACATCAGTGAAGCAAATACGTGATGGGGCGGGCGAAGTCAACGCTGCTCGGCGCGATGGCGTGGTCCAACCATCGTCGATCGCGTCGAGCGATTGATTGCGGACGAGTTGCGGCCGGTCCGTTTGAGCTCTTCGAGCCAGGCATTGAGCTCATCGCGATCGAAACGCAGGTACTTGCCTAGCTTCACGTGAGGCACGCTGTTCGTCCGCGTGCGGTCGTAAAGCCAGCTGACCGGAACGCGGAGTAGCTCCGCCGCTTCCTGAACAGTCAGCCACGCCATAGGATGTCCCCTCGGCCGACGAAATAAGCAGAACCGGACGTTCTAGAGGCATCCGTCGCGAGGCAAGAGGGCTGCCAGACGGGTCACGGCCTCTAGGGTTGTCGCGCGTTGTCGTGCAGACTCGCGTCGGGCTAGCGAATTTGCGAGATGTAGACCTACTCGGCTACGTAATGGCCCGATCGCCGGCGCACAACCCGGTGTCGCAATACGCCGCTTCGCGCGCCGCGATTCGCTTCGGCAACGTCCGGCGAGGCCGACATCTCGGCCACCCGGACCTCAGTGCGAGCGAGAAGTGATGAAACGTCGGATTAGGGCCGCTACCTCTTCGGGGTGCTCGAGCACGAGCATGTGGCTTCCGCCCTTGATCTCGCGCACGTCTCGATCGGGTAAACCGTCCGCCAGCGCGGCGGTTCCTTCCGTCGTGGATACAATGCTGTCGGCGCCGCGCAGTACAAGCGTCGGTGTCGGAATCTTCGCCAGAAGCGGCCGGAGGTCTCCAGGTTCCCAGGTAGCGTACGTTGCTGGATCTAACTTCATGCGCCAGCCACCATCAGCTTCGCGTAAACCCTCGGCGACAAACGAACGCAATCGATCATCGGGAATGTTGGGATAGAGTCGGCGAAACCCGCGGCTGGCATCGTCGATGGTGGAGAATGTCCGGCTGACCGATGCTACGCCTTCGTGGAAATACTCAACCTGCCAGCGGGGCACTAAACGGATCGAGGTCGACCCACACGAGCGCGACCGGCATTGCGACTCCCGCCGGCGCCGTCGCGATAAGATGGGCCGCCGCGAGCGCGCCAGCGGAGTGGGCAAGGATCGCATATGGGTTGTGAACGACCGAAGGGATGACATGCTCTAGATCGCAGGCGTGATCCTCGGGGTTATACGCGGGTGGCGACACGTGGTCACTGTCGCCATGGCCACGAAAGTCCAGCAGGACGGACCGAAATTCAGTGAGCTGCCGTACGACGAGACGCCACACCCCACGGTGACTGCTATTGCCGTGAAGGCAAAGAAGCGTCACCGGACTTTGCCGTGACGGGCCTGTCCTTCGCCAAAACCCTGTCCGCTCGCTTGATAGACCTCCGTAGTGTCTGGGGGCTCGAGACGCTGGAGACTGGTACGCGGCCCGGAGTCCGCGTCG
>Ga0207684_10000502_pt1 | contig 49391 bp, 44 predicted proteins | sample KBSK5501metaG_FD_184342 | JGI IMG/M metagenome (GOLD analysis project Ga0207684, IMG submission 184342) | Corn, switchgrass and miscanthus rhizosphere microbial communities from Kellogg Biological Station, Michigan, USA - KBS K5-50-1 metaG... | ecosystem: Host-associated > Plants > Roots >... | reverse complement strand
GAATCGGCCCGAGTTCAATCCGCTCACAGCGATGAAATTCCCCCATTTTTGGCCGCCATAAGCCATGTCGAAGGCCCCGGTTACTGTCCCAAAGCTCCCGTAGGAAGTCGTAATGGTCCCTGTGGGCTTACCCTGGCCAAGTCCCGAGCGTGTCGTCACCTTAACGATCACGCTGGTCTTGTCACCGAATTCAGCCCGGAACTGCTCCCGAAATTACTTCCATCGACTGGATCGACTCAGGTGGAATCTGGTTCGAAAAAACTTTACTCTGTTGGTCGGTAATCGGCTGACCGTCGTAAGAGAATGAATTGTCGGCATGGTCTCCCAGTCCGTGGAAGAGCCCGTTCGAGTCGGCCACGACTCCAGGTGTAGTCAGGGTTACGAGCGAACTCAAGGACGAGGACTGACTCTCGAGCGGAACCCTGTCGAATAAGGTCTTGTCCACATCGGTGTGAAAGGTAGGATCGTTCTCAACCAGATCCGCCGCCTCTTCAACGACGGTGACAACTGTGCCTACGCTGGCAATTTGCATGGTGATCTTGACAGTGAGGGGAACCGAGGAACGTGGCTCGACATCCTGAGCATAAGACGAGAAGCCATCCGCGGTAACGGTAAGGTGGTAGGGATTGAACGGCACATTCGGGAAGTTGAATTGACCCGACGCATCAGTTGTGGCTGATCGGTCAAATCCGCTGACTGGGTTGTGGATTTCGACGTTGGCTTTCGGGATAACGGCTCCAGAAGGATCCATGACGGTGCCGTTCATTGAGGTTGCGTTACCGCCGGATTGAGCATGGGACGTGCAATTTGCGAGATACAGCGAAATAACGGCAATGGCGACGAAGCGCCACTGATAAGAAGAAGTGGTCATGATATCTCCTGGCAGAAAATAGGGATTACGCCGGCTTAGCCGGATATTTAACTCGTAGTGGGAATCCCTAAATGGCAGGAGAACCGCGAATGCCCAGATCAGAGGAATGGATGCGGGCTTCGGCGATAATTTCTTTTTATTGCAGTTGGCCAATCGTGGTGAAAAACGGCCGGGCGTGACTTGAACTGGCCGTGGGCGCCGCGGTATGGGCCACGACGCAGATGGAGCAGGAGGCGGGCACGGTCTTGTTGGCGTGGTGGTGAGCAGATTCGACTGCCGCTGTCCATAGCATCACGGACAAGCAGAACCACGCCGACCATCGCCTAAAAACCGTCATCTTCATCTTTAATCTTTGCAACACTCTGCCTTATTCAATCACTCAGTTCACTGAGGGACGTGCTGGCGAGCGTGTGTCACCGGGGTCGCTTCCTCAATTGGTATTTTATGTCTTCGGGAAAAAAACAAATGGACAAAAAACATGAGGATGAGCACGGCGCCAAAGGTACAAACAATCGCCGCCCCGGTGGGCAGATCAAACAGCACAGAAAAATACACACCTAGCGCGGACACCAATGTTCCCATAATCCAACCAATCGCCAGCCGCCGGCCAATCCGGTCAGCGAAGAGCATGGCTCCAACCGAAGGCACCACCAGATAACAGAACACGAGCAACACACCCGCAATGGCAACCGAGGAAGTGACCACAAATCCAAACGAAGCGTAAAACAGAAAATCCCAGAAACGAATGCTCAGGCCTTTGGCTTCAGCCTCTTCCGGGTTCGTCGAAATCAGCAAGAACTGTTTGCGGAAAATGTAATGAAAAATGCCGATGACTCCGTAGAGAATCGCTGTCTTGGCAACGTCGTGCATCGATACTGCCAGGATATTGCCCACGAGCATGTCCTTGAGATGCTCGGTCTCTCCGGTGGCTTTGCTCATGGCAAGGATGGCCGTGGCCGAGGCCACGGCGTAGGCAATTCCGATGAATGCCTCTTGCGGAATGTGGCCGCGCCGGGTACGCGCGAAGGCAAAGATAGCAGCGCCGGCAAAGGTAAAAGCCAGGCTAAGCCAATAGGCGCCGGAGCCATGCGGATCCATTCCCATCAGGATGGCGATGGTTGCGCCCAGAGCAGCAATTTGCGCCAGCGCCAGGTCTACAAAGATCACTCCGCGCTCTACCACGTGAACGCCCAGATAAGCGTGAATGCCGGTCAAAATCAGGCTGGCCAGAAAGGGCGCCAGCAGGAATGGCAGAATTTCCATGGGTCTCCTTATTGCGTCGACTGAAAGGCCTTGGTCAGCAAAGCAATATCGTAGTCGAATAGCTGAAAATAAGTCGTGACCTCTTTCGCCCCTCCCACCGAGGGCAAGTAGACCACGACTTGAGCGCCGGTTTCGCGTGCGATGGACTGCGGAGTTTTCAGGTCGAAATATGGCTCGACAAGGATGATCTTGCAGTTCTCACGCTTCATCAACTGCATGAGCTCGAGGGTATGGCTGGGTGTGGGGGGAATGCCGGGCCTGGGCTCCACGTAAGCGATCACATCCAGACCGAAGTGCTTCGCGAAATTCGGGAGGGAGCGATGGTAGGTTACGACTTTGCGGCCGCGATACGGCTTCATTTCCGCGTCCCATTTCTGCTCAGCCGCAAGCAGCCGTTTCTCAAAATCCTGGAACCTCTGCTGAAAGAACGCGCCATCCGCCGGGTCCAAGTCGGCCAGTTTGTTGGCAATGCCTCGCGCGATGCGTCGCCCGTTGTCAGGATCGAGCCAGTAGTGAGGATTGCCCAGAGGATGCACATCGCCTTCGGCGCGGGTGACGGTTCCTTGGGGAATCTCCAGGATCTCGGCAAATTGCGAAGCATCAAGATAACCCTGTGCTCCCACTTGAATTCGGGGGTTGCCGCTTTGCGTGATGAGAGGGGGTAACCATCCAATCTCCAACTGCAATCCCACAGAGATCAGCAGGTCGGCCTGGCGCAGCTTCAGCAGAAAGCTGGGCTTGGCCTCAACGAAGTGCGGGTCCTGATACCCCTTGGCGATGGATTCAACGTTGAGCTTGTCGCCGCCCACCTCCTCGGTCAACGCGGCCAGGTCGGTTGTAGAGGTTACAACGCTGAGCTTCTTGGCCTCCGCAGCAGTTGGTGAAAGCAGGGCACCGGCGATCAGGCCAAGCGCCAGAACGGCCAGCAAACGAGAAAAACCACTTACCCTTTTCATCGCTCTCCTAGAAGGGGTGCGCACCGTGGGCCCCCAATGAAAACTGCACCTGCATGAACAGTTGATGAACGTCAAGGCTTCCATAGCGAGTAAACTCATACTGTCCGCGAATCTGGCTGAACTCGCTCGGCCAGTAGGTAAGGACCGCGGAAAAACCTTTGTCAATGAGATTCGCCTTCTCAGCTTCACCAGAGCGATCGTAGCGTCCGCCAACGAACCACCGCCGGGCCAATTGATAGTCGCCTGAAGCATAGAAGCCAAAAGCGCGCTGTTCCGATGGAAGTTGTTGCCGTTGACTCCAGATCAACTCTCCTCGTCCCACAAAGGAGTGGTAGATCGACCGTCGCAAGGGCTTCCAGCGCAACGTGGCGTCAATGCCATAAAGGTGCGTCAAGAAGTTCGGACCCGCGGTGCTATAGCCACGCGAATACGAGGCACCGAGATCAATATTGGTTGACTCAGTGATGTCCTTGTATGTTCTTAGATGCGCGATTGTACTGACATCGCTATTACTGAAGGCGCGGTACAAGGGGTGCTGCTGATCCCCGGAGTCCCCCCGAAAAACTTGCCCGGTCAGCTCCATGAATATGCCCTTGGGGGCGGGAAGTATGCGCTGCACGGAGACGCCCGCATCATCGATTCCGTCTTCACCAGCCACCAGGTTGTTGCTTACCAGCGGCCGATCAATCCAGGGCAACACATGGTTGTGCAGCGTGTTTACCCTCCCAAAGGCCCCGCGGAATTTGCCTACTTTCGCCACTAACCCCGCGGGCAGCGCCGTGAGTGTAATGTAGCCCTCTTCCAGATTGACGCCTTGCTCTCCAAATGACAGGAAGAAGTCGCCGCGGGCATAGGGGTCAATAACGGCTTGGACTCCAAGTTCCGACTCATGCATCTGAAACGAAGAAGTGGGATTCACCGGATTGTGTCCGGCGGAGCCGATGAAGTCGCCGATCATGCTGATGTCAGGGTTCAATGCTTTGGCAGCGCTGCCTCCCGCCCCACCGAGGGCGGGTTCTTGCGTGATCGGGCTAGCGGCCGCCGCGGATGCCGGAGGTGGCATGGAACCAGCCTGAGTTTGAGGTCCAGCCGCTGCCCCCGCACTTGCCTCGGAAGTCGCGGCAGGGGTTGGCCCAGCCACCGCAGATGGTGCCGCCTGTTGGTTTTTTAATTGCCGGATCTGTCCTTCCATGGCGACGATCCGGTCCTCGAGATCACGGATTTTCTCCATGAGGGCAGCGTTATCGGGCTGATCTGTCCTTGGCGGAGTTCCTGCGGTTTGCTGGGAATAAAGAGGCATGGCTAACAAGACTGCTGGAATTGCGAGCAAGCTGGCATAACTTCTCATCGGAAATTACCTCAGTTTCGAAGGTGGATCTCGAGCGCGGGCCGCATTGGGGTAGCCCCAAGTCTTCAAGCTGTAGCGAACGAATGCGTTCCTGGCGTCCTTAGCGCTTAAAAATTGCTATGCCAAGGCGGAGGGCGTATGCGGAGCGAGGAAACGAAGCCCGAAGACCCTACAGTCCCTCTCAGAGGAACAGATAAAGGCGTTCGCACGAAAACTGGATCGAGGCAGTAAGGAGAGCGAATAAGGACCCCGGAGTGCGCCGCCAGGCAAATGGAACACTCGTGATTCGAAGGTTTCGAGATCTCCCGGTGCACGTGAAAGGCTTGAGCGCACCCGTTCACTGCGACCAAAAAGACACAGAGCAGGGCCAGGAGTCGAACCGGTGATCGCATGAGGGTCAAGCGAGCCTCGAGGCGCGCGGCAACTCAAGACTCGGTGAATTTTTCACAATATTACTATACGGGATAACAGGCATGACCATTGGGTTCCTGGTCAGTTTCGCCATCCGATATGCAGGCCCATCGGGCCACGGCTTGTGTGTAGGGAGTGCATCACCCTATGATGGGGCAATAACCCAAAACGAGGTCATTCATGGCAGAACCCACTTACGAAGAACTGAAAGCCCGTTTAGCACAACTGGAAAAGCAAGGAGGACGCACCCGCAGCGGCAGCCTGGATTTTAAGGTTGGCGAAAAGGGAGGCGTCAGCGTTTACGGCCTGGGCCGTTTTCCGGTCACGCTCTACTACGAGCAGTGGATGCGACTGCTGGGCGCCGCCGAGGATTTGAAGAAATTCATGGAAGAGAATAAATCCAAGCTCAAGCTCAAGGACCAGGTGTAGGTGACCGGGTTCGTCGCATGACGACGCCGGTTTGACCGTTGAACCGGCGGTGCGTAGTCCATGAGTAACATCAACCCCTAAGAAGTCGGCTGCGGCTCGAGGCCTTCAGGCTATAATAAAAAAATCGTGCCCAAATACTCCATTGTCGTCCCCCTGCACAACGAGCAAGAGAACGTGACCGACCTCTACGATCGCCTGAAGGCGGTGATGGAGATCAACGGCGAGAGCTTCGAGATTGTGCTGGTGGACGATGGCTCGAACGATAAGACGTTTGCCATGCTGCGCGAAATTGCAGCCGTGGACAGTCGCGTGACTGTGGTTAAACTTCGGCGGAACTTTGGTCAGACAGCCGGGCTGGCGGCAGGGTTCGATCATGCACGCGGCGAATACATTATCGCTATGGACGGCGATTTGCAGCACGATCCCGCCGACATTCCCTTGTTTCTTGAAAAGATTGCGGCGGGCTACGACATCGTCAGTGGCTGGCGCAAAGTGCGCGTGGATAACTTCTGGATGCGGCGCATCCCGTCGCGCATTGCCAATTGGATGATGGCCAAGCTCAGCGGCGTAGATATTCACGACTTCGGTACTACATTCAAAGCTTACCGGCGGGACATTCTCGAGCAGGTTCCGCTGTATGGAGAGTTGCACCGATTTATTCCGGCGCTGGCCTCGTGGCACGGGGCATCGATTTGCGAAGTGCCCATTCGCAATGTGAACCGCGAGCGGGGAACGTCGCACTATGGCATCGCACGCACCTTCCGCGTGTTTTTTGATCTTCTCACTATCCGTTTTTTGCTACGCTATCTATCGCGTCCGCTGCACTTTTTCGGAACCTTTGGCATGGCCAGCATTTTCGGCGGCAGTGGCATCGTGCTGTGGTTGGGCGTCGAGAAATTCCTGCGCAATGTGCCGGTCATGGCTGCGCACGGACCGCTAATGATGACGGCGCTGGGGCTGCTGCTCGGCGGACTGAATCTGCTGGCTATCGGCCTGTTAGGTGAAATGCAGGTGCGCCACTACCACGAGCCCAGCCGTCGCGCGCCTTATTCTGTCGACCGCGTTCTGCGCGCGCAGAACGAAGAGCACAGCGTCTCGGAGTAGTCCCCATTCCCTATCGCGGCCGCGAGGCCCCCTGTCTTCCCTTTTGACGACCTTGGTTCCTCGAAAATCAATTTCATCACTCCTGGTCTACGCTATTTCGGCAGACACTCCGGCGTATAATGTGCGGTTTGCCGCTGTCGGGAGTTTTGCCGTCATGGTAAAGGCCATTCAACACGAGCTCCAACTGGCGCGGCGGATGTCGCGCCTGGGCACGGAGACAGCATTTGAAGTCTTGAACAAGGCGCGAGCGCTGGAGCGTCAGGGAAAGGATATTATCCATCTCGAAATTGGCGAACCTGACTTTGATACGCCGCGGAACGTAGTCGAAGCGGGGGTGGACGCGCTGCGCAAGGGCTGGACACATTACGGGCCCTCGGCGGGTCTCCCTGAACTTCGGCAGACCATTGCGGAATACGTGAGCCAGACCCGCGGAGTGAAGGTGACGAGCGAAGAAGTCGTCGTCGTTCCAGGTGGTAAGCCTATTATTTTCTTTGCTGTATTGGCACTAATTGATGAAGGAGATGAGGTCATCTATCCGAATCCGGGCTTCCCGATTTACGAGTCCATGGTGAATTACGTGGGCGGACGGGCAGTCCCCATTCGCTTGCGCGAAGAGCGCGATTTCTCCTTGGATATTGACGAACTGGCTGCGCTCATTAATGACCGAACTCGTTTGATCATTCTGAATTCGCCGCAGAATCCGACCGGTGGCGTGCTCGATCGCAGGGAAATTGAGCAGATCGCGCGGGCCATCGGCGACCGCAATATTCTGGTGCTGTCGGACGAAATTTACAGCCGGCTGGTCTTTGATGGCGGCGAGCACTTCTCGATCATGTCCGTGCCCGGGATGCAGGAGCGCACCATCCTGCTGGACGGTTTTTCGAAGACTTATGCCATGACAGGATGGCGCATGGGCTATGGCGTGATGCGCCCGGACTTGGCCGCGCAGATTACGCGGCTGATGACCAATTCCAATTCCTGCACCGCCAGCTTTACCCAGGTGGCGGGGATTGAGGCGATCCGGGGCGATCAGACTTCAGTAGATCGGATGCGCCAGGAATTTCAGCGGCGGCGGGATGGGTTTGTCGCAGGGCTCAACAAGATCAAGGGATTTTCCTGCCGTATGCCCAGGGGCGCATTCTACGTTTTCCCGAACATCAGGGCGACGAGCAGGAAATCAAAGCCGCTGGCGGACGCTCTGCTGGAGCAAGCCGGCGTAGCGGCGCTTTCCGGGACGGCGTTTGGCGCCTTCGGTGAAGGGTATCTGCGCTTTAGCGTGGCCAACTCTCTCGAGAACCTGCAACAGGCGCTCGAACGAATTGAGGAGTGGACGGCCAAGAATCTCTAGCGTTTCGCTTTTTCACATCTGCGATGCCGGCCAAGAAGAAGAAGTTAAGCCCGAACGCGAAGCCGCGAGCCAGCCGTCCGCATATGCCGGGATACGGGCTGCCGACGGCAGCGACGACGGGACTGCTTCCGTGGAGTTGGGCCGAGCAGCGTCTGAAGAAGTCACACAACTACTGGATCACCACGGTCAAGCCCGACGGATCGCCTCACACCATGGTGGTCTGGGGTTTATGGATCGACGGCCGATTCTTATTCAGCACGGGGAGTAAATCGCGCAAGACGCGGAACCTGGCGAAGAATCCCAACTGCGTGGTTTCTACCGAGCACGCGCACGAAGCAGTAATCGTCGAGGGCACTGCTGAGGTGGCGGACGTTCCCGCTCGCCGTCGATTGCTAGAGAAGTACTCAGGCAAGTACGACTGGGACATGTCATCGATGGCAGAAGACATTCTGTCGATGAAGGAGCCGGTGTTTGCGGTGCGCCCACGAGTGGTCTTTGGATTGTGGGAGAAAAAGTTTATGGAAAAAACCACTCGGTGGATGTTCTGATAGAACGCCTTCTTAATGTGGCGCCCGAACCTTGCCCGTGGAAGCCCACGGAGTTAAATCAAGTGATATTTCGCTTCCAGAGTTCCGTATGAGGAGAGCTTTTGAGATGGGGCTTGCTGTGCTCGCTGGCAGGGGTACCCGCGCCACGCGGTCAACGAAAACATCATGAGCAATAAATTCCGTGTCTTTGCTACCTGCGACATCGGGGAGTCTTTGAACAAGCTGCGTGAGCGAGGCTATGAGGTTGAAGTTTATCCCAAGCCGGAAGCTCCTCCGAAGAGTCTGATTATTGAAAAAGTTAAATCTGGAATCGATGGATTGATCACAACCCTACGCGATCAGATCGACGCAGAAGTTTTCGAGGCGGGCAAGAACACGCTGAAGGTGGTGGCGCAGATTGCCGTGGGATTCGACAACATCAATCGCGCGGACGCCAATCAATGCAAAATTCCGTTCACCCATACGGCCGATGTCCTCACGGAGGCAACCGCGGAGTTTGCCTTCTTCATGATGGGCATGCTGGCACGCAAAATGTGGCCGGCTGAGCATCTGTTACGGAAGAATCAGTGGGGATCCTGGCATCCGTACCTGCCATTTCTGGGCGATGAAGTCACGGGCAAGACGGTTGCGATCATTGGCACCGGGCGCATCGGGCTGGCCATGATCAAGAAATGCTCTGGCTTCGACATGAATATGCTGTGCTATGACCCGGTTTATGAAAATCGTGACTATATAAAGGCGATTCAGGAAATCATGGATCTCCGCCTGGTGCGGGACATTACAAAAGAAAAGAACTGGATCAAATACGTGCGCTTCGAGGAAGCGCTGCACCAGGGGGATTTTGTCAGCGTGCACGTGCCGCTGTTGCGCGCAGGCGAGAGTGCCACACCGACGTACCATCTTTTCAACGAGAACACGCTGCGCCTGATGAAGCCGACGGCGTATCTTGCGAACACATCACGCGGGCCGGTGGTGGATGAAGCCGCGCTGGCTCGGGCTTTGCGAGAAAACTGGATTGCCGGCGCAGCGCTCGACGTATATGAGAAAGAGCCACTGCCCGCGGACTCGCCGTTGCGTGATCCTGCCATTGAAGACCGCTGCCGTTTGATGCCGCACTTCGCCAGCGCGGCGCGCATCACGAGGCTTTCTGCGGATCCCAATAAAGGCATGGCTGGACGCTGCGTGCAGGGCTTGATCGATGTACTGGAAGGCAATTATGGCGGCGACGTCACCAAGATGCCCTACGTTGTGAACAAGGAAGCGTTTGGAAAATGAATGCTGCGCTGGCGCGGGCTATGACGATTTCCCATTGCATAGCGGAGCCATAAAAATCTCAAGATCCCGGATGGGTGAATGATCCCAAAAACTGTGTTTTCTGTTTTCTCAGGTCTAATCTTTGGCGCTAGCCTCCTCGCCTCTCTCTCATCAGCCCAGACTCCCGTGGCTGCGCGGCCACCTAAATTGGTGCCTGAGCCCAAGGAAGTGCAATTGCATGAGGGCGCTGGCTTCCGCGTTGGCCCGGGAACCGTCATCCGGGTGGATCGGCGGCACCAGTCTGAGGATCGAATTGCTGCGGAAACACTGGCGGAAGAAATTGCTGAGCGGGCCGGGCTTAACGTGAGTATCGTCAGTGCGAACCAGGCTCGGCGGCGAGAAGCGAAGGCCATCGTCCTGGCAAGGCTCGAAGCTCGCGGCCTGCGCGAGTTTCTCGAATCCAAGGGAATCAAGATCGACGATTCCATTGGCGACCAGGGCTACGTGCTGTACGCGGACAAATCTCACCTCATCGTCGCTGGCCATACGGGACAAGGACTGTTTTATGGAGTGCAGACGTTGCGTCAATTGCTTCGTCCGGAAGGGAAGAGTCTTGTATGCCCGGCCGTGGCCATTCGCGACTGGCCGAGCATGCCCTGGCGTGGAATGCAGGACGACGTAAGCCGCGGTCCGATTCCTACCATGGAGTTCATGAAGAAACAGATTCGGACACTGGCGTCGTACAAGATCAATCTCTTCGGACTGTACATGGAGCACGTGTTCGATTTTGCCAGTCAGCCGCTGATGGCGCCAAAAGAGGCGGCACTGACGCCCGAGGAAATCAAGAGCTTGGTCGAGTACGCGAAGAAGTTTCATGTGACGGTTCTTCCTGAACAGCAGGCATTCGGGCATCTGCACCATATGCTGAAATATGAGATTTATTCTGACGTGGCTGAGCGTCCGCATGGACATGTGCTGACTCCCACCAAAGAGCAGTCGTACGACATCATCAAGAGTTTCTATGCCGAGCTGGTCCCGCTCTTTCCAGGACCATTCCTTCACATTGGCGCGGATGAGACTTTCGAATTGGGGCAAGGTCAAAGCGTCGACCGGGTTAAGGAAGTTGGCGTGGGACGCGTCTATCTCGAACATCTGCAGAAGGTAAGTGGAATCCTCGAGCCCTACCACAAGCAGCTCATGTTCTGGGGAGACATTGCGGTGAAGTATCCGCAGCTGCTGGGCATTTTGCCTAAGGACGTGATCGCCGTGCCCTGGGAATATGAGGCGAAGCCCAGCTTCGACAACATTATCAAGCCTTATCGGGATGCGGGTTTGCAGGTGATGGTGGCGCCCGGTACTCGGACCTGGAATCAGATCTGGCCTGACTTCGATGTGGCCTTCGTAAACATTCGAAACTTCGTGCGCGATGGGCAAAAGCTGGGCGCTGAGGGCATGCTCAATACCACGTGGAATGATGATGGAGAGTCTTTGTACGAGATGGCATGGCCAGCTCTGACATTTGGCGCGGCTGCGGGATGGCAGGCTGGAGAAGCAAATATCGACAACTTCAAAGATGCTTATGACTGGACGTTTTATCGGAATGACGACAACAGCTTCCGCGACGCGCTGAACAGCCTGGATCAGGCGCACCAAGCCCTGGCCAAGGTTGACGTCCGTGAAGATACGGACGACCTGTTCTGGGCCGATCCATTTACGCCGGAGGGATCAAAACTGATGCAGAGACTTTCGCCCGCGGCGAGGGACATCCGCCTCGGAGCCGAACATGCGCTGGAAGCGCTCTACCGCAATCGCTCCAAGGCGCGGGTGAACTCGGACACGCTCGGGGATTTGGAAGTGGCAGCGTGGCGCTTTGATACGCTGGGCATGAAGATCCAATTCACCGAGGAAATCAACAAGTTCTATTGGGATGCCTTTCAGAATCAAACCGACGAAGACCGAGTCGGGAATGACCTGGAAGAAATCACCGCGATCAACGCGCGCCTGGAAGACTTGCGGGACTCCACGACGCGAGTGCGCGAAATGTACCGCAAAGCGTGGTTGCAGGAAGATCGTCCCTACTGGCTCGACAATGTTCTGGTGCGCTACGACAACCTGGCGCGCGAATTTCAGGCGAAAATTGTGGCGGTGCGCCAGGTACGCCGACAGTACTACGCCACCAAGGCACTGACCCCACCGCAGGAGTTGGGATTCTACCTCGAACCGTAGGCGGTGTTTTTCCCGTAGCGCGGTTGCGACTGAGGAGCCGCTCACCCGTTCATGTTCTCCGATCGCACCAACTGGAAGCTCACGCGCAATCGTTTTACCAAGGCATTGGAACAGGTGCGCGCGGCGGGAAGGCAAGTGCTCGACCTCACCATCTCGAATCCAACCCGGGCGGGATTCGATTACGACGAAGCGGCGATTCTGGCCGCGCTATCGTCGCCCCGGGCCATGGATTACGATCCCCAGCCCAAAGGTTTGCTCGAGGCGCGCGAGGCGGTGAGTGGCTACTATGGCGAGCAGCACGCCACGACCGAGCTCGATCCGGAACGGTTGATCCTGACCACGAGCACCAGTGAAGGTTACTCGTATGTTTTCCGGCTGCTATGCAATCCCGGGGATGAAGTTCTGATTCCCAAGCCCAGCTACCCGCTGTTTGAATTTCTGGCTGATCTTCAGGACGTCAAGCTGGTTCCGTACCCGCTAATTTACGATCACGGCTGGCAGATCGACTTTCCGTCAATGCCGAAGGCGGTCGGCCCACTCACGCGTGCGGTGGTGGTGGTGCATCCTAACAATCCCACCGGCTCATACCTTAAGCCGAACGAGCGAGACACATTGAATCGATTTTGCGCTGAGCATGATTTAGCGTTGGTGGTGGATGAAGTTTTTCTCGATTACGCTCACGACGGTAGGTCACGGTCGAGTCTCGCGCTCAATCGCGAGGTGCTGACGTTCACTCTGAGTGGGCTGTCAAAAGTATCAGCATTGCCGCAGATGAAAGTGGCGTGGATGGTCGTGAGTGGACCGAAGGCACAATGGAAAGATGCGGTGGCACGGCTGGAGGTTATTGCCGATACATATTTGTCTATGAATGCGCCGATGCAGTGGGCGGTGCCGATTTTGCTACAACAGCGGAAGAGTATTCAGAAGCAGCTCGTGGATCGTGTGCTGGCCAATCTGACTGAGCTTGAGCGGCAGCTTGCTGCTCGGAAAGCCTGCCAACGCTTGGGTGTGGAGGGGGGATGGTACGCGGTACTTCGGGTGCCAGTAACCGGGTCGGACGAAGATCTGACGATCGAACTCTTGCGAAGCAAATCGGTGCTGGTGCACCCGGGACATTTTTACGATTTCCCCGGGGAGGGGCATCTCGTGCTGAGCCTGATTGGACCCAAGGGTGAATTCGCAGAGGGGATTCGCCGTGTGCTTGAAATTGTTGATGGTTGAATGAGAATCTAAAATGCTGCACCATCCACAATTCTACTTTTTCACCAGGAACGGATTGCTCACACGTTCTTCTCCGATGGTGGTGAGGGGACCGTGGCCGGGAACGACGACGGTATCGTCCGGCAGGGCGAGAACGGTCTGATGCAACGATCGAATGATCTTCTCGAACGATCCGCCGGGAAGGTCGGTGCGCCCGATGGAGCCGGCAAATAACGTGTCGCCGGCGATGAGCTTATTCTCCGCCGGGAAGTATAGGCAGATGCTGCCTTCGGTATGTCCTGGGGTCTCGAGCACATGGGCGCTGAGCGAGCCCGCTTGCACCGTGTCGGCGCTGCCGACGCTTTGGTCGATTTCGACGTGGCCGGGGGCGGCCATGCCGACCCAGGCAGCTTGCACGTCCAGCATTTTGAGCAGAGCGAGGTCATTCTGGTTCAGCAAAATGGGGGCGCCGGTGGCGGCGCGCAGCTTCATCGCTCCGCCCACGTGATCGATGTGAGCGTGAGTGACGACGATTTGCTTGACTTCGAGATCATGCTTGCGGAGGATAGCGAGAACGTCGTCGATGTCGTCGCCGGGATCGATCACCATGGCTTCGCGCGTGGCTTCATCTCCGATAATGGAGCAGTTGCACTGTAGCGGGCCGACCGGCAGTATTTCGTGAATCATGGTTTCATTGTAAATCGCAGCGTCGCGTACCTAGTACCCGAGTGCCGAGCAGAAACCGGCTGGATAGTGGAAGACTTGCTGTGCCGGCTTCTGGGGGAGACAATACCAGCCACGCTGCGGGGAGGGTTTTGTGGCAGCCAAATACCGTCAACATGGTTATCAGGACCGCGACGCTGAACCGCGTCGGGGATCAGGAGAAAAATCAGGGGTACCGCCGCCGAACCGAGACCACACATTCGGTCCCAGACCGGTGAATTTGCCGGGCACTCGCGCGGTCTCGCGCTGCACCCAATGCGGCACGGTGTTGCCCACTCCTGCGGGCGATAAGTGTCTCAAGTGCGGATTTGAACTGCATTCTTGCAAGCAGTGTACGTATTTCGATCCGGGCAGCCGGTTCGAGTGCATGCAACCGATCACCGAGCGCATTTCACGAAAGGACGCTCGGAATGAGTGCACTTTCTACGAGGTTCGCGTGACCAGAGAAAAAGAAACTTCCACGCCCGCCAGCCTACGTCCGAACGACGCGCGTCAGGCATTTGAGAACCTGTTCAAGAAATAAGAACAAATTCCTGGTCGCAGAGACCGCCGAGAACTGCCGCAGAGGTCGCAGGATTTTACGGTTTCTGCGTGGGCCGCAAAAGAATCTCGCTCACGAATGACTGCGGAGCCTGCGTCACCAGCATCTCCACCGCGTGGGCCACGTCTTCCGGCTGAAGCATCTTCATGGGATCTTTGCCCGTGTGCGGGCTCAATTCGGTATTAACGGAGCCGGGACAAATCACACTCACGCGGATGTTCTGTCCGCGCAGTTCTTCGGCGACGGAATACGTCAGGCCGTTCAATCCCCACTTGGAGGCGGCGTACGCGGCTCCGTTGGGTAGCGCGTTCTTCCCGGCCAGCGACGAGATGTTGATGATGTGGCCCGACCGTGCTTTCATCATCAGGGGCGCGAAGGCACGAATGGCATAGAAAACGCCCCGCAGATTGGTGTTGAGAATCTGGTCCCAGGCCTCTGGCGGCAACTGATGCAGCGGGCCACCGAATCCACCAATTCCGGCGTTATTGACCAGAATGTCGATTCTGCCAAATGCCGATTCAATCCGCTTGGCGGCGGCCTCCACGGAGTTGACCTGAGTTACATCGCAAGCCATGATTTCAGATCTGCCCTGAGTCTGGGCGATGGCCTGTGCCGTGTTTTCGAGGGCGGCGCGCGTACGTCCGCACAACACCGCGGTTGCACCCATGCTGGCGAGTTTGCGCGCAATGGCCGCGCCGATGCCGCGGCCAGCGCCGGTGATGATTGCGACTTGCGTGTCCAAAGGGCGTTCTGACTTCACCAATGGTCTCCACTAGGTTCATTGGTTCGATGAACAGCGAAAACGGCCATCCGGCGGAGGTGGTATCCGCATCTTAACAATAAAGTGGAGGATGATGGGGAAGTGGCTTGCCTTCGGCGGGAGAGGTACTTATAATCCGGCGAACCCGTAAAAAGGGGTCCACTGCCTGGCGTCCGAGCAAGTGTGTCCTATTTTTGTGGGCGGTGCGGAAGCCCGAGACCATTCCAGCAGAATTTGAGAGCTCGAATCGCGGTCGAGGCGGAGAAGTCGTTGTGACGATTACGTAAGTCCTTCTAAAAGTCAATTCCCGGAGATCCTAAGGAGCAACACTGATGAAAAAGATTCTGGTCACGGCGGTGCTTGGGTTTGCTGTAGTAGCAGCGGGTCAGGTTGCGCAGCCGACACAGCAGCCCCCAGGGCAACCAGCGCAGCCCGCGCAAGGACAACCTGGCGCATCACCGTCGCAAGCGCCGGTAATCAAAGACCCGGCCGAATACAACGCCTACGTAGGCGCGGTGCAGCAAAACGATCCGGCTGCGAAGATCAGCGGCCTGGAAGCATTTCTTGCCCAGTATCCCAACAGCGTCATGAAGACCCAGGCGCTCGAAATTTTGATGGGGACCTACCAACAAACTGGCAATCAGGCCAAAACGCTGGACGCCGCCACCAAGCTGGTGCAGGCCGACCCGAATAACGTGCGCGCACTGGCGTTGCTCGCCTATCTAAAGCGTACGATGGCGCAGGCGGGACAGAATCCTCAGCAGAACCTGGCGGACGCAAAGAAGTATGGCCAGATGGGTGTAGACGCACTTCCGAAATTTAACAAGCCCGAAGGTCTTTCCGACGCGGACTTTCAGAAGATGAAAGACCAGATGTCAGGAATCTTCAACGCAGCGGTTGGTATTGCTGCGTTGCAGGACAAAGATTACGCGACCGCGCAGAAAAGCCTTAAGGTGGCTGCCGACGCGAACCCGCAGGACTTCAGCATCGTGTACCCTCTCGCTCTGGCTTATCTGCAAGCCACTCCACAAGATTCGATCAATGGCATTTGGTATGGAGCTCGCGCTCTTGCGATTGCGCCCACGCCACAAGTGGCTACGCAGATTGAGCCTTACATAAAGCGACAATACGTGAAGTATCACGGCGCAGACGATGGCTGGACAGATTTGGTGGCAAAGGCGAAGGCGAGTCCGACCATGGCAGCGGATTTCACGATAAAGCCGGCGCCGACCCCCGCCGATCAGGCCGCGGATCTGGTCAAGTCCAAGGATCCAACCAAGATGGACTTCGCCGAGTGGGAATTAATTCTTACCGTGGGCAAGCAGGAAGATGCTGACACGGTTTTCAACGCCATCAAGGGAAAAGCAGTGCAGCTGGGCGGCGCAAAAGTAATCAGTTCTTCCCCTACCAAGCTGACGCTGGCGGCTAGCTTGGATGATATCGACGCCAATAAGGCGGATGTGGAGCTGACGATGTCGGCTCCGATTCCCGCCAGATTGCTACCCAAAGAAGGCGCTACCATCGACTTTGAGGGAACACCGGAGACTTACACCAAGGTTCCGTTCCTGATATCAATGGACAAAGGCGTGCTCCTCACCAAGAAGGCGCCTGCCGCTGCGCCTAAGAAGAAGCCTCCGGTTCGCCGCAAGCCGGCGGCGCAGTGACACGGGAACGCTGCAAGGGAGTGAAAAAGGCAGCCCGCGAGGGGGCTGCCTTTAGTTTTGCCCGGGAGTTTTTTGGGATCCAGAGTTCCTGGGGTCAGAACCGAGTCATTTAGCGAGCCGCTTTCTTTTCCATGGCCATAGGGCGCGCACTGCGCGGGGGACGCTTGACGCCATCGCGGAGCTGACGAACGTCTATCTTCAACTCGGAGATAGTACGGCTGAGAGTATTGCGGTGCATGCCCAGTTCGCGCGCGGCGCGGCATTGGTTGCCCTTGTTTTCCTGAAGCACGGTGAGTATGAATCGCTTCTTGAACTCACGTACGCCTTCGGAATAAAGAATGTTGCTCTTGTACATCTGCAAAACGAGTGCTTCCAATTGATCTTTCACGATGCGTCTCTCTTTTCCGTTTGAATTTCTGTTTTTACCGCATCTATTTCGAGCGTGAAGCGGGAGCGCCGGTCAAATCGCGAGGAGCTCGGTGCAGCAGGTCCAGGCCCTGATAGAAACGGGCACGGAAGTCTGACGGTGCAACCCAGATTGCAGCCCTTCCCGCAACTAGAAAGTAAGGCGCCAGTTGTGAATCCTCCAGGAGCTTTGAGGTCGGAGTGAATGCCGTCAGGCCCATCAGGATGACGGCCACCATCAGTCCGCCTTTCAGCAATCCCAGTACTCCGCCCAAGAACCGGTCGAAGCCGCTTAACCCGGCCTCTTTCATCACCCAGCGCGCGATTCTGCCGGCGATAGCGAACAGCAGAAAGATCGCAAAAAAGATGATGAGGAAGCCGAAAATGTCAGCCAACCACTCCGACTTGAAAAACGATGACAACCATCCCGCCAGGCGGGGATACTGCCAGGCGGCCACGATGTATCCTACAATCAACCCCGCCATGCTCAGGGCCTCCGCGAAGAAACCCTGGATGGCTGCTGAAACCACGTTCAGGAGCAGCAATGCAAAAATGATCCAATCCGCCCAGCTCATGCATTTCTCCGGTGGGCGGCCGAACGGTTACACATCCAGTCTGTGCCCGGTCAACTGGAGGTAGGCCTCGAGGTATTTTTCGCTGGTCCCACGAGCCACCTCAAGCGGCAAGGCGGGCGCAGGCGGCTGCTTGTTCCAGCGAATTTTTTCGAGATAATCGCGAACGTACTGCTTGTCATAAGACTCCTGCGGCTGGCCCGGCCTGTAATGGTCTGCGGGCCAGAAGCGGGAAGAATCCGGCGTGAGCACTTCATCGGCCAGGGTTATCCCCATGGCGGTGCGCCCAAATTCAAACTTGGTGTCGGCTATGATAATGCCGCGCTGGCGTGCATAGGCGGCGGCTTTCTTGTATATCTTCAGGGTAATGGCGCGAAGTTGCCCAGCAGTTTCGCTGCCCACGACCTTACCCATCTGTTCGAAGGGAATGTTTTCGTCGTGGCCGGTCACCGCCTTGGTGGCCGGGGTGAAAATGGGCTCGGGGAAAGCATCAGACTCACGTAGACCGGCAGGTAATTCGATGCCGCAGACCTTCCCCGTCGCTTTGTACTCCTTCCAGGCCGAGCCTGAAATGTAGCCCCGCACTACGCATTCCACGGGAAACATCTCCGCGCGCTGTACCAGCATGGAGCGTCCCCGCAGCTGGTCGGCGTACTTGCGGAGCGCCTGGGGATAGCGCTCAACGTCGGCCGTGATGACGTGGCTGGGTACGATGTCCGACAGAAAATCGAACCAGAACAAAGAGATCCGGCTTAACACGCGTCCCTTATGCGGGATGCCCGTTGCCAGGACATAGTCAAAGGCAGAGATACGGTCGGTGGCGACAAACAGCAGGCGATCGTCAGCGAGTTGGTAAACGTCTCTCACCTTGCCGCTGGCGTGGAGTTGAAGGTCCGGGAAGTCAGTTTGTAAAAGGACGGTGTCGAGAAGTTCGGGGCTCATGTTGAAATTCTACAGGCAAGGGAGCGTGGCGTATTCTAGCCCCTCAGAAAAATTTGTCAACGAAAACAAATCACAGGTTGGCCAGAGTGCTTTTATCTCCTTGAAGAGAAAAAAGTTGACAGTCAGGAACTCAAGCGGGGGGATTTTCGGATTGATACGCGAAGAAGGCAATTGTGGAAAAGCTGAGGACGAGAGTGGATATCTGGAACGATTTCAGTTTGAGGCGAAGAGGCGTAGCCGTGACCGCCTGGTCCGCCGATCATTCCGCCATGCCTGGATCGCGCACCGCCGAGGTCGGCCTAGACAGCTTCAATTGCCGCTCCAGGGCTCTGGGAGGTCCGCCAGACTTGCCTTTTGCGGACGACAATCAGATGCGTCCGGTCTGGGGGCAGTTCAATTTGTGCCTAGGCAGTCGCTGCAAAGCGTACGGACACCAACTTGGAAACCCCCGGTTCTTGCATGGTGACACCGTACAGCACGGGCGCGATGCTCATCGTCTTCTTGCTATGGGTAATGAGCACAAATTGGGTCTGAACGCTCATCTCCTTTACCAGATCAGTAAAGCGACCGATGTTGGCTTCGTCAAGCGGAGCATCGACTTCGTCCAGGATGCAGAACGGGCTGGGCGAGTACTGGAAGATTCCGACTAACAGAGCCAGTGCCGTCAATGCCTTCTCGCCGCCGGAGAGCAGTAGCACGCTCTGCAGCCGCTTGCCGGGCGGCGAGGCCACCACGTCGACACCGCTTTCCGCGCTGTTCTCTTCGTCGGTAAGCCTCATGAAGGCATTTCCTCCGCCGAAGAGCTTCTTAAAAGTCATCTGGAAGTTTTCATTGATGCGGGTAAAGGCCTCGGCAAACTTTTGGCGTGAGAATTCGTCAATTTCGCGGATGGTGGCAGTGGTGTTCTCGATGGAACTGATAAGGTCTGCGCGCTGAGTTTCGAGGAAACCATGGCGCTCCGTGGTTTCTTTGTACTCCTCGAGTGCCATCATGTTCACCGGGCCCATGGCTTCGAGCTTCGCCCGCATTTCGCGATGGGCCTGATCTTCGGCGGCAAGCTGCTCTCCGCTAACCATCGGAAGGCTGGTTTCGGCCATCAGGATTTCACGCTCGATGCCGAGTTCGTTCAGGCAAGTCTGCGACATGTATTGCGCGTCAGATTGCAACTTGGCGGCTGCTGCGGAGATGTCGCCGCGACGGTCGCGAGCCTGATCCAGAAGCTGGCGGGCATTGCGGAGAAGCTCGTCGATTTCTGCCAGGCGAGCGCGCAGTTGCTCCGATTCAAACTGCAGGAGGCCTTCACGGGCCTGACTGGCGTTCTGTTCGGCTTCGAGGTCGGCGGCCTGTTGCTCTAATTGATCGCTCTCAACTTCGCGCTGCAGCTTTTCGGCAGCCGCCGCGTCGATCTGCGATGTCAGGGCGTGCACGCGCTCGTCCATCTCTGAGAACAGCGAATCGATGCGCTCTAATACTGTGGCAGCCGAGCGGTGGCGCTCTTCCAGACCTCCGAACCGGGCCGCATGCTGCGCCGTTGTCTGAGTGGCTTGTTCGCGCCGCTGCCGTAGTGCAGAGAGAGATTCCTGGGCTGTGGCAATCTGCCGCTCCAATTGCTCGCGTCTTTCCTCGAAGGCGGCAATCTCGGACTGCCGGGCCCGAATCAGGCTATGCTGTTCGGAACCCTCTTCTGCCAGCCGCTGTAACTCGCCCTGGGAAACTCCGAGGCGCTCGCCGACACGAGCAATTTCAGACTCGAGTTGCTGCAACAGATGGCCCGAGGTCATGGCCTGGTGCTCAGCCTGGCGCTTTTCTGTTTCGAGCCGCTCAAGCAGGGAACTGAGATCTTTAAGTTCGCGGCCCCAGGTGAGCACGCACATTTCTCCATGGCGCAGGGCACGCTCCAAGTCTTCCAGTTGCCGGGCAACCTCGCGAAGCTCGCGCTTCATAGAGAGTGGTCCCTCAGCGCGCTGCTTACCGCCAGTCACCGTCACGTTGTGGAAGCACTCGCCCGATTGTGACAAAAAGAACGCGTCAGGATTCTCCAGGGCGAGGCCGCGGGCGACGCCACTCTCAGGCACGATGTATCCATCACGCAGCTTCGGCAAAATGACTTCGAGCGACTTGCCGAAACCGTCGAGCACTCGAATCGTGTGCTTGAGCGGGACGATCGACGCTGCCGGCGGGGCGCAATGCGCAGCCTCATCGAGCACAAAGGAGAACTTGGCTTGCGAGTCTTCGGGATGAACGAGAAATGTCGCGCGTCCATCGACATCGGTGCGGAGCAGGCGCAGGCCTTCGTCGGCTGCATCCCATGATTTGACAACGATGTAGTTCAATTCGTCGCGCAGAAAGTCTTCCACCACGCGCTCAAACCTGGGCTCCACCTCAAGGAAGTCGGCAAGCACGCCCACCGGGGCCAGCCCGCTTTGCATCACTCCGGATTGGAAGAGGCGGCGAACCGACTCAGTGGAATATCCGTGCTCGGCGATGACTGCTTCCAGTGAGCCTTTCTTGCCCAGCGCAGTGGCGAACTCGGCGCGCAGAAGGTCGAGATGTCCCTTGGCCTGGGTTTCGTCCCGACGTTTGGTTTCGATCAAGCCGCGGAGTTGGCTGAGCTCTTCGGTGATGCCGCTGACGCGTTGCGAAACCGTTTCAAATTCGAGTGCGAGTTGGCCACGCTGACCGCCGAAGGCCTCCACCTGTAGATTGGCGTTGGTGATCTCCGCTTCGAGCCGGCTCGCTTCACGGTCTACACTGGCCAGCCGTTCTTCCGCTTGCGCAAGCTGATTACGCTCGCGCGATGCCGATGACACGATGTCAAAAATGGCCACTCGCGACTCTTCCTGCTGCTGTTCGAGACGGGCGAGGTCTTCCGCAACTGCGGTAGCTTGCTGCTGAGAGAGTGCGAAATCGTTCCGGGCAGCGGCAAGATCGGCGCTGGCTGATTCCAGCACTTCACGGTTGGAATCGCGTTCGGATTCGAGTGCGGTCAGCCGATGGCGAGCTTGCGCTAGTTCAGCCTCGGCCGAGGCCGAGCGCACCATCAATTCAGCGCAGCGCTCTTCGTTGTGCCGCCGACGAGCCTGAGCGCGATCGATTTCCAGTGTAATCTGGCTCAGCCGATCGCGATTCTCGCGCAGCTCTCGCTCGATGGAGTAGCCGCGCTGAGTGCGCTCACCGTGCTCAGCCTCAAGCCCTTGCACGGCTTGGGTGCGGTGGCGCATCTCATCGGCAAGAGCATTGAGTTGGGCATCAAGCTCAGCGCTTTCTTGATCGAGTGCGGCAAACTTGCTGGCCAGCACCACGCGCAGCTTGGCTCGCAACTCTTCTCGGAGCTTGGCGTAGCGCTCGGCTTTGGATGCCTGACGCTTCAGCGAATTCATTTGCCGAGTGACTTCGTCGAAGATATCGTTCACCCGTGCCAGATTCAGTTTCGCCTCTTCCAAACGCGCTTCGGCGAGCCGCTTTTTCGTTTTGAATTTAGTGATGCCGGCAGCTTCTTCAAGAATTGCGCGCCGGTCGGTGGGACGGCTGCTCAGAATCTGGCCGATGCGTCCCTGTTCAATCAGCGCGTAGGATTCCGGCCCGAGGCCGGTGCCCATGAAAAGTTCCTGAATGTCGCGCAAGCGGCAGAGCTTGCCGTTGAGCAGATATTCGCTGTCGCCTGAGCGGAATAGCCTGCGCGTGACCACGATTTCGCCGGCGCGGAATTGCTGCTGATTGAATTTGCGGCGTCGGATTTTGAGGACCACCTGCTGACCGCTGACAGCGGCAGAAGCAATTGGTACCAGGGCACCGCCGGAATTTCGAGAGCAAGCGAACGCTGGCTCGTCGTCAGGGAAGGCGTCGGCCAAACTATTTGCCCAGGGGCGTAACACCGCGACCGCGGCCGTTTTGCCTGGCTGCGCTTCGTCGACAAGGCTTGCGGTCTCTTCCGCGGCGCGATCACGAATTGCGGCCTCGTCCCAATCGTCCACAATGTTCGCGTCCGTGAGAAGCTCTGCGGCCGCAGCCTCCGGCATGTCGTCGTGAATCTCGATTTCAGTGGGAGCGTTGCGGTCGGAGCCGGGATACCCTTCGGGATCGATCAGGGTTAACGACACCTCCGCCATTCCGGTGGGCTTACGATCGCTGGTGCCGGCGAAAATCACATCTTCCATGCGCGCACCGCGTAGCGTTTTGGCCGACTGCTCGCCCAGTACCCATGAAATGGCGTCGGCAATATTGGACTTGCCGCAGCCATTCGGCCCGACGATGGCCGCAATGCCGTCGCCGTGGAACTTCAGCTCCGTACGGTCACAGAACGACTTAAAGCCGAGAACATGAAGCTTCTTCAGTTTGAGCAACGTTGACTCCTTGAGACCCCGTGAGCGCGCCGAATAGTTTGATGCCGGCCAGCGAGCCGTTCCGAGCCTAGTTACTAAGCAGGTTCGTCCGCCCGCCAAGCCCGTATTCCGTCAAGCAATGCCGTCCCGGGCTGGAGAGGGCGGGCACAAATTTAAGCTACTGTAACGGCGAAATCACATCGGGGTCAAGCAATATAACACTATATATTGTATGGCCTTGCGCGCCACCACGTTAAGTTGCACACACATTGCGGCACATGCTTGGTTCACGGGTGAGGAAAACAGTGAGGTGGGAGAACCGCGAGAGCACAATCATGCTATCGCAACCGGGAAAAGGAAACAATGGAGTTTGTATCCGTGCTTGGTAAAACGCCCGGATTTCTTACGGCTCTACTTGTGCCGAATGTTTTCGGGGGCTCTGGTGCGATCCAGCGGAAATACCTGTAGTTGCCATTTGACGGGGACAGATGTTGGTATATAACACATGGTTTGGTCGCAAGCCTGATACTCAAGCTTTCCGGATAATGTGAAGACTTTCCCCTCCTTCCCCAGCGGGCCCAGGAACTCTGATCCGGAGTTCACTTTCACATCCTGGGTGATACGGAACTTTCCCTCGAAGACGGGGACGCTCTGCTTGATCGCGGGCAAGTAAAGGATTTTAGACGCCGGATAATCTGCGGGTTTGAGCTCCATCTGTGGAATAGCTTCAATCACGAGCTGAATGGGCTTATAACCGTGCGCGCCGGGAGCATAGACATGCACATCGGGAGGCAGGCGGAGTTCTGCTGCCAGCGTGACGCGAGTACCGGGATAGGCGATTGGATCTGACTGCTCCAGCGCCAGTTGAAGATGCGGGGCTGCAACAATTTCTGTGACCTCCTGGCTCAGTTCCGGAAAGAGCTTGGAGATGACACTATTTCCGGTAAGCCGTTCCCGGTATTTCGCTTCGAAGAATTTTTCCCGAATGACGCCGTTCGCATCGATAAAAAAATATCCCGGGCGGGCGAAACCCTTCTGCATGCCCGTGGCTTCCTCATTCCAGACGCGATAATCCCGAATGGTTTTCGAGTCAGGGTCTGCGAGCAATGGGTATTCAATTTTGTGACGCTCAGCAAAATACTTCAGGATTTCTTCTGAGTCATAGCTCATGGCTGCCAGCTTGACGCCTTGCCGGTCAAATCGCGGGATTGCGCTCTGCAGCTGGACCAGCTGCGCTTTGCAGAAGGGTCACCAGTCTGCGGAACGGAAGAACAGGAGGACAGTGCCGTTCCTTCCCTTCAATGTCTCCAGTGTTTCTACCCGACCAAACTGGTCGCGAACCGCAAACGGCGGGGCTTTCTGACCTAGCGCGAGCCCTATCGACATGGGCTCGATGGAAGCGATCCGGATGATATCGCCGTCGAGTGTCCCTCGAACAGTTACTGTGTCTCCGGTGTGAAAGGCTATCTTGTCCTGCGGTCGAAGGTCGTACATGACCCTGTTCGTGTCGTCATAGAGCGACAACTCTGCCCCCGATACGACTTTGTTACATTCGGGAGACTCGAAAAAGGCCTCGTCTGCGTTGCAGCTGCTGGAGACGAGAATGCCGGACCACGATCGAGAATTTCTGGCGCTGTTCTGGGCCGCAACCGGGAGCGAGGCGACACAAGAAAGCGCCATCAGATAAAGCAAGAAGTCTCTCGCGATTCGATCAGTTCTGACCGACAACTTCAATTCGAGGCTTCCTTTCATTGTTCAATCTGCTGCTATCGTATGTGGTCGGCTACTTGCCTCCCAATTTCTCGAAGAACAGACAGAGGGTCTCGATGCCGCGATGGAAGTTGGGGATGTGGAACTTCTCGTTGGGAGCGTGCAGGTTGTCGTCAGGAAGGCCGAATCCCATCATCACGCTGGGAATCTTAAGCACGTCCTGAAAGTCAGTGACGATGGGAATTGAGCCGCCGGAGCGAATGAAGACCGTCTCTTTCTTGAAGACGTCGCGCAGAGCCTCGGTAGCGGCCTGAATGTAGCGATTGTCAGTGCCGACCACGCAGGCCGGGCCCTTGCTCCAAACCTTGATCTTGGTTTCGATGCCCTTGGGGGTCAGCTTCTTGACGTAAGCGGTGTACTTCTTGAGGATGTCATCGGGATCCTGGTTGGGAACCAGGCGCATGGAGACTTTGGCGGCCGCCTTGGCCGGGATTACGGTCTTGGCGCCAGGAGCGGTGAATCCTCCGGGCATGCCGTGAACTTCGAGCGTGGGACGTGCCCAGGTGCGATATAGAACCGAGAAGCCGGGCTCTCCGGTGAGAAGCTTGGATCCGACCTCGGTCTTGCGGTAGTGCTCCTCATTGAAAGGCAGACGCTTCCAGGCTTTGAGTTCGTCCTTGCTCGGTGCTTTGACGCCCTTATAAAAGCCGGGAATCAAGACTTTCCCCTTTGCGTCTTTCAATTTGCTGATGATCTCGATTAATGCGAAGAAAGGATTAGGTGCGGCGCCCCCGTACATGCCGGAGTGCAGGTCAGTCTTTGCGCCCTGGGCTTCGATCTCGGTGTAAACCAGCCCGCGCAGGCCGACGCATAGCGTCGGAAGATTCGGAGCAAATAATTCTGTGTCGCAGACCAGGGCGAAATCGGCTTTGAGCTTAGCCTTCTCCTTGCGGACATACTCGGCAATCGATTCGCCGCCGACTTCTTCTTCTCCCTCGAAAATTACCTTGACGTTAATAGGGAGAGAGCCGTTGCGGGCTTTTAGCAGCGACTCGAGAGCTTTCACTTCGAGCCAGAGCTGACCTTTGTCGTCGACCGCGCCGCGAGCGTAAAGATTGTTATTGCGCTCGGTCGGCTCGAAGGGTGGGGAAATCCATTCCTCGAGCGGATCGGGCGGCTGCACATCATAGTGGGCATAGCAAAGCACGGTGGGCTTCCCGGGCGCATGAAGCCAGTCCGCGTAAATAAGAGGATGGCCCTTGGTCGGGATAATCTCGACGTTCTCCATGCCGATACGGCGAAGCTCGTTGGCCACAAAATTGGCGGCTTTGCCCACATCGCTCTTATGTTCGTCGAGGGTGCTGACACTAGGAATGCGGAGAAGATCTTTGAGTTCGTTAAGAAAGCGCTGCTGATGATTACGGGCGAAATCTACCGCGGGGGAAGCCATGGGTTCGTCCTTTCCTTCGAGGCAAACGCCGTTGGTTTGCCATCTTGATCACCATAAAACGTTTCAGTATACCGGAAGCCGCGGGCCGGCCTGGGGGCGGTCATGAGGGTATTCCGGCAACCAAGAGGAGTCGACCCGCGGAGCTTCAATCGGCAAATCGCCCGGGAGAGAACGGCGACAAATCTTGATTGCACGGATTACCGGCGACGACGTCGGCCATAACCTGCGCCGTGATCGGCGCCAGGAGAATTCCGTCGCGAAAGTGACCGGTGGCTACATAGTAGCCGGGAGTTGCGGTCGCTCCGAGGATAGGTAAGTCATCTGGCGTGCCCGGACGCAGTCCTGCCCAGTCCCTGAGAATTTTCGCGTCCCGAAGTGCGGGAATCATCTTCACTGCGGCCCGATACAAACGCTGGATAGTAGGCACGTCGGTTCGCTTGTCGAAGCCCACTTGTTCCACTGTGGTGCCGACCACAATGCGGCCGTCACTGCGCGGGATGAGATAGACTTCGGGGGCACGCACCACATGGCGAAGGAGCGCCCGAGAAGGTGCGGCCAGGCAGAGCATCTGTCCTTTGACTGGACGCGTGGGGAATCTATGTGGCGCGATTTGTCCGGCCCAGGCTCCGGCGCAGTTGATCACTTTTGGTGCCAGGAAAGTCGTCTTGGTAGTCGTCAAGCCCGTAATGCCGCCGTGGGAAAGATTCACCGAGATAGCTGGGTCGCCCGATGAGAAATCTACTCCTCGATGCTTGGCCGCCTTCACCGCTGCAGCGGCGAGTGCCTGAGGATCGACGCTGCGCTCTTTCAAGTGGAAAGCGACTCGACTGTCTTCCGCGAGCGCGGGCTCAAGGGCGGTCAAGGGAGGGGTAAGCAGTGCCGCTGTAGTGAGTCGGGCGTACTCGTGAACCTGTTCCAGAGTCGGGAAAATAACTGTGCCGTGGTCCCGAAGATCAACTTTCATTCCTGATTCGGTTTCGATCTCGTGTACAAATTCCGGATACAAACGCGCGCTAAGCGTGGCCAGCGGCTGTAGAGCAGGATTCGTTTCGAATGAGCTGTCGACCAGCATGCCGCCCGCGGCTGACGAAGCTTCCCGTCCAGGCTCGCCGCGCTCCACGATGAGCACTCTTGCGCCGGACTTGCGCAGAGCAATCGAGAGCGATAACCCAATAATGCCGCCTCCGGCGATGATCACATCCCAACTCTTCATGCAGGCATTGTAGAAGAGAGCCGCGGGTGAGACGCGGCGGCACAAAATCTGTGGGCCTACACCCCAATATCCCCCTCATCCCTTCGTCACCTTCGTTTCTGCCGTGAATACTTCTGGTTACACAGTTCGGCTGTTGCGACGCCTATAATCCGCTCAACTGTCTCAAATCAGGGAAAAAGTACAGGCGCGCAGCTTGCAATGCCGAAACCTTCCCCATCAACGACTGGAACAATAACTGCAGCAGCGCCGTGGCTTTATGGTCCGTGGCTGGACCTGATGGTGGGTTGTGGCGCCTGGTCAGCGCCGTTGCTGCTGTTTTCTTACTTCTGGTTAGCTTCGAGTGCGCGTCTGTGGGCGGTAGCATTCTATGCTCTCGCACTCGTCTTCAACTATCCGCACTACATGGCGACTCTGTATCGCGCCTATCACCGCGCCGAAGATTTCCAAAAGTATCGTATCTTCACTGTGCACATCACGGCGTTGGTCATGCTCACGTTGCTGCTATCGCATGTCTGGTTCCGCGCGCTGCCCTGGATTTTCACAATTTATCTGACATGGAGTCCGTGGCACTACAGCGGACAGAATTATGGCTTGTTCACGATGTTCGCCCGACGCGCGGGGGCAGAGCTGCGTACCAGCGAACGTCGGTCTCTGTACGGCGCTCTCGTCGTGTCCTATCTAATCTTGTTTTTGGGCTTCCATACGGGGCGCTCCAACGATCCTTTATTCGTTTCCCTGGGAATACCGCCCCTGATCAGCAAGTGGGAGCAGATTGGCTTAGGCCTGCTGTTCATCATTTTGGCAGCATTTGGCCTTCGAGGCCCGTGGCGTGCGGCCGGATGGCGCAAGCTGGCGCCGGCCCTCACCCTGTTCTCCACGCAAATCCTATGGTTCCTGGTGCCGGCAGCGGCGTCGCTGGTTAGGGGTTTGGAGATTCCGCAGAGCCGCTACAGCTCGGGCGTGCTCGCAGTGATGCACTCGGCGCAATATCTCTGGATTACGAGTTATTACGCGCGACGCGAGAACTCAGGGGGCCACGGCCGCGGCTGGCGTCCGCTGGCTTACTTCGCCGTCCTGGTCGCCGGGGGCATAGCGCTATTTGTTCCCGGCCCGTGGCTGGCGAGCCGCGTCTTTCATCATGATTTCACCTTCAGCTTCCTCCTCTTCACGGCGCTAGTGAATATTCATCACTTCATCCTCGACGGCGCTATATGGAAGTTGCGCGATGGACGGATTGCGGCCTTGTTGCTCAATTCGAAAGCTGGATTCGCCGACACGGCAGCGGAGGCAACTGGCCGGATGGCTTCCCGTTGGCGTTGGCTGGTGGGAGTATCCAGCGGCGCTCGCGCTCTCAGAGTTGCGGCTGCTCTCATTCTTCTGGTGTGGGGCAGCGTCGATCAGGTTCGCTATTATCTTGCGCTCCACTCCGACGACCGGCGCGACCTCGAACGGGCAGCGCTGCTTGATTCCTTTGATGCTCCGTTGCAAATGCGCCTTGCCCGAAAAAAGATGGACAATGGCCAGCCCCAGGAGGCTGAAAGCGCGTTGCGCAGGGCATTACAGATAAATCCCGCGGATCCGGCAGCGCGACACTCGATGTTGCGATATTTGATTGAGCAAAAGCGATTCGACGAAGCCTATACCTTCACCGAAACTTCGCTGCAATACGCGCCCAAAGATCGAAACCTGCTTGTGGACCGGGGAATTCTAGCGATGCAGTTTGGTCGCTCGGAGGAAGCCGTAGCCAGCTGGAAAAAAGCTGCAGACTCCGGGCACGTGAACGCGAGCCTGTACCTCGCTGACGAATTTGATCGGGAGGGCAAGCCGAATGATGCCATTGCTTACTATAGGAAGTTTCTGCAGCAGATTGCGCGGCAGGGAAGTGAGAATCGTCCGGCACCGGGGAAGACGATTGCGATTGTGTTGCGCATGGCGGAGTGTCAGGTACGCGCGGGCCAGGCGGACGAGGCCGTGAAGTCCTGCCATCTTGCTGGCATGCTCGCCGCGCAGACGAAAGAAAGCAAACTCGAAAGCGTCGCTGATGTGAACGAAGCCGCTCTACAAGGGAAGGCCGGCAAGCTGGATGGTGCGCTACACCTCTACCCAAGAGCACTGCAGTTGGATGAGGCCGCGGGCGACCGTCGCGCTACCGCAGAAGACTGGTTCACCTACGGCCGATTCCTGGAAGATAACGGATTTCCACTTCGCTACGCTTATGCCTGTTTTCTTAAGTCACAAAGCCTCACGCAATCCTTGTCGGACAGTTCGGTTCTCCCGGCCCTCACTGAGGCGATAAGACGTGCTGCGACAAAAGTCGGCCCCGAAGCGGCAAAGCTTCGTCGCCATCCCGAGCCGGTGGTGGCGGAGGCGGTATCACTGCGACGGTAGCTGCTGGCATTGCAGGACACGAGCATCTTGGTTCACACTTGCCGCATCCCACGAAGTAATTGACACATATGCTTCCCTGCTGAACAATAAAGCATAACTTTCAGCCAATCGAAGATGTTCCGAAGGAGAACTTCATGTCGGAAGAGGGTGAGCGAATACCCGTAGAACAGCAGTCGAATGCAGGCAAGTGGATTCTGATTTTGCTGGCTGTGGTCTTTGTGGCGGCGTCGGTGTACGCGCACGTCACCATGCATTCCTGGATTGAAAGCTTGCGCAAGGATTTGAACTCCAGTCAAGCCCAGGTTGCCGAGCTGAAGAATCGCGTGCAAACAGCCGAGGCGTCGGAAGAGACGCTGGCTCATCAATTGGGCATGACTAAGAAGGAGCTGGCACAGCGCGCATCACAGTTGCAGGCGCAGCAGAGGGCCGCAGAGCAGCGTCTGGAAACTGCGCAGAAGGAACAAATCACCCAGGTGAGCGGGGAAGTGGCGGGAGTGAAAACTGACGTTGGTGGAGTCAAATCCGACGTAGCCTCTACTAAAGCCGAGTTGGAAGCCACTAAAGTGAAGCTGCAGAGCACGATTGGCGATCTGGGAGTGCAGAGCGGCCTGATCGCCACCACGCGCGGCGATCTTGAAACGCTTAAGCACAGGGGCGACCGCAACTACTACGAATTTACTTTGCTCAAAGGCGCCAAGCCGCAACCGGTCGCCACCGTGGGCTTGCAGCTTAAGAAGGCCGACGCTAAGCGTGGCAAGTTCACGATGAACGTAACCTCCGACGACAAGACTATCGAGAAGAAAGACCGCAACGTGGCAGAACCGATCCAGTTCTACTCCGGTCGCGACCATCTGTTGTTTGAATTGGTGGTGTGGAGTGTGGATAAGAACAAGGCTACAGGTTATCTGAGCACCCCCAAGAATGCTCCTGCGCCGGTGACCGCCAATTGAACAGCGCCTTCCTCCCCACTGGGCAGGTATTGCTCCAGATCGCCCTGCGCACGGGCGTGATCTATCTGGTGGTGTTGATTGGCGTGCGCTTGAGCGGCAAGCGCGAAGTAGGGCAGATGACGCCCTTCGATCTGACTCTGCTGCTTCTACTTTCCAACTCCGTGCAAAATGCCATGACGGGTCCCGACACGTCGCTCGTGGGCGGGGTGGTAGCGGCTTGTACCTTGCTGTTGATGAACTACGTAGTGGCGGACATTTCGGGAGCGAACCGTCGCTTTCGCAAATTTATTCAAGGGCAACCTAGCCTGCTGATTCACGATGGAACCATCATCGAGGCCCACATGGCCAAGGAACATGTCAGCATGGACGAGTTGCAGCGCGCCCTCCGCGAACACGGCATCAGCGACTATCACCAAGTGGCGCTGGCCGTGCTGGAAGTTGACGGCTCCATTAGTTGCCTGAAATATGACGAGATCAAACCGGACGCCAACACCCATCTGGTGCGGCGACGGTTCATTCAGAAGAAGCAGTAATTACTGCGCCACAAACTTCACGCAAACCGGAGAAGGCACGAGAAGCACATCACCGGTGGGAGCAAGGCGGCCAGTCTTGGGATCAATACGGAAAATTGCTATGTTGTCTGACTTCTGATTTGCCACGAACAGCCGCGAGCCAGTTGGGTCAATCTCGAAGTTGCGCGGCTCCTTGCCTTGCGTTGAAACATATTGGAGAGCCGTGAGCGTGCCCTTGGACTCGTCAATAGCGAACACGGCAATGCTGTCATGTCCGCGGTTCGAAGCATAAAGAAACTTGCCGGATGGATGGACCTGAATCTCGGCGTCGTCATTGGCACCGGCAAAGTCCTTGGGCAAAGTTGAAATCGTCTGCAGCGAATGCAGTTGCCCGCGATCGGAGTCATAGGAAAAGGCAGTAACCGTGGACTGCATTTCGTTGATCACATAAGCGAACTTGCCGCTGGGACTGAACCCAAAATGTCTGGGGCCCGCCCCCGCGTTCAGGCTCACAAACTTGGGGTCGTTCGCCGTTAACGTTCCCTTGGTCGGATCGAAGCGGTAAATGAGAATTTCGTCAAGTCCCAAATCCGCGGCTACAGCAAAGCGGTTGTCGGCCGACAAACTGATGTAGTGGGCGTGTGGCCCCTCCTGGCGCTGGGGATTCGTACCGTGTCCAGTGTGCTGCACAAAGGCCGACGCCTCGCCCAAACCGCCGCCCTCGAGTATCGGGAACACTGCTACGTTGCCTCCGGTGTAATTTGCCACCAGGACGAACTTGCCCGTCTTGTCGACGATTACGTAGCAGGGATCAGACCCGCGCGACGGAACTTCATTCAGTAACGTCAACTTGCCCGTCTTGTGATCGATGGCAAAAGCGCTCACCACTCCGCTGCTCTGGCCTTTGTAGTGGGTGACCTCATTCACTGCGTACAGAAAGGCACGACTGGGATGGACTGCGAGGAATGAAGGGTTAGTGGTTTCCGCCGTCAGCCCGATCGACACAAGTTGCCCCGACGCGGAGTCGTAGTGGTATCCATAAATCCCTTTGCCTGAACCCTCCGGCTGCTTCGTGTACGTGCCTACGTAAACCAAATACTTCTCCTTGCCGGTGTCGTCTTTCGGTTTTCCGTCAACTGCCAGGGGTAGCAGGGCGAACAGCGCCAGGATGATATTCAAGTTGCGGCGGCTTGTTTTCATAGGGTCAATAAAAACCTATCTCGCAGCGGGGAGGCAAGCATCGCCGACCGGCGTGCGGTACCGGGTCTCAAAACAGCGAACGCTACAGCTTACTTCGACAGCACTACCGGCACTGGCTGGTCGTAGGGTTGGATGGCCAGGCTGATCGACTGACGCTGATTGAAGACATCGAGCATCACCGGAAAACTAACGAGTACAGTCCCTTTGACCTCTTCGCCCGGTTGCAGTTTGGTTTCCGGAGTGAAAGGCGGCTGAGCGCCGGATTTCAGCGCGGGAAAAGCCTGGTAGTAGCGTTCGAAATCCACCGCAGAAAGGGCATCGCCGCTCAATTCGACGCTCGCCGTTTTCAGTTTGCCTTGAATGCTTCGCATCCAGATGGTCTTGTCGCCTTCATTGCGAATCGTAAAAGTGAGGGCGACCAGAGTGGCATTTTGGCCGGGAATCTCTACTGCAGCAATGTTGTCCAGTGAGCCAGAACCTTGCGGCCTGGCGCGCTGCAAGAACGAAATACCCGCAACCACCACCAGCACCCCCAGTAGGGTAATCAAGACCGTTGCCGCGGGCGGCAGATTGCGTTTGGCGGTACCGAATTCGTCGGCAATGTTGATGGTGGGACCAGATTGAATATTCTGGGAGGGCGTACTTGCAGCCGAGGCTGGCGCAGCCGCATTTGGGACGACGACCGGCGGTTTAGGGATCTCATCAGGCATGGGGTTCCCTCGTGCGTGCTGATTCTACTCCCGAAAACGAATCATTCGCACAAGGCCGGGCGCGACCGCCCTTTCGTGGGTCGACACGAAGGGCCGCTTCGGCTTCACTCTCACGCGGTCTTGTCTTGCTGCGGATCCTGAGTCTGAAATTCCGCCCCTCCTTCCAATTCCGTATCCCCGCTGTTCCACAGTTGTTCTGGGACTGGACGCGTGCATAACAACGAATGCTTCGGAAGCGCATCCTGGAGACTCTTTTGCGTCGCCGTGCATGAGGAAACCGCTCCGTCCGAACGTATCGGTGCCAGAGGCGAGGTTCCAGCTGCAGTACGTAGGGCCAACCGCTTGCATGTCTGGATTGTTCTTACCGTCACCGCCTCCCGAACAACCGTCAGCCACGAGCTAGCCGTCTGGCAGCAGTTCCCCCGTTTTCTGCGCGTAACTCCACAGGATTGATCTCGGCAATCTGCTCGGACTCCAAGTCAGCGCGCTTACAATGCTGGCGTGCTCCAAGCCTCTGAAAGTTTGGGACAACTCCCGGGCGTGCATCACAGCTCTGCTATGGCTGGGTAGCAAGAACGGCCGGAGTTTGTTCGGATTTGGAACTGTCTCGATGCCGACAGAGTCCGGCACAACGTCACCAGGCGTGCTTCATCGCCCCTGCAAACTTCTGTGCCGGCAGCGTATTTAGCACATCCTCTTTCGTCAACCATGCGCGCCGGGCTTGCAGAACGCCGAAGCGAATCTTCTCGAGATGCGAGGTGTGATGTGAATCGGTATTGATGACAATCTTCACTCCGTGCTGCTTCGCTTGGCGCAAATGAACGTCGTTGAGATCGAGCCGGTCGGGATAAGAATTCAATTCCATCGCTACTTTGTGCTGGGCGGCTGCAGTGAGAACTGCGTTCATATCGTAGTGATATGCATCGCGGCGTAGCTGAATGCGTCCCGTGGGGTGTCCAATGAGAGAGACGTTCGGGTTCGCGATCGCTTTCAACAGGCGGTCAGTCATCTTCGCCGGTTCCTGATTAAAAACGGAATGAACACTGGCAATGACGATGTCCATTTCGGTGAGAACGGAATCAGAGAGGTCGAGATCCCCGTCGGCGAGAATGTCAACTTCGATGCCGGCGAAGATGGTGATGCCCTCGATTTGGTGGCTGGCCGAGCGGATGCGCTGGATGTGCGCCCGGGCGCGTTTATCATCGAGGCCATTGGCGAAGGCCAGGTTCTTGGAATGGTCGGTGATGGCAATGTAGTTATACCCGCGCACCTTTGCTGCTTCTGCCATTTCCTCGATGGTGTTTCGGCCATCAGTTTCCACGGTGTGCATGTGCACGTCGCCCTGCAGGTCGGCCTGGGTAATGAGATTGGGGAGAGTATGCTGGGCAGCAGCATCAATCTCGCCGAGATTCTCGCGAAGTTCGGGCGCGATGAAGTCCAGTTTGAGCTTGGCGTAAATCTCCTCTTCAGTTTTCCCTGCAACCGGTTTCTCCGTTTTCAAATCGGCGAGGCTGTACTCGTTGAGGGTGTACCCCATTTTGAGCGCGCGCTGGCGCAAGGCAACGTTATGCGCCTTTGAACCGGTAAAGTACTGCATGGCCGCGCCGAAAGACTCAGGAGGCAACAAGCGCACGTCTACCTGCATAGCGCTGCGCAGCCGGAAGCTGACTTTGTTGTCACCGCGGCTGATCATGTCCATCAGCGGCGGATATTGGGCAACATACTCCACCGCCTTCTCGCGGTCTGCGTCCGTGCAGTAGGCTTTGCCAGTAACCAGAAGATCGAGATCACCCACGGTTTCCCGGCCCCGGCGCAGCGACCCTGCGGGAGTGATCTTTTCGAAGCCGGTGAACTCGGCAAGATAGTCAGTGAGCTTGGCGGCTTCGGCTTCGGCGGCATCGAGCAGAAATCGGCCACCGATCCGGCGGTAGTCTTCAATTGCCTTGAGGAGCTTCTGCTCGTGTTTTTCTCCCATGCGCGGAAGAATGCGAATCTTACCCTCGCGCGCCAGTTTCTCAACGGCATCAACATCGCAAACTTTGTAGGCGCTCCAGATCAGCGCGATTGTCTTGGGACCAAGGCCTTGAATCCTCAACAACTGCAACATCGAAGGATGGTATTTCTTCAACAGTTCGGCATGGGCAGTGACACATCCCTGTTTGAAAAGTTCCTGGAGATTTATCAGCATTCCTTTACCGATGCCGGGAATCTCCAGCACCTTCTTGGGTTCGCCGATGATGTCTTTTATGGGCTGCGGATGGTTTTCGATGGCCTGTGCGGCGTTGCGATAAGACCTGATACGAAAAGAGTCTTGTCCGTCGATTTCAAGCATATCGGCGGTTTCGTAGAGAATGCCGGCAATGGCCTTATTGTCCACGGCAGAGAGATTAAATCATCTGGGTATGGGATGCCCTAATGGCGCAGAGGTTTTCCTGAACTTTCGCGCCGACAATCTGCCGCAGAAGGAAAGTTGTCCGACGAGCTTAAAGCGTGACCTTAAGCCGCCTTGGTGACGTTCGCCGCCTGCGGACCTTTCTGGCCCTCGGCGATCTCGAATTCAACCTGATCACCTTCTTGCAGACTCTTGTAACCCTCAGAAGTAATCGCGCTGTAGTGAACAAAGACATCCGGACCATCCGCGCGCCCGATGAATCCGTACCCCTTGGCGTTATTGAACCACTTGACGGTTCCTTTCAAACGTTCCACGTACCCCCCCTCTTTCCGCACGCCCTTGAGCGGGGGGCAAGGACGAGCCCGCAGTCATTACGACATTTTCCTGCGAGGGCAGAGGACTGTCAAGGGTTTGCAGAGGTCGGATCGACGCTTTCTTCATAGCCGTCTCCTTAATTCAGACTTGTTTGAGCTTTTCGAATTGGAATTTCCGATTTGGATCTCGAGCTTGCGCATCATGCCCTTCGCCTGACCGCAGCACCACGAATCTGCCGCCAGTGAGGGCCCCAGCGAGATCGCGAGTTCCAGACGCTGGTTTCTTGGTTGTCTGACGCGCCGGATGCATTGCTCTTACTTCGGCGGCCGCGGCGGCGGATTTCCAAGAGGCCGTGGTCGGTGGTCATTCACGGACACCCTCCGGTGAAACCGGACACACAACCCGGTATCCCATACCCCTGCGAGATCCCGCAAGCCGCTTGGTTCTCATCAAGTTGCAGTCACGACACTTTGGCGTTCGAATTGCTTTTCTTGCCATGTAGCCCTATCGTCACGCAGAGGCCGACCATGACCACCCTGCTGCAGGACCTGCGATTCGCCCTACGCCAGTTGCGCAAGTCTCCCGGATTTACTGTTGTGACCGTTGTGACGCTCGCTCTGGGCATCGGCGCAGATGCCGTGGTTTTTAGTGTTCTGAACGGGCTGATCCTGCGCCCGCTGAATGTGCCTCAGGCGCAGAGCCTCTACGGAATCGAGCGCGCGAGTGATAAGTCCCTATGGCAGTCGTATCCCGACTATCTCGATTTGCGTGATCGCAACCGCAGCTTTGACGGTCTGGCAGCTTTTAACCCCGCTGCGGTAGGGCTGGATACGGGCAAAGCTCCATCAAAGGTCTGGGGCTATGAAGTGAGCGGGAACTACTTCGACGCATTGGGCATTCAGCCGTACCTTGGCCGTTTCTTCCACGGTTCCGATGAGCATGGCCCGAACAGCGCTCCGTATATCGTGCTCACATACGCATATTGGCACAGCAATTTTCAGGACGATCGTGGCGTGGTGGGCCGTGTTGTTCAGCTGAACAAGCATCCATTTACCATCCTCGGTGTAGCGCCACCTGAATTCCAGGGGACCCTATTGTTCTACTCTCCCGATTTCTGGGCGCCGATGGTTAACCAGGAGCAGGTGGAGGGGGCGAGTATCCTCAACGCGCGCGGAAGCCGTGGCATTTTGATGGTGTTGGGACATCTGAAGGCGGAAGTCACCCCGGCACAAGCGATTGCAGATCTGAACTCCATTGGCTCCCATCTGGAGAAGAGCTACCCCAAAGACGATGGCAAAATGACCTTTAGTTTGGCGCGGCCGGGTCTTCTCGGCGACGTCCTTGGCCCTCCGGTGCGGGGATTCCTCACGGGAATGATGCTGCTGGCGGGGTTGATTCTGCTGGCCGCATGCACCAATCTGGGCAGCCTGTTTGCCGCACGCGCCGCGGACCGTTCCCGGGAAGTTGCTCTGCGGCTTGCGCTTGGATCGAGCCGCAAACGCATTCTGCGGCAGGTATTTACCGAGGCCGTGCTGATTTCATTAGCCGGAGGCGCTGTCGGACTCTTGGGAAGCGTAGCGCTGTTGCGCGAGCTGAGCGAGTGGCGGCCAGTTCCCCAATTTCCCAGCTTGCATGTGCCCGTGAACCCGGACGCAAATGTTTATTGGGTAGCTTTGCTGTTGGCTTTAACGAGTGGCTTCCTCTTTGGGGCAGTCCCGGTGAGGCAGATCCTCCGCACCAATCCCTATGAGGTCGTCAAGTCGGGATCGACCGGCAGAATTGGACGGCGGATTACTGTCCGAGACCTGTTGCTTGTCGTGCAGATTGCGATCTGTGCATTGCTGGTCACTTCCTCGTTGGTCGCCGTGCGCGGACTGTTGCGCTCGCTGCACGGCAATTTCGGCTTTGAACCGCGGAACGCAATGCTGGTAAATACAGTTCTGAGTATGGCTGGTTACAGCGGAGACAGAGTGCCCGTAATGCAAAGGCGCATGATCGATGCTCTGGAGACGATTCCTGGCGTACAGTGCGTGGGATTGGTCAATTACCCACCATTAGGCACGGCCGTGGCAACCTCGAATGTATTTAGCGACAAAACAACAGATCTGAGCCCATCGAATATTGCTGCTGAAGCCATTAACTACACCATATCTCCCGAATACTTCCATGCGGCGGGTACAGCCTTGTTGTCTGGAAGGGCCGTCACATGGCAGGACGACAAAAGCGCCCCGCGCGTAGCCGTAGTGAATCGGGAGTTTGCACGCAAAATCTTCGGCTCCGTAACAAACGCGATGGGCCGATCTTACAAGATGCCGGATGGAACGCGCGTGCAAGTGGTGGGTATCGTCGAAGACGGAAAATATCTGAACCTGACCGAAGATCAGCATCCGGCGATGTTTCTCCCAGTCCTGCAATCGCCCTCCAGCTGGACAACTCTGGTGGTGCGCTCCGACCGCGATCCGCAGCAACTGGCGGCAGCCATAAGGAGTACGCTGCGGGATCTGGATACTGGCCTGCCTTTTGACATCCAAACGTGGACCAAGGAAATGGACGGAGCTCTGTTTGCCTCGCATGTGGCGACCGTGTCGCTGGGTGTGCTGGGTGTGATGGGTGCGATGCTGGCGATCACCGGCATCTTTGGAATGGCAGCGTACTCGGTCAGCAAGCGGCTGCGGGAGTTGGGAATACGTGTTGCCCTCGGCGCGCAGCGAAAGGAAGTGTTACAGGCAGCGTTGGGCCGGGCTTTCAAAATGCTGGCTATTGGTTCGGCGGCGGGATTGCTCCTCGGAATTCTGGCGAGCCGGGTGCTGGCTGTCATCGTGTATCAGGCAACTCCCCGCGATCCGTTGGTCTTGGCTGGTGTTGTTCTGGCGATGTCCTTGCTGGGGCTACTGGCTACCTGGATTCCAGCGCGACGCGCTCTGTCGGTTGATCCGATGATGCTGCTCCGGGAGGAGTGAATTGGCTGCATTGAAGGAGTTTCAGCGCATTCAGCATGGTGTAACGCCCTTCTCACTCGCAGAGCCCTCCAGCAAGCTTGTTGGGGGCGAAACCGCAACTCCTCATATTGTGGTCGAGTGGCAATCCGGAATGTTGACCCATGACGGTTTGCGCACCCGGACTACTTCCGGTTGGCCCACCACTCACCCGGAATTTGTCCTCGCCTCCTTGAACGGTAAATCTCAACTGTAGCCCGGTCTGCAGGGCTTGTTCTGGAGTCGGAAAGTTCCGCGAACGTTCCGCCGAGCGAGCTTGCGCTTGGGTCGCATAGGAAAAGTTGAAAGTAATGAGCGGGGAATGCGTCCCCGCTCGCTTTCGAGAATGGCCCCTTTTTGTCGGAAACCGTAATTCTTACTCTTTGGGAGCTCTAACCCGCTCCCCTTCGGCCGTGGTTGCGAATCCCGGATCAATCACCATGTCATGGATAGTGTTCCCCGATTGGGCAACGATAAACTGCGCGTTAATGGGCGGCTGGTCGTTGGAAACGGTAAAGGTTCCGGTGCGGTCGGGGTTGACCGAGTAGGTGCCCGGGCTACGTTGCCAGCCCGGCGCAACGTTGCCGTTAACGGTAACCGCGTCAAGTTGTGTCAGATTCCCGTTGCCGTCGAAGCTGGTCTTGGCGAGGCCATCCACCAGCAACTGCGGAGCTCCGCCCGGAAGGAAAACTATTCCGTGGATTGTAAAGGCGTACGAGCCCTTGATGCTCAAGTTGCTGCAAAGCGCTGGCAGGGGCCGTCGAACTTTGAGACCCAACCACCACTAGGGTCAACAGACAGGACACAATGCGGATTTCATGGTGCCTCCAGAGTTTTTTCTTGGGGCGCACGTAGGCCTCACCCCCGCCACGCGCTCGGGGACGACTCAGGGAACCCGCATTATGTCGAAACTGTGCTCGGCAGGGGGCATCGCTTCAAGGGCCGGACGGTTTCGCCTCTAGTCTCGTAGGGGAAATAGAAGCAGACCGGTCTCGCATCATGGCTCGCCGTTCTTCCCTTCGAAAACCTGAGTGGCGAAGCGCAGGAGTATTTCAGCGATGGCCTGAGTGAGGAGACAATCATGCGATTGGGGCAAATGTCTCCGTATCGCATGGGAGTGATCGCCCGTACCTCGTCCATGACCTACAAGCAGACCAACAAGTCCGGGGCACAAATCGGCCAGGAACTGGACGTGGACTAGGTGCTCGAAGGTAGCGTGCGGCGCGAAGCTGGCCGCGTTCGCATCACTGCTCAGCTGATTCGAGTACGGGACCAGGTCCACCGGTGGGGGACAACTACGACCGCCAGCTGCCGGGTATTCTCTATATCCAACAGGCGATAGTGGGTGGGTTGCCGGCCAGGCCGAGATCAGCCTCGCGAACGGCAAGACGCTATGTCCTCGACGCATTTCTCGTTGAAAACGGCGAAATTATCGCGCAGCAGAACCATTACCATCCGGGCCCAACCGGCTAGGGCCACTCGTGATGTAGGTTGCAAATAGGAAGCCGAACATGGTTCCGCCCGAATGCCGGGCTAGTCGGAACTTATCGAGCGAAGCATCTCCACTTCCGGATCGTCGACAACCATTTCCCAGAAGCGGCACTCCTTCGGATAACACGCAATATGGCGATCTCGCTGTAGTGAGAAAGGATTCAGCGTGCGGCGCTCGAGGTTCCCGTCTGCAATCACGTCGACCGTACCTACGAGCATAACTGCCACTTCGTGCGTGTATAGGCGATGCGAAACCCCTTGCGCTCGGCATTGCGCTGGGAGTCGCTGCCCGGCTGAGCCACCATCATTGCTAGATCGCATCCATGGTCGAACGCGTAGCGCATACGCTCGTGAAGGAGCGCCGTTTGCAGCCCACGATGCCGCAACTCTGGAATCGTCGCGGAGCCGCCAAACAGCGCAACGCCTTGATGAATACAGAGCACGCCAGCGGCGCCGGGTTTATCGTCAAGCTCACCAAGGAAGCACAGACTCTGCTCGCGTGCTGAAGAGATGGTGCCGAGTTGTAGAAGAAAGTCCAGAAGTTCCGGATGTTCGTGTGCCCAGCCCCTTGCGCTTATATCAGTCCACAGCTGCGCTTCTTCCGGACCGATAACGCGCACGCGGATATGACTCTGGTGATCAGCCGTGGGCTGTTCAACAGGCCGATAAAGGACGTTGCTGATTTCGAAGGGTCGGTATTTGCGCATACACAGTAAGTCCAGCGCAGCGACCCCAGCGAGGGGGCTTACTTCATGAAACACCCGGGCTCCGCGATCGAGAAAGAAGCTCTCAATCACATCCAGCGAGGCCGGGCTCAGTTCCTCGAATATCCCGAGCCCGAAACTCTGAGTGATAGGAGATTCGATACCATCGAAGACTGCGTATGCTCCAGCCCATTCAATCCACTCGGCACCGCTGTCGGCGAAGAGACGACGTCGTGCCTCCGCGGACTGAGCACACGCCTGCCCTTCCGCGCGCTCTAAACGTCTCGACAGTGCGAGGTCAGAAAACGGCATTGCTTTTGGTTATGGTACATGGCTCCGTTTGGTAGGAACAAAGCACGAGTGTCTTTTGGCTGTGGCTGAGGATCGTGGTCAGTTGAAGCCACTCGGACGTTATCGGATCGTGGAAGAGTGCCGCTTCGGGGAGTAATCGAGTTGCTCTAGCTCTGGGCTGCACGATGGCTGGTCGATCCCGAATCAATTGCGGTCTGCGCGCGTGCAGCGCCAAGAGTACTTAGTTAGGGGAGTGGCTGCCGCAGCCGATCGTGACCAATCCAGGGAGCGAGTCGACACCTTCATAGATGACCCACCACCACGGGTCTGCGGGGATGAGTCAAGGAACCTATGTTTTCCTAATTCGTCTTCCGGTGAAACTTGAAGTGTTGGGTGCGATTGCGCTCTATCGTCGTTTTTTCTCGCGCTTGGTTTTTGAGTCTGAGCCGTGCTCGTTCATGTACTGGAGCCAGAGAATCGAGGAAATCGTCTTGGCGTCGCGGATAGTCCCGCTAATGACCATGCGCACCGCGGCAGGAAGCGCAACCAGGCGCTTCTGAATGATTTCGTCCTCTTCGGGTTGCGCCTTGCCGCGTCGAAGGCCCGTCGCCATGAATACCGACATGGTTTCAGCCATGAAGCCAGGGCTGGGATAGAAGTTGAGAATGCGGCGCCAGTGACGGGCAGTGTATCCGGTTTCTTCTAGCAATTCGCGCTGAGCAGCTAACAGTTCCTTTTCGCCGGGGTCGATGCGTCCGGCCGGAAGCTCCCAAAGATAATCGCCGGCGGCGTGGCGATATTGGCGCTCCAGCAAAACCCGCGACACGCCACGGGATTCGTCCACCGCCAGAATGACCACCGAGCCGGAGTGGTGTATGAGGTCGCGGCGCACACGGACGCCGCCCGGCTCCTCTACCTGATCGGTTGTTACCCAGAACACAGGTCCTCGATAAACGACTCGCGATGAAATGATACGAGCCTTGCATTGTGTCTTGCTGTGGCCAGATTTTTTTCCGCGTGAAGGAGAGCGTAGGACTTTTGGCATGGAAACAAATATAAAGCATGGCCTCTGGTCTTCGATGTGGCGGAACCTCAAACCTGACTCTGCTATTCTGCCGGGCATGGCTGCTAATCCGCGGATTGCAATTGTCGGGGCTGGAAAAGTGGGTGGTGCCTTGGCGGTGTCATTGCGGCGGGCAGGATATCCCATCGATGCGATTGTTACGCAACCGGGCGGCGCCTCGCTCCGCCGTGCAACTCGCCTGGCTCGTCAGGTTGGCTCTCGTGCGGTGGCCTCCGGGGCTCGGATCAAGGCTGACGTAATGTGGTTCTGCGTACCCGATGGAGAAATTGCTTCCGCAGCACAATGGCTCGCGCTCCCAATCCGCGGACAACCGATAGTCGCTTTACATTCCAGCGGCCTGCTCAGCAGCGATCAGTTGGACGCGCTACGGAGGACCGGAGCAAATGTGGCTTCGGTGCATCCGCTTATGAGCTTTGTGCCCGGATCGCGGCCTTCACTGGCGGGCGTATCATTCGCCATTGAAGGAGATGCGGCCGCCGTCCGCATGGCGAAACGCATAGTAAAGGATCTGCGCGGCGAACCGTTCTTGATCCGAAAGAAAGATAAAGCGGCGTATCACGCGTGGGCTACGTTCGCCTCGCCCTTGTTGACAGCTCTGTTGGCAACGACGGAGCGCGTGGCAGTTGCGGCGGGTGTGAAACCAAAGATTGCGAGGCGGAGAATGATGCCGATCGTCTCGCAAACCGTGGTTAACTATGCGACCTTAGGAGGGCCCGCTTCCTTCAGCGGTCCGTTTGCCAGGGGAGATGTGAAAACGATTAACCAGCACCTGCGCGCGTTGCGGCGGATTCCGACGGCGGGCGCGGTCTACAAGGCCCTGGCGAGGGCCGCTTTACAATACCTTCCAACAAAAAACCGCAAAGCTCTCTCGAAGTTTCTCAAGGGCTGACATTCAGATGGCTTGTTGCGGTTCTGCACTTCTCTGTTGTCGAAGGCTTCCTTGTGCCGCATTATTTCGTGCATGTGGAAGGGTGTCTTATCGGAACGTACTTACCGCGGGGTGAACAGGTGACCGAGTTTCTCCTTCTTGGTCTTGAGATATTCCTCGGCATGCTCGTTCGCCTCCACTTCGCAAGGCACACGCTCCTCTACCTTGACACCAGCGCGTTCCAGCGCCTCAACCTTGTCGGGGTTATTAGAGAGGAGGCGAACCCGCGTGACGCCCAACGCCTTGAGCATCTCGGCGGGAAGCGTGAAGTCGCGATGATCGGCCTTGAAGCCTAGACGTTCGTTGGCCTCGACCGTGTCGAGTCCTGAATCCTGCAGTTCGTAGGCCTGCAGCTTTGCCATCAGCCCAATTCCGCGCCCTTCCTGTTGCTCGTAGATCAAAATGCCCGCACCCGCAGCGGAAATCAACGAAAGCGCGAGCTCGAGCTGCTGGCGACAGTCGCAACGCAGCGAATGAAATACGTCGCCCGTTAGGCATTGGGAATGAATACGAACCAGCGGCGGAGCAGAATGGACATCGCCCATGACGAGGGCGACCGCTTCTTCAACCGGCCCATTCTTTTGCCGGTCCTGGCCTGGCGCCTGGGCTGAGCTGACCTCGCTGCGGAAGCCATAAATGCGAAACTTTCCCCAGCGAGTAGGAAAAGCTGCTGAGGCCATTTGGCGAACTACGCTGACGCTCACCCCTGCATTATAGCGGTTACAAACCGTGCGACCGGACGTTACCTGCCCGCAGGCTGTCTGAGGGTCAGCCTCTTGCTTTGAAGTGGAAGATGGCATCCTGCTTGGACGGAATGGCAACCCCGTTTCGGGTGGCGGGATGAAAATGCCAATTCTCCAGCGCTGCCAGGACTTTGTTGTCTAGCGCAGGGCCGGCACTCTCGAGCACGCTCTTGCGAACGATTTCGCCTCGTTCGTCGATTGTGATCTCGACCACCACGTTGCCCTCCGAATCTGGCCGCTCCCACGGATACACAACCGGATCAGAGGTAGTGATAGGCAGGGCTGGTCGAATTTCGTCACCAAAGGTTGAAGCACTGCCGAGCGTCCCATAAGGAAGTCCCGCCGGAGCGCCATGGCCCAGGTTGGAGACCGTGGAAGTTTTTGACTTGCTTTCGGTCTCCAAGGGCAGCAATGGAATCGGTGGAGGCGGCAGTTTTGCCACACTTGCATTCTGTTTCCAAGCCAGCCGCTGGTGCGCAATTCTCTGATGCTGGTAGACCTCGGATGCGGAGTCGGGGTAACTAGTGTAGCCGTTGTCCTGTACTCGACTTGGCCAATACAGCGGAGTCACCGAGGCTCCATTCTTGCCCAACGCTACCGAGGAAGGCGTTAAAAGCCTCGGTTGAGGCGCGTGTAGCAGCCAACCCAAAAGCAAAGTGTGCACAGCCAGTGACCATGCTACGAATCCGCGTTGCTTTTGAGGTGCTGCGAAATCGCCAGCAAGAGCGCTTACCAGGCGCTGAGGTCGGAGATCGGTATTGGATCCAGCCAGCATCGCGCAGTTTGATCGTAGGCAGCAGCTCTGACGCGCTTCGATCTATAGTTAGACGCGGCCCCGCGCTTTTCGTCAAGTAACTTTGCGCCTATGGGTGCCTATGGGTTTGCCTATGGGTCGCCGCTCCGCGCTCTTGGTGCGGGGAAGAAAACGCTGATAAAATCAGCAGACCAGCGGTCCAACCTGCCTGTGGGGCTATAGCTCAGCTGGGAGAGCGCATCGTTCGCAACGATGAGGTCGTCGGTTCGATCCCGACTAGCTCCACCAATCTTCTCAACCACTTGCCGACTTTTTCTGCCGTGTCCGATCATTGAAAACCCTGTTTTATTGGACCGTAATGGACCGTGAATTGGACCGTGCATCCGGCGTTGCATCTTTGGCAAATTCTGCCAACTGTTCGAGTGCTCGGCGTTGCGCGGTAGGAACAATCTGAGCGTAAATATCCATTGTGGTTGAGACGCGGGAGTGCCGCATCTGACCTTGCACCGATTTCGGGTCGGCTCCCGCTTGAACTAGCCACGTCGCATGTGAGGTACGCAAGCAACGCCAGTTCACGAACGGCAAACCCATTTTGCGGGCAGCCGGTTGGATGTGCCTCTTCAAAATGTTCTGGTCGTTCATCGGTCTGCCAGTTTGCACGCTCTGAAAAACCAGATCGTCTGGGCCGGCTGACTTGACCAGCTTATGCGTTCGCATCGCGCGCCCTGCCCGAACCTTCACGGAGAGAGTTTTCAGGCAAAGGATGCGCGTTATTACTTCCGGGGAAACACCGATGGTCGCTGCACTGGCCTGCGTCTTCGGCACCGACCAGTCGCCACGGCTGTATCGTTCCTCAATGGTGATGCTGTCGGCATGGATGCAGCGCCACTTCAGGCCGATTAGTTCACTGACTCGCAGTCCGGTCCACACGCTTACAGAGAGCATTGTTGCGTAAGGTTCAGAAACGAGTTCGACCAGATTATGGAACTGCTCTGGCGTGATGGTCGGCTTGGGCTGCCGTGCCCGTTTGTCCAGTGGCAGCCGCAGTCCTTCCATCGGGTTCTTGTTGAGATACTCCACATCGACCGCAGCGCGGAGGATGGAAGACAATGCGTCCCTGATTTTCGAGACTGTGGGATGTGCCACCTTACCCGCCATACCGGAGAAATACTGCTGTATCGTGAGCCGCGTCAGGTCGCGCAGACACAATCGCGAGAATCTTGGCTCCAAATACTTCGAGAGCACGCCACGGTACGAATCCTGCGTGTTGCTCGAAAGCAGCGGTAGGTAAGTCGGGATGTAGGTGCCAGTCACAAAGTCATCGAAGTTCATCGCCGAGCCGGTGAGAATCAAACCTTGATTCACTGGCCTGAGTTTCTCTTCGGCGATCTTTTGCACTTCCCGCACTGGCATACCTGCCAGCGCGAGTTTGATGCGTTGACGTTTTCGGCTGCCTGCTAGGTTGGTATCCCAAACACGCAACCACCAGAATTGACCTTCCTTAAATGGTTTTGGACTCTGAAATCTCCTTCGCGCCATGGATTCGTAATCTCCATGACTCGCCGGAGGAGTTGCCTCGGCTCGCACGATAGCATGAGTCGGGACAACTACGGGCTTTGAATTAGTTGCCACTTCAGATTCACTGCCTCTTCACACGCTTCTGCGTGTCGTGTAATGCATGCAGGAACAGTTCGTAAATTGCTCAGGCGCTACTTCGACCAAGCCTTTGCCCGGGCGAATTCGTGAAAGCTCGAGACCCTGCACGAACATCCAAGAAGAATTGGGCCTTTACAGGCCAATAAAAAACATTCGTTTCATACTTGGCGAGGGAAGGAGCGCAGGGAGGCGCTGTCAATTCCCGGAGCGGAGCGGAGCCCAAGGGCGCGGAAGCGAGCACGGCGCGGTTTTGGGGTATGCGCCGCGCAGAGCTGCACAAGCGGGATTGACAGAAGGAGCCGACCGGAGCGCCAGACTTCGCCGTGAAACGAATGTGAGGAAGGAAGACCAGCCGAAGGCTGTACCGCTGAACCTGTGACCCAGAGAATCTGGTTTTGTCTGGGCATGTTGGTTGGAATGTCGGAAGTAGTAAGAGCTGGTCAGTGTGTTTGGTGGGAGGGCGCGTAAACGCGTGAAATCGAACCGGAGTTGGATTAGCTCAGTGACGACAATCGAGAGGGTCCTTTCCGATGGAACGGAAAGGACGAGTTCACCCCAGCCGTCGCAATCGCATAGCCGACGGCTATCCAGAGCAGCTGCGCATGGCAGCACTCGAGTTCCGATTGGCAGAAAGGCTGGGGGGCACGGCGAAGCCGGGATGGAGTCCGAGGAAGGGACGGCATTTGAGTCCCTTCCTCGGCGGAAGCCGTGCGACGATTGCAATACAGAGGCAACTGACGTATGCTCGACGGCTGCCACCGAGTCACTTCTGTGGCCCTTCCCTAGTCCTCTGAGGAGTGGAGTGAGTACGTTTCCCCGTCATTCCGACCAAACCGCACCCCGGCCTGTGCCCCAAATTTCGGAGGAGCGCCGCCAGACCGTTGAAACCGCCCGCCAGTCTTGGATTCGAAAATTGATCGATCTGTCGAGACGAAACAATCTGCTCTATTTCCGGCAAGGTTGAGTGGCGAGGTTTCCAAGAGTTCTGCTATTGAGTTTTCTCACTCGACAGCGAACGCGATGGCAGATCTCAGTCTGGGACAGGGTATTTGAGGTAAGACCCATGGTGTGTTGCAAAACGTCATTAGATATGATTAAGTAATGACATATTGAGACATGCGCTATGGCGAAACCTCTCCAGAAGATTATGCGGTACGTCGGCCAACACGGGATCGTTAGGCCCCGTGACATTGAGGCCATCGGCCTTCCACGGGAGTATCTCGTTCGTCTCCACCGCCAAGGCCGGCTCAGTCGGCCTGGACGCGGAATTTACACACTGCCCGACGCCAACGTAACGGAACGCCACTCTTACGCTGAAGTGGCGAAGCGTGTTCCGGAAGCTGTTATTTGCCTGCTCTCAGCTCTTGCCTTCCACGAGATCACGACGCAGAGCCCACCTGCCATCTGGATTGCCCTCCGCAAGGGGGCAAGAAGACCCGTCCTCACATCACCCTCACTTCGGATCGTCCGCCTTTCTGGACCATCACTGACAGAGGGAACTGAGAATCATCAGGTTGAAGGTGTTCCGATTCGCGTCTATTCAGCAGCGAAAACCGTTGCCGATTGCTTTAAATTCAGAAACAAGATCGGACTCGATGTCGCGATCGAAGCTCTAAAGGATTGTCTTCGCAAAAAGAAAGCTAACGTCAACGAAATCTACCGTTACGCCAAAATCTGCCGGGTTAGCAATGTCATTCGCCCTTACATGGAGGCGCTGTGACACGCGAGAAGGGCAAGAACACCGCGGCATCCATTCGCGCGCGCCTTCTTGCGCTCGCGCAGAACAAAGGTGAGGACTACCAACGGGTGCTGGGCAGATACGCCATCGAACGCTTCCTGTATCGCCGGGCCGGTCGCCATATCGGGACAAATTTGCCGTCAAGGGAGCCACACTCTTTACGCTGTGGACCGGCCACACTCACCGGCCCACAAAAGATCTGGATCTACTCGGACAAGGATCATCCGCTATCGGCGATGTCGAACAAACAATCAGAGGAATCTGCGAGATTCAGGAAGAAGACGGCCTTGTATTCGACCGCGCATCGGTCGAAGGCACCAAAATCAAAGAGGATGACGAGTACGATGGCGTCCGCGTCAAGCTCCTGGCCGATTTGGCTGGAGCGCGCATTCCGATGCAGATCGACATCGGGTTTGGTGATGCCGTGTACCCGGAACCCGAACTGGCCTCGTTTCCTGTCCTCTTGCACATGGAAGCACCTCTCATTCGTGCATATCCGCGAGAGGCCAGCATCGCTGAGAAATTTCAGGCAATGATCCTGCTCGACATCCGCAACAGCCGGATGAAGGACTTCTACGACATCTGGTTCATGGCAAACACCTGGACATTCGATATGGCGTCCTTACGCAGAGCTATCCTTGCTTCGTTTGAGAGACGCGGATCAGCGACTCCAACCGGAGTCCCGTTTGCGCTAACGGACGACTTCCTAAACGATCCGCGGAAGACACAGCAATGGAGTGCATTTGTGAACCGGCTGAACCCAGGAGAGAAAGCCCCATCTCTTGAAGAAGTCGGCACCGTCCTTCGCGCCTTCCTCTTGCCGTGTATCTCTGATGATTCTCCGACAAAGCCCGACATTCTTTCATGGACTCCAAATCAAGGCTGGAAATAAAATTACCGCAGATTCTTCTTCGGACCCCGCGACTACTGAGTAAGGACAACGCTCGTTATTGGCTTTTTCGGGACAGGCTCGAAGATGCTAAGAAAAGCTAAGGTTTCTGAAGAACTAGCCAATGGTTTTCGTGCGCGAGTCTTTTGCCTCAAGAAACGCCGCAAAGTCAGCTATTGCAGGCAGTGATCACGCTCCGCTTCGAAATCCGTACTCTCGACGCGACCCCTAAAGAGTTCATGACTCCCTTGTTTTCAATGTCTGCTTTGAAAAGCCACCCACGAATTAAATCAAACAATCAAGCCGGCGAGCAGGGTCGACAGGGACGACCTTAAGAAGCGGATCCGCGGGCTCGTGCATCTGAAGTGCCAGGCCCTTCTTGCTTTGGGCCGGGACAACCCCCTGAGGTTC
>Ga0207684_10000501_pt1 | contig 49523 bp, 51 predicted proteins | sample KBSK5501metaG_FD_184342 | JGI IMG/M metagenome (GOLD analysis project Ga0207684, IMG submission 184342) | Corn, switchgrass and miscanthus rhizosphere microbial communities from Kellogg Biological Station, Michigan, USA - KBS K5-50-1 metaG... | ecosystem: Host-associated > Plants > Roots >... | reverse complement strand
ACCTCAAGGGAGTGGCGCCGAGGCACGTCACGCTCAACCAGATCTTCGCGGGCATGATGCCGTACATGTTCATCGTCCTCATCTGCCTCGTCTTCATGTATATCTGGCCCGGCATGACGCTGTGGCTGCCGGAGTTCTTGTACGGCAAGTAATAGCTCGGGGCTCCATTTCGATCCGACGCTATCGCGGAACTATCTGCTCTTGCAAACAGCCGGAATTCCGGTGACCTTAGCGCGATGGATCCGACGGGTGGAGGCGCACCGATGAGCACGATCGCAGTCCAGAGCAAGGCCTACGAGCAGGTGCTCGACATCACCGAGGACGTCGGAGCACTGGCCGCCTCGATGCGCGACGGTGTTTGCCATCTGTTCACCCAGCACACGACGTGCGCCCTGACCATCCTCACCAATGAAGCGGGCATCGCCGAGGATTTGCTCACCGTGCTCCACGGTCTCGTGCCGCAGGCCACCGCGTATGTCCACGATGCGGCCGACCACGTCCGGGCGCATGTGCTCAGCGCGCTCGTCGGCCCGTCGGTGTCGGTCCCCGTGCGCGATGGCCAGCTCGGTCTCGGTCGATTCCAGCGGATCGTGCTGCTCGAGTTCGAGGGCCCGCGCGCGCGCAGCATCGAGGTCTCGGGTCCATGGACTTGAGCAACCTCCACGCGCTCTCCGCCACCGACGCCGCGCGGCTCATCGGCGAGGGCGTGATCTCGTCCGAGCAGTACGTCGCCGCGTGTCTGGCGCGCGTGCGCGAGACGGATGCGCGCATCGAGGCGTGGGCGTTTCTCGATCCGGATCACGCGCTGGCGCAGGCGCGCGCGGCGGACCAGTACCGGCTGTCGGGCCAGCCGATCGGGCCGCTGCACGGCGTGCCGATCGGCATCAAGGACATCATCGACACGGCCGACATGCCGACCGAGAACGGCTCGCCGCTGCACGCCGGCCGCACGCCGTCGCGCGATGCGGCCGTGGTCGCGCGGCTGCGCGCGGCCGGCGCGGTGATCATGGGCAAGACGGTCACCACCGAATTCGCCTGTGGCGCGTCGGGCAAGACGCGTAACCCGCACGATGCCGCCTATTCGCCGGGCGGCTCTTCGAGCGGCTCCGCGGCCGCCGTCGCCGCCGGCATGGTCCCGTTGGCCCTCGGCACCCAGACGGGCGGCTCGACGGTGCGGCCCGCGTCGTACTGCGGCGTCTACGGCCTCAAGCCGACGCGCGGACTGATTCCACGGCGCGGGATGTCGCGGGTCTCGCAGACCCTGGACACGGTCGGTCTCTTCGCGCGCACGATCGATGACGTCGCGCTGCTGCTGGAATCGTGCGTCGCGCACGACGAGGGCGAGTTCGAGTCGAGCGTGCGCGCGTCCACGCCGTATCGCGCCATCGCGGCCGAGGAGCCGCCGATCCCACCGACGTTCGGCTTCGTGAAGACGCCACACTGGAATCGCCTCGACGACGACGCGAAGGACGCCTTCGCGGAGCTCGTCGAGCGCCTCGGCGATCGCGTCGAGGAGGTCGAGCTGTCGCCGGCCATCGAGCAGGCCTGGGCGTGGCACAGCCTCATCATGGAATCCGAAGTCGCGGTCAATCTCGCTCGCGAATGGGACAAGGGCCGCGCGCGCCTCTCCGAGCGGCTCCGCGGGCGCATCGAGCGCGGCCGCGGACATCCCGCGGCGGGCTATCTCGAGGCGCTCGCCCAGATCCCGCGCCTGAACGAGGGCTTCGGGGAGCTGTTCGAGCAGAAATATGACGCGCTGCTCACGCCCGCCGCCACCGGCGTCGCGCCAACGAGTCTCGCCTCCACCGGCGACCCCGTGTTCTGCTCGCTGTGGACGCTCTGCGGCCTGCCTGCGCTGAGCGTGCCGCTCATGAGCGGGGCCAACGGCCTGCCGCTCGGCGCACAGCTCGTCGGCTCGCGCCACGGCGACGGCCGGCTCCTGCGCACCGCACGCTGGCTGGTCGACACGCTCCGGCGGGCGTAGACTCTCTGCAGTCGCCGAATTTCTCAACCCCGTCCTGCCCTGAAGGAGGATGGCCATGCCCGTGTACGAATATTTCTGCGAGGGATGCAACAAGGAAGTCACGCGCACGATGTCGATCAGCGAGCACGACAAGGGCGGCGCCGTGTGCCCGGAGTGCGGCGGCCGCTCGCTGCGGCCGCTGATGGGAACGATCTTCACCCAGACATCCCGCAAGTCGTGACATCACAGAGAGCCTGAGGAGGGCGCATGAAGCTGGAAGGCAAGCGGATCGCGATTCTCGCCGAGAACATGTACCAGGAGATGGAGCTCTGGGTGCCGTACTACCGGCTGCGCGAGGAAGGCGCAGACGTGAAGATCATCGGCGCCGGCAACACCAAGTCCTACACGTCCAAGCACGGCTACCCGGTCAATGTGGACGCGCAGGCCGAGCACGTGAGGGCCGTCGAGTTCGACGCCGTGATCGTGCCGGGCGGTTATGCGCCGGACATGATGCGCCGGCACGACGCGATGGTGAACCTCGTGCGCGAGGCCACGCAGCAGGGCAAGGTCGTGGCCGCCATCTGCCACGCGGGCTGGATGCTCGTCTCCGCCGGCATCCTCAAGGGCCGCAAGGCGACGTCATTCTTCTCGATCAAGGACGATCTCGTCGCCGCGGGCTGCGACTGGAAGGACGCCGAGGTCGTGGTGGACGGCAACCTGATCACGTCGCGCAATCCGAACGATCTGCCGGCCTTCTGCCGCGAAATCATTCGGGCGCTCAGCAAGTCGTAGAGGATTCACAAGGCCCCGAGAGATAAGATCTTTCGGGGCCTTGTCGTCTGTTCGGTCGGCGCGCGCCAGGGGCTACCATCTAGCACCCATCTAGCAACTCGGAGCGTGGGGGACATGTCGTACACCGGCTACTGGATCGACGACGGGCATATCTACGGACCCAGCGGCTACACCCGGCATTGGATCGACAACGGTCACATCTACGGTCCGCACGGTTACACGCAGTGCTGGATAGACGACGACCACATCTACTCGTCGATGGGGGGGTACACGCAATGTTGGATCGACGACGGGTACATCTACGGGCAAAAGGATAAGTTGCCCTGGGCTACGGAGGTCTGAGTCTCACTCTTCCGACTGGTCCCCACAGAGGGGCCATCAACGCTACTCGACCCCTTGAGGCTCGTCAAGCAATTTCGGTCTTTCTATCCAGCGGCGTCGCAGATGCGACGCAGAATAGTTGGCATGCAGATTTCGGCGGCGACGCAGATTGTGATACGCTTTTAGAAATGGGACTTGCTGATGCGATCGTTCAGACGAAGCAGCGCATCAAGGCGCTGGAGGCCGAGTTGCGGCGCCTCTACGCGGACCTGGAGGAGGCGCGGCGCGCCCTGAAAACCGAGCCAAAGAGGCTGCGGAGCCGAAAGGGCTCTCGGCTTCGCGCTACATCGCTTGACCGCGAGCCGTACAAGCCCGGGTCGAGCGTGGCGCTGGCGGTGGAGGTCCTGCGTGAGGCGGGGAGCCATCTCCACATCGACACCATCATCGAGAGGATCAAGGCCAAGGGCCACGACGTGACCAAGAGCACACTGGTCGGGAATCTGTCCCGATACGTGAAGGAGGGTTTGGTCTTCACCCGACACTCGCGAAGCCACTACGGACTGTTGGAGTGGCAACGCGAGATGGTCGAGGAAATGATCAGGGACGAGGAGGAGAGGCGCAGAGCGAGCGCATAGCAGAAATAGGACCGGGGGCCGCTCCAACCTTCCCTAGCAGGCGGAAGGAGCAAACCCCCGGGCGCCGAGGTGACCGTAGGTTAACCGGCAAACCGCCCTACTCGTGATAGGTGAATTGCGGGTTCGACTCCCGTCGGTCACCCCAACTCGGCTTATATTATATTATCCGTTTACCGTAGGGTAAAGAGATCTCAACCCTTCTGCCTCTCATCGTCACCGCTTCTCGCACCGCCGGCACGTCGTCGACGTCGGCCGTTTAAACGCGGAGGGCGGCTTCCTGTTGCCGCGGACGGTTTGCAGCGGATAATACTCGCGAGCGGGGTTATGGCTTGGGTTCAGTTCACACGCACTCCGGTGCGGATCTCGCCGGAGATCATTCGCCTCTGTCGTGACTTGGTCGCTGACGCCCGGCAGGCTTTCTTCCTCGCCGCTCAGCCAATACCAGGCGCCGATCCGCTTCAGTGTTTCCCCGTCGTCGAGGAGTTTGTGGCAAAAAACGGAGGCGAGCTCTGTGTCGGCTGGCGCATCTGGGAATGGCCGGAGGTCATGATCGAGGCGGAATTCCATGGCGTGTGGCAGGCACCCAATGGCGACCTTCGCGATCTGACGACGGAGGCCGCAACTGGCAGAATCCTGTTCCTGCGGGATCCAGCCAAAAAGTACGAGGGTAAACGGGTGAAAGCCGTCCGTCGCCCGCTAGCGGATATTCAGGAGATCCGCGATTTGTTTCAAGCGGAAGACGATATCTTCGAATTCCTCGATCGTCCCGAGTTCGCCTTGCCTGGAAGCGTCGAGCTCACAGGGCGCGACCGCGAGGAATGGTTGGAAATACAAACCCGGAAGAATCGCGCGATCTCGGCGCTTCCGTGTTTTTGCCGAAGTGGTAACAAGGTCAACGACTGCCACCCCTTGTCCGGGCCGTAGACCCCGTGAACGGCCGAGGCCGCGCTTGCCCACGACGATCCCGGCGTCGGCGCGCTTGCCAGCGAGCCGCGCCAGGTGCTCGGGCGTGCTCGCGGCTCCGCGCGCTCGATCGCGGCGGCGACGATGCGCCGGAAGCGCTGTCTCACTTGCTCGCGCGTCATGGTGGTGATGAACTGCCGCGCCCACAGCGACGGAGGAGTGTCGCCGACCGTGACGCCGAGGTGCCCGGCGGGGGGGGGGGCAAACCCGCGCGAGGCGCAGAGCGTGCGTTTACGCGAGGGCCGCGCCGAGATTTCCGCCGTGTAGGATCACCTTCCCCGTCGCCGACGGGTTGGCGGCCACGGCGGCCGCGACGCCGAGCACGATCAGCGCTGTGGGAAATGCCTGGGCCCACGTCATGGCGGCTTCCGCCGATAGCGAAATGCTTCGCCGGGTTTGAGCCGCGGCGGCGCCGGCTTCAGCTTCGCCAGCTCCTCGGAGATCTCCGCGTCGGCCTTCGCGAGGCCGCGCTCGACGACGCGGAGGAACCGCGCGTGAACGTCGGCAGGATTTTTTGGCGTCATGACACCGCCACGCGCCGGCCCCGCGCGCGCAGCCACGCCTGCTTTTCGAGACCGAGGAGCACCTCGGGAGAGACGAACACGAAGCGTCGCCGCACCTTCGCCGCGCGCACCGCCTTCGACCACACCACCGTCACGAAGTAGGCGCCCACGGACGAATCGCCACCACGCAGATACGGCGCGAGCTCCATCACACGCGCGACGGCGTCGTGCACCACGTCTCGCGCCTCAACGGCGCCAACGATGCGGCCGGCGACGGCGAGGGCCTGGCGATAAGTGCCTAGGATGGCCCCCTCGAGCTCAGCTTCGCCGACCGCGTTGAGCACCGGGCGCGGCGGCCGGGTGCGGCCTTCGGTGCTGCGTCGAACCGCACGAGTCGCAATGCCGCGCCCGACACGTACCGCAGAGCTTGGCGAGTCCGACGACCACGACGTCTCCGCAGAGGACACATCGGCGCGGACCGACTCGTCCGCGTTGCGAGCAGCGGGGATGATGGCCGCCGCTCACAATGCGGTGGCACTCCCCGCATTTGGTTTCGCGGCACGGATCGCAGTAGAGATTTCGGGCTGGGGGCCGCAGGGGCGTGATCGCCGGTGACCCGCACCCGCGGCACGCGCGCGGCGGCGATGGGCAGACGACGCGCTCCTCTGCCAGCACGGCGATTGGTCCAGAGCTCAGCGCCCGACGCTCCGGCCGCCATTCGTGACGGCCGCGGCGGCGGCCAGCACCTCACGCGCCAGGTCCGCGCCCGGCCGCGTGATCCCGAAGTGACTGGCGGCGTCGGCAAGCGCTTCGGGTTCGCTGCGTAGCGCTTCGAGAACTTCGGCGACGGCGCTATTGGCGGCGGTGACCTCCTCGGCATCGGCTTCGAGCGTCATTCCGCCGAACTTTTCACCTTCGGCAGCGAGATCCTCAAACGCGATGGTGAGCATGGAGACTGGATTGAACACGCCGAGCTCGGCGCGAATAAACGATTGTGTGTTGCTGTCATTCGACATGTTGCGAAGCAGGGCCATATCGCCTGTGACCGGCGGGTTAAGCCGCCAGCCGGGATACTCGCGGACGCGGCCCTTGAGCTGATGCAGCCCGGCCGTCACGTTCTCGACATGGTGAGAGTGCGTCTCGAGGAGCTTCCGCAGCTGCGCATGATCGGGTGCCGGCGCATACGCCTTCCGGCACACGGCCACGAGGCTTGCGAGCGAGATGCGTCGCGCACGGGTGACATGGTCGAGCGTCGCGATGCGGTAGGCCGGCACCGTGGCCTCGACCATAGCCACCGTCTTTTGCAGCATCTCCTGCCGCGCCGTGCGAGTCGCCGAGAGCATCTCCCGGATACTGCTCACCCAGTTCTTCGGTGCGGGTTGCTGCGTCATTGTTGTTGTCATTTCAATGCCCTCCCTTTCAGCTGGCGGCGTACCGCCGCTTGATCTGCTCGTCCTTCAGCACCGTGTCGTAGGCCTCGTGATAGCTGAGCGCCGGCCGATGATGGCGCAGCTCGACGACGCGGCGGGACACCTCGTCGCTGATCTCGCGCACCGTCATCTTCGCCGCGGCCGAGTCCTTGCGATCGTAGATACCGGCGAGCCGCGGATACGCGCGCTTCGCCTCGGCGATCGCCGCGCGTAACTCCGCCGCACTGGGCGTCGGCGATGAGCAGAGCGACTTCGCGTAGCGCAGCAACATGTCGCCGGCCTCTTGCCATCCGACATCCGCGTTCGGGTCGAGCGTCACGAGCGCATCGTTCAGAGGATCCCGCGCGTAGATTTTCGGCGGCTCGATCGCATAGGTGGTGTAGACCGCCCGCGGCAGGTCATCCTGCGGCAGGTAGTCGCGCAGCGGGCGCAGATCCACCGCCGGGAGCTCGGCGCCGAGGAGCGCCAGGGCACGGAGGACGCGCGGAAAGGTTCGACCGTTCCGCTCCAGGTCGTGATAGATCTCGACGCTCATGGCGTTGTACCGGCGGGCCTTGATCATCGCGTAGAGCTGTTCGGGTAGTTCAACGAGATCCGCCATGAGCGATGCGCCCATGCGGCGGAGGTTCTCGACCCACCCGAAGGCCGGCATTCCCGACTCGGTCGCATGGCCAAGCTTTACGGGCGGCACGAATCCCACCCGCGTGGACGCTTCGACCATCGCGTCGAGATCAGCCTCAGTCGACGTGGCGCCGTTCCAGGTGCCGGCCCTGAAAATTTCGACCGCAGGGATCGTGAATTGATCAGTCATCGTTCTTCCTCCTCGGTGTAATCGACACCCACGTGCTCCGGCGCGAAGGCGTCGGCGGGCAACTGCGCGCGTTCGTCACGCGTGAGCACGCCGTGGCGCTTGAGGTAGCTGGCCTCCGACTCGAAACGCGGCGGGTCTCGAGGATCGATCGCGACGCCTTTGAAGTCGCCTTCATGGTGCGAGGTACCGATCCGCTGGCCATGCACGTCGTGCGCGCGACCGTTGTAGAAGGCGACGTCCCAGTCGGTGACCCAGTGGACCGGCAAGCCAAATGCGAACGTCGGCGCGTATGCGAGCACCTCGGGCGAGGGCGTGCCGATACCGCCCAGGCGACGGCGTGATGGCTCCGGCGCGTCGAAGCGCCACCATGCGTGCGGACGCGTGCCCGGATGCTCGACAACGAACTCGGGCAGGAGCTCGGCGCGGTACTCGCGCCATACGCGCCGCGCGGAGGAGGAGTCGCGCATCAGCAGCTGGTCCTTGAGCGGCGCCCCCGGCGGGAGCTGCCCCGTTTCGAAAAACATGCGGAGCGCGTCGGTGATCGGTTCATCGCGGCGGCCCTGGCGACGCCGGCGGCGCGTCGTGGGCATCAGCGCCCCCCAGGGCGGCCGACGCCATCGCGGATCGGCTCCAGGTCAAGCCCCAGCGCGCGCAGCCCCTTCAAGAACGTGATGCGCGCGTTGTTCGCGATGGTGGCGGCGGGATGGGCCTTCGGCTGCTTGAAGCGATCGAGCATCGTGAGCCCGTCACGGTCGAGCTGCTCTTGCGCGCGACGCTCCGTCATGAACGAGCGACAGATCACCGTGTCGAGGATCTCGAGCGCGGCCTCATCGAGCTCCCAGCCTTCCGTCACGCGGCGCCACAGCTTCTTGGCCTCCGGCGTGTAGCCCGACGGCGGTGGCGGCACTTTCGGTCGGCTCGCCTCGTTTTTCATGGGCTCGCCTCAATTTCCAAGCGAGCTGCGGCTGCGCCGGTCCCCACAGGTCGGATGAATATGTTTTTAGAATCAATGACTTGTGACTCACCAGAAATCATGGGCGTGTCTGTCCCGGCATCACCAACCGGAGAAGGGATGGACGACCAGGGCGACCAATGCGCTGCACGAGACGCGCTTGTATAAGCACGGCGAGACTTCGAAGTAACGCCCGCCGAGACATATCCCAGTCCCGAGCCACGCGTGAGGCGTTGAAGGGGATCTCGGCGGCATCGCCTTGTCCCCCAGTGTGTCGGCACAGGCGCATGCCGTAGAGTCGCCAGAGCGTCAGGCCCAATACGAGTGGGCCACGGGACTTCGATTGGCAGCGGGCCAGAGCGTGCAACCACGCGAGAGGGACAGGGCCTTGAAGATAGGGGCCTATAACACGGGGGAGACGTCGACGACGACCCGTCGAGTGCTGTTTGCTTCGCTTGGCCTGATGGTCCAGGACGGCATCAACCTGTTCTTGGGCCCAGCGATAGTCTTCAGCGCGGAAGGGTTCATCGATCATGACCAAAGTTCTCCAGAGATGTGAAACGAGGGGTCTCTCTTATCTGGAGAACATGAAGATAGAGAGACTAAAGATATAGAAGAAGATAGGGACGGGTGGGCGGTATCGTCACAGGTGGTGGGCGGTACTGTCACAGGTACCTGGGCGGTATCGTCACACGTCCCCTCTCTCGCCAGCTCGTTCAGGGCCTCTCTCACCGTGGCCCACATGACCGCGCCGCGCGGGTCGGCGTAGCGATCGGGGTAACGGACGATCTTGGCCTCGGAGCGCAGCTCGAAGCCACTCAGCACGGCGCGGCTGGCCTCGAGCATGGCCGCCTGCGTGAGGGCGACGGCATCGTCGATCGCCTTCGCATCCGCCTCGATCAACAGCGCGTCGTGCACGGGAGCCACAACCTCGACGCCCCTCTCGGTCGCCAGGATGCAGGCCAACCGGAGTAGCTCAGCACCATTGCCTTGCATCGGGTAGTTCCGAAGGGCCGGCGCGCGGGCATCAGCTCCGACGAAGAGTGGCCAGCCGAATGCGGTGAAGAGCCGGCCGTGCAGGTGAGCGTAGTCGAGCACGGCATCCGACCAGGCCCAGAAGCGCCGATACACGGCTCGATGCGTACGCAGCAACGCGCGCGCTTCCGCCGTCGGCTGATCGATCCGCTCGCCGAGGCTCTCGGCCCCCATGCCGTATTGCACGGCAAGCGAGCATTGCTTGTAACGCTCGCGTGTGGCCTCGTGCGTCAATTTCGTCGCCTCGATCGGGACGGCGCCAGCCTGACGGGCGAACGCAAGGTAGGGGTCGCCCGACGAGTACGCGGCCTGCATTGTGGTATCGCCCGAGAGCGCGGCCGCAATCCCGAATTCCTGCTGGCTCCAATCGACGTACGCCAGGGCCCGGCCCGGTGAGGGACGGATCAAGCCTCGAAGCCACACGCTGGGCCCGAAGATGTACTGACTCGAGCTTGGCTGGTTGCGGCCGGTCCGCGCGCGGAAGGGTGAGAGCAGGCACCGGTTGCGGCCATCCGCTCCGACGGCGAGCTCGTGGAGCCGGAGCTGCGAGAGGGCGTGTCGCAACTCGGCGAGCGAGGCCACCGCCGGATAGCACCGAGCCATCTGATGAAACGTGTCGCTATCCAGGCAGAGCATGCCGGACGGCAACCGTGGCCAGGGGATCTCGTGCTCCTGCAGCCATCGCGCGAATCGACTCACTTTGAACGTCTGGCCGTCTTCGTAGACACCGTAGGTCGCGTCAATCCGGGCGACGAGAGTGTGCTTGATCGCCTCCCAGCCGGCTCGGAGCTCGGTGAGTAGTTCGACGTCGATTGGCACGCCGGCCCGTTCCATCCGGGCGACCGCGGCCATGTAGCACCCACGGATGAGCGCCCGCGGCCAATCGATCATCGGGGCCATCTTCGGGAGGAGCAGCTCGAGCGCTTGCGAGTCCGTCGCGCAGTAGTCCAGCAAACCTGCGCGCTCCTCGTCCGTCCACGGCCCGCCGCGCAGCGCGAGGGTACGCCAGTGTTCTTTTTCTTCGGCCAGCATGGTCGGCAGGTCGAAGTAGGCGAGCGCACCGAGCAATCCCCGCCCACACGGCCGTGCACGCCCATTCGTGAGCGCGGAAAACTCGACATAGACATCGAGCAGGTGCGCGGGCATCGGCCAGCCGAGCGCGAGGTGGCACCCAAGCTCGGCCGAGGCGAAAAACGCCACCATCAGGTCATCCGGCCCGATGCCGTACGGAGGGTGACGCATCTGCAGCAGCTCGCTCTCCCAGACGCGCAGCTCTCGGCCGGAGCGTAATTCCTTGGCGACGAGACACCGGGGGATCGGGTGTCCCCCGGGCTCGCCGCCGAATTCGAAGTCCACCACCCACACGGTAGTGAACGCCGCCGGTGCCAGCATCACACGGCGCCTTGGAGTCGGAGCAGCACGGGATGGTCGATCGCGTCGATGATCTTGTCCTTGAAGGCGAGCGCGAGCAATTCGGGCATCGTGATGTTTGGCCACTCCGGATCGGGGATGTCCGCGATCGCCTGAAAGACCTCGTAACCACCCAAGTCCGTGGAAGCGCGGACGGACGCCCAATGCCGTTCGGCGAATACCGCTGCTTCACGCGCGCTCGCGTACCACAGATTGTCTTTGCCGTCGCGATTAGGCAGTCGTGTCGGCCACAGAAACAGGACGCCGGCCCGGCTCATGGTCGCGTGCAATATCGTCGGCTGCAGCTCGTTCATGCATGCTTCCATCGCCTGTGGCCGGACCAGGTAATGCTCGCGATCTTCTTTCACCTCAATAATCGCGGTGGTGAAGTGGAACGCGGGCTCGGGATGGGTGCGGACAAACCACTGCCGGTCCGGGCGTCGCACGGGAACGCGCGTGAGCATACGACGCACGCCCACCAGCTCGGTGAAGTTCTGGGGCAACCGGAAGTCATCCAGGTTGAGCCCGGGGAGTGCGCTGGCGCCGTGGCCGTTGGACGTCACCGTCGGTGTCGGTTCCATGTGTCTTGTCACCTTTCGCAGTCCCCGCTACACTGGCCTGCAGGGTTCGAGGTCGTGCGGCATGACGGCCGGGGTGTAGCGCCCCGGCCGTTGCCGTTTTCCAGAAGATCGTCATCCTCGCCTGCCAGATCGCCGCATCGTTCCGTCGCCCACCACGCCGTGAGCCGGTGCACTTCGAGCGGCGGGTGCTCTCCATCGTCGAGATACTCCGCGTGGTGGCGAGCACTCATCGGAGACGACGCACGTATTCGAGCTCGAGCTGGCCGAGTCGCTGCGCGCGCGTGAGTGACGGCTCGCGAGTGGCCAGTTCCAGCTGACGAGGGTCAGGCTTGCGGCAGGCCGGGCAGCCTGGGCACCGCGCTCGCCAGTGGAGCTGCGATGGCGTCGGCAGTTTTAGCTTGCGGGGCATTGGCCCTCGCTTCGGGGGTTTAGTCGTCACAGTCGGTGCTCGCGCCGCATCGCCCGCAGGCGGCCCCGCATTTCCGCTCTTCCATTTCCGCCCCACAACGAGGACACAGGCGCGGCAGATCGCCGAGATCTCGGAGGCGGAAATCGATCTCTTCGAGGGCTATGGATCTCCTCAATTCTTCGTTGCTCATGGACTTCACGCTCCCTTCGCCGCTGGCGGATCAAGGCGACGGGGTAGCTCGGCGCGCTCGGCCTTGGTCATAACGAGGCCTGACGGCGCCGGCGGCGCGAGGGCGGCGTTCACGCCGGTGGCTCCGTGTATTCCGATGCCTGCCTTGATTAGCTCCAGCGTGCGGCGAGCCTTCCCGCGGCCCATTACGCCTTCGGCCCCTGACGCTGCGCCTCAATCCACCGTTCAATATCGGCGAGCTTGAACCTCCGGTATTTCCCGAGCCGGAAGGAGGGAATCTCACCTGCTTCCGCCTTGGCGTACCACCAGCTCTCTGGCGGTCCATAGCGACGATGGAGATCTTTCACGCCAACCATGTCCCGCGTCTCTTCCATCTCCGGCCCCCTGAGGTAGTGACGTTAAAAACTAGCTCATCCTAAATCCGGCGCTCAAGATCGGTCAAGAGGAAACTGGCGGCACTACTCTGAGACTCCATGCACCCCTTGACCTACGGTGTTCCTTCGTCTATGCTCCTGTTCATGCCGGAGACAGTCGAGCAGGTGATCGGGCAGGAGATCAGACGACTCCGAGAAGCAGCCGGCGTCGGGCAGTCAGCCGTCGCGATGTATGCGCGCCAAATCCATCTACCCTGGACGCGCGCCACGGTGGCCGCGATCGAGCTCGGCCGGAAGCAGTTGCGCCTCGGTGAACTGGCGGTGATCCCGCTGGTGTTGCACCTGGCCGGCGTAACGGACCGGTGCCTGCTACTGGTAGACCTGATCCCCGCCGACGACCGCCTGGTGGACATCTGGCCCGGTGTGCGCCTGCCCCTCCGAAATGCCAGGACAAGGCTGCTCATCGGCGACGATAAGGACATCCGGCCAACTGCGGCCGACCCCGCGGACAACCTCCGAGACGTCCAGGCCTGCGGCGATGCCGAGCAGAAAGCCGCCCTCACACTCCGGGTGACGCCGCGGGCCGCCGTGGACGCGGCCTATGAGCTTTGGGGCCACAGCCTCAGCATGGAACGGCTGCTACGCCTCCGTGCGGACGCGGCGGCTGCTACTGCGACACCAAGCCGTCTCCGGGCACTGATGGGTCATGTCACGCGTGAGTTACTCGACGAATTGCGCCCGGTGTTGAAGAGAGCCAAGAAAAAGTCGCGGAGGACACGACGATGAAAGGATGGATCGTCACTCGCATGGCCGGAGATGGCACCAAGCGCTACGACGCCGCGTGGCGTATCGGGCGGAAGATCAAGACGAAGACATTCATCAAGCGGAAGGACGCCGACCGGCACCTCGTAGGCGAGGTCCGGAAAGTCCAGACCGGCGAATACCGGGACGTGAAGCCCATCTCGTTCGGGGAATATGCGGACCAGTGGCTGAAGGGACGGAGCAACCTAAAGCCGTCGACTCGGCGCGCCTACGGCACCGATCTGACGAAGCATCTGATCCCGGCCCTCGGCGACTTGCCACTCGGGTACATCGGCCCCGAAGAGGTCAACAAGTACCTCGCCAGCCAGACCGGCAAGCTGCGGCCGAAGACGCTCACCAACCAACTCTCGCTGATCGCGAAGATGATGAACGACGCCGTCGCCGCCGATCGCTTGACGGTGAATCGGCTACACCGAAGCAAGGCGATCCAGCGGCCGAGGGCGATCCGCGAAGACGACGAGATCACGGTGGAGATCCTGACCCACGCGGAAGTCAACACGGCGCTCGACGCGCTGCCGCCGAAGTGGTACCCGTTTTTCTTCACGGCCGTGTGCACGGGCATGCGCCTCGGCGAGCTCCTCGCGCTGCGCTGGATGGACCTCGACGACGAGCATGGGCGGTTGAGGGTCCGTCGCACCTACTACCGCCCTCACTTCTACGTGCCGAAGACGAAGCGCTCCCTTCGAGCGGTAGACATCGGCGACCAACTGCTGGCCGTGCTCCGCGGTGTCCGCCGCGCGCGCTTCGGTGACGCCGCGCCAGCGCCTGACGTCCTCATCTTCCCGTCACGCACGGGAGGCCCGCTGATTCCCGAGAACGTGCGCGCGCGCGTGTGGCGTCCCGCGCTCGTGAAGGCTGGCGTCAAGCACGTTCGCATCCACAGCCTGCGCCACTTTTACGCCAGCGCGTTGATCGCCCAAGGGGAGAACATCAAGTACATCTCGAGCCAGCTGGGGCACGCCTCGGTGCAGATCACGGTCGATCGCTACGGCCACCTGTTCCCGGACGAGCGCCGGGCGGCGGCCGGGCGCTTCGAGCAGCGTTTAGCATCCAGCAAAAATCCAGCAGACCAGGCCGAAACGTCACAGAACACGGCGACGAGCACGGAAAGCCGAGGGCTGGAAGTGCTGAGAGACATAGAGAACGGAGAGCACACGCGAACAGGAGAGAACACGCTGTAAACGCTTGCTGCCGGCCTTCTGCCGCGAGATCGTTCGCTCGCTGAGCAAGAGCTAGCCGAAACCGGAGAGCGCCCCGGTCTACCCGGGGCGCTCGGTCATCTGACGCGTCGCTTGGCCCGCCTGCCAGCCGAGCCACGCGATCGCGATGAGCAGTGCGGCGACGACGGCGATCGCCGAGATACGTGAGACTTGCGAAAGCACCGCGAGCGTCGTGCTCGACAATCCCGCGAAGACGAGGCCGACCACCGGCAGCACGGGCGCGCCGCAGCCCACGACGCTGCATGGACCGGTCGAGAGCCCAAGCACGCTCACACAGGCGCCCACGGCGCCGCCGGCGCCCGGGACGCGCGCCGACCACGCGTGCGACCGCGCCGCGCGCCGCTCCAGCCAGAGGGCGGCATAGATGCCGATGAGGAGACCCGTGAGGACGAAGCGCGCGACGTCCATCGTGTCCACCGCGAAGCCCCACTCGGGCGCGCCGTAGGGACCGTCGGCGGAGAACCAGAAGAGGGCGACGCGTGACAGGAAGTCGAGCTTCTCGGCCCACGGCTTCGACGAGGCGAGATAGGCGGGCAGGCTCTTGAGCCAAGGATTGAACGTGAAGAACGTCCACGGCGCGCGGAACACCGACAGGACGAGGGGCGGGAGCAGCGCGTCGAGCGCGACGATGACGCCGGCGACGAGCGCGACCGTGGCCGGCCGCGCGCGAATCGCGCCGCCGACACCGCGCAGCACCCGGCCCACGATCACGGGAACCTTCCTGCCACGGTCCACATTATAGTGGTCAGCTTGACAGTGGTCAGACCAGCGTGTTACAGCGAGTGCACGTTGTAAGTAGTCGGCGCGAACGCACGAGCTCTCACCAAACGGAGGACGCACATGGCGGAAGTGAATCGGCGCGACTTCCTGTCTGGCCTCGGCGTGACGGTCGGGACAGCGCTCACCGCGCTCCCCGGGGTCCTGCCCTCCGTGGGCGTCGCCCACGCCCAGGACAAGCCGAAGGGCAACATCCCGGACACGCCTTACAAGATCGGTCACATGACGTTCTTCACGGGCGCCGCCGCGGTGCTCGGCGAGCCGATGTACAAGGGTCAGGCCCTCGCCGCGGAGGAGATCAACGCGCAGGGCGGCCTGCTCGGCAAGCGGAAGATCGAGATCCTCAAGGCCGACGAAAATGCAGGAACGGACGCCAACGTCAAGGAACTGCGTCGACTGAAACTGTCAGAGAAGATCGACTTCTTCTGTGGGATTACTTCATCGGGCAACACGCCGGCGCTGGGGCCGGTGGCCGAGGAGCTCAAGGTGCTGACGATCTTCGTCGACGGCTGCACCGACTTCCTCTTCGACAAGGCTGTGCCGAACCCGCACTACATCTTCCGCATCACGAACATGCAGTCGGCGGACGGCGTGACCGGCGCGCTCGCCGCGGCCATGACGTGGCCGAAGACGAAGAAGATCGCCCACATCCATCCGGACTATTCGTACGGCCGCAACGCGTTCGACCATTTCCGCATCGTGATGAAGAAGATGGTGCCGGGCGCGGAGACGGTCTCGGAGGCGTGGCCGAAGCTCGGCACCACGGACTTCTCATCGCACATCACCAAGACGATCGCCGCGAAGCCGGATCTTCTCGCGATCTCGGTGTGGGGCGGCGACTACGTCGCGTTCTACAAGCAGGCGCTGCGCTACGGGATGTTCGACAAGATGAAGGTCGCCTCCATGATCGCCTTCGGCGTGGCGCCGCACGCGATCGGCAAGGACCACCCCGAGGGCATCATCGCCGGCGTGCACAGCAACTATCACTTCACGTACCCCGGCGGCGACAAGTGGCCCTACAACAAGACGTTCGTCGAGAAGTACCACAAGCGCTTCAACGAGTATCCGAACTTCCAGGCCGAGGGTGGTTACACGGCGACGTACATGCTGAAAACCGCCATCGAGAAGGCCAACCATCTCGCGGGCGGCTGGCCCGAGGACGACGCGATCATCTCCGTGCTCGAGGGATTGATGATGGCCTCGCCGGCCGGCTACGTCTACATCCGTCCGGACAACCACCAGGGGTACAAGGACGCGATCACCGGCTTCAGCAAGAACGTTGCGGAGTACCCGTTCCCGATCCTCGATCCGAATCGCATCATCACGATTCCCATCCGCAACATCACCGCGCCGCCCGGCTGGCCGAAGGGCGAGCCGACGTCGACGTACACGTGGATCGACAAGACGTGGCCGACGGTGGCGATGGCCGCGGAGCCGGCAAAGCCCGCTGCTCCGGCCAAGAAGCAGTAGCGGCGTGACCCGGCGGGCGGCTCCGCGGCCGCCCGCCGATCGCCGGCCCGCCGCATCGTGAAGCCCACGCGCGCGCTGCTCGCTCTCCTCGCGGCCGTTGTTCCCTTCGTGGCCGTGGTGGAGGCGGGGCACGAGATCACGTTCTATCCCTCGTACTACCCTCAGGAGATCGCCGTGCGCTTCACCGAGCCCGCCACGGCCGCGACGCTGCTGCGCCAGAACAAGATCCACGCCTACGCCGGCCCCGATCCGTTCGGCGGTGGCGCCATTCCTGCGCACGTGGGATGGGCCGAGTCGTTGCGCGCCTTCGTCGTCCTGTCCTTTCCGCGGTCGACCGGCGCATTCGCCGAGCGCGAGGCGCGGTGCGCCGCCGGCGCCGCCGTCGCGCGCGCGCTCGGCGCGCGGGCGCCGTTCGTCCCGCATCCATATCCGGTCACGCCCTACCACGACGACTACGTCGCCCACGTGGACCTCGTGCAGCAGGCGCGCGAGCGTGGCGCGGGCACGCTGCCGCGCGTGCGCGCCGACGGCCCGCTCGCCGGCGCGCTCGCGGCCGCGGGTGTTCCGCGTGCAGGCGCGGACGCCGATGCCGTGCTCGAAGCGCTCGAGCTGCCGGCGCTGCTCGCGGGAGTCGAGACGCGGCTCAACGGATGGATCGGTCCGCCGTGGCTGAAGGAGGGATGGTTTCACGCGTGGCTGCTGCAGTCTGGACCGGCGGCGCGCCGGGCGGCGGAGGACTCGTTTCGCCGGCGCACCGAGGGGACGTGGGCGGGCGTGGCCGAGCGGCTGAACCTCGAGCGCCGAATCGTCACCCAGAGCACCGCCGGGTGCGAGCGCGTCGTTCTCGGCTACACGGTGCGGCGCGAGCCGCTCAACCACGAGTACTCGGAGGGCGTAGAAAACGTCGCGGCCGACGCGCAGGCGGGGCTGGCCTCGCCGATGTTCGTGCGCACGGTGAAGCTCAAGGATTTCCCGTGGAATGGCTGGCTCCGCGTCGCCGTGCCGGGTCGCCCGCGCGCGGCCTGGAATCCGGTCGGCGGCTTCGGCGACGTGGCGGGACGCATGGTCTGGGCCGCCGTCGGTGACCCGGCGCTGCTGCTGGATCCCGACAGCGGGCGCTTCATACCGAACCGCGCCCGGCCGCAGGCGGTGAGTGAGGTCGCCGAGGCGCCGGCCGACGCCCTCGATCCCGCGACGCTCAAGACCATCGGCGCGGGTGTCGCGGCGCGCACGAAGGTCGTCTACCGCGTGCTGCTCTCCAACGCGCACGACGGCCAGCGGCTCACCGTCGCCGACGTCGTCTATCCCTATGCGTTCGCCGCGCGCTGGGGTGCCGAGGGTAGCGGCCGCGAGCAGGATGCGGAGGTCGCCCGGGCGAGCGCGCTGGCCCGTCGGGCGCTCGCCGCCATCCGCGTGACGGCAGTGGCCAAGGAAGTGAAGGACCTCGGCGACATGCAGCTCATGTACGACGTCCCACAGGTGGAGGTCTACCTGAAGCCGGCGCTCGATGCGGCGACAGCGGCGGCGCTGGCGCCTCCCTGGAGCCCGGTGCCGTGGCCCGTGCTGGCGCTGATGGAGCAGGCGGTCGCCCGCGGGGTCGGCGCGTTTTCCGAGTCGCAGGCGCAGCGGCGCGGTGTGCCGTGGCTCGACCTCGTGCGCGATTCGCGGCAGCGCGCGGCGCTCTCGCGACTGGCCGGCGAGCTCGAGCGCACCGCCTGGGTGCCGGAGGCGTTGCGCGGACTGGTCACGCCGGGCGACGCGCGCCGGCGCTGGGCGGCGCTGCGTGAGTTCGCGCGCACCCGCGGCCACTTCCTGCCCACGGCGGGTCCCTACGTGCTGGGCAAGGTGACGGCGGAGCAAGTGACGCTGCCCGTCTTCCGCGACTTCAGCTATCCGCTCGGTCTCGGCTCATTCGACCAGTACCCGATTCCGCTACGGGCCTTCATCGTGAAGGCGGAGCGCCGCGGCGAGCGCCTCGAGATCGCGGCCGAGGTGGAAAACATCGAGAAATTCGAGCGCTCGTATAAGATCGTGCGCGAGCCGTTCCGGCCGCAGCCGGCGAGCGAGAAGTTTCGCGAGCCGCTCACCGTGCACTGGGTCGTGCTGGGACCCAACGACGAAGTCGCCGCCGCCGGCGCCTCGCGCGACGTGCAGAACGGACGGCTGGTCGTCGATCTGGCGGGCCGGCTCAAGCCCGGCGCGTATCGCGTGGCGCTGGCGCTGGCGCTCAACGGCAACCTCGTCAACCCGGAGGTCAAGGTGGTCGCGTACTAGTGGACATCGCGCTCATCCACGTCTTCAACGCGCTGCTCTACGCCTCGGTGCTCTTCCTGATCGCCGGCGGGCTCAGCCTCATCTACGGGGTCATGCGTATCGTCAACCTGGCGCACGGCAACCTCTACGCCTTCGGCGCCTACGTGACGGCGTGGATCATCGGCTATCTCAGCACCTCGGTGGCCGTCGGGGAGGCGGCGAAAGGCGCGCCGACGTGGGTGCTGCTCGCCCTGCTGCCCGCCGGCGCCATCGCGGCCGCCGGCGCGGGCGCGCTGCTGGAGCCGACGCTGCTGCGGCCGTTCTACAAGCGCGCCGAGGAGTATCAGCTGCTGGTGACCTTCGGGCTGCTCATGATCATCGACGACGTGATCCGCTTTCTCTGGGGGCCCTACCCCCTGTCCGCCAGCGTCCTGTTCGAGAACTTCGGCTCGCTTGCCATCGGCGACACGATCTATCCGACCTACAACTTCCTCGTCATCGCCGTCGGCGCGCTGGCCGCGGTCTTTCTCTGGGCCTTCATCTACCGCACGCGCTTCGGCGTCGTGCTGCGCGCGACGTCGCAGGACATGCGGATGTCGCAGGCGCTCGGCGTGAACGTCAACCGCGTCTACGTGCAGGCCTTCACGCTGGGCTGCTTCATGGCCGGCCTCGGTGGGGCCATCATCGTGCCGAGCCAGTCGGCGGTGCTCGGGATGGGCGTGGACGCGCTGATCCTGTCGTTCATCGTCGTCGTGATCGGCGGCCTCGGCAGCCTCGAGGGCGCGCTGCTCGGCGCGCTCATCGTCGGCGTCGTGCGCGAGGCGGGCATCACCTGGTTCCCCGAGGTCGAGCTGGCCGTGCTCTATCTCATGGCGGCGGCCGTGCTGCTCGTGCGCCCGGCCGGCCTCTTCGGTCGTGCATGAGCACGGTGAGTACGGCGGTCATCCCGGTGCGCTCGCCGATGCGTCGGCTCTGGTACGCGGCGCCCGTCCTGGTGGTGCTGCTCGTGCTGCCGTGGGTCGCGGATCAATACCAGACGATCCTGCTCGCCTATGGCCTCGTGATGGCCATCGCCGCGCTCGGCTTCAATCTGCTGCTCGGCTACACCGGGCTGCTCTCGTTTGGCCACTCGGCCTACTTCGGCGTCGGCGCCTACGCGGTGGCCATGATGGTCAAGTACCTCGGGGTGAGCTCGATGGAGCTGCACCTCCTCGGCGCCATCGTCGCGTCCGTGCTCGTCACGGCGGTCTTCGGCATCGCGTGCGTGCGCTACACGCGCATCTTCTTCAGCATCCTCACGATGGCGCTCTCGCAGGTGCTCTGGAGCCTGGCCTTCAAGTTCTTCTGGGTGACCGGCGGCACCGACGGGCTGCGCGTGCCGACGCCCACGCTGCTGGGCGTGGTGACCGGCAAGGGCGACAAGATCGCCTTTCTCGCGCACGCGTACTACTACTACGTGCTGGGCCTGTTCCTGATCTGCGCGGCCATCATGTGGGTGATCGTGAACTCGCCCTTCGGCCGCGCGCTGCAGGCGATCCGTGACAACGAGACCCGCGCGCAGTTCATCGGCATCCCGATCTGGCGGTACCGGTGGGTGGCCTTCATGCTGTCGGGTGTGTTCACGGGCGTCGCCGGCGCGCTCTGGGTGCCGCTCAACGGCCTCACCACGCCCGACATCCTGCACTGGACCTTCTCGGGCAAGATCGTCTTCATGGCCGTGCTGGGCGGCTTCCGCACGTTCGTCGGCCCGATCGTCGGCGCCGTCGTCTACAACTATCTCGAGAGCTACGCCGTCGGCTACACCGTGTACTGGCAGCTCTTCCTCGGCGTGATCCTCGTGGTCCTCGTGCTCTCGCTGCCGACGGGCATCGTGGGCACCATCGAACGCCTGCTGACGCGTCGGGGGACGTCGTGACCGTATTGCTGGAGACGAAGGCCGTCGTGAAGCAGTTCGGCGAGTTCCGGGCGGTGGACCGTGTGGACTTCCGCGTTCAGGAGGGCGAGGTGCTCGCGCTCATCGGCTCCAACGGCGCCGGCAAGACGACGCTGGTCAACCTGATCAGCGGATTGCTGACCGCCGACGAGGGCCAGATTCTCTGGCGCGGTCAGGACGTCACCCAGCAACCGGTCAAGGAGCGCATTCGCGCGGGCATCGCGCGATCGTTCCAGCTGGTGAACCTGTTCGACCAGCTCAGCGCGCTCGACAACGTCGCCCTTGCCATCTTCTCGCGCCAGGGGAAGACGCGGCGGCTGCTGTCGCTGGCGGACGCCGACCGACCCGTCTGGGCGGAGGCGACCGAGGTGCTCACGCTGTTTCGGCTCGATGGCAAGGCGCGGGTGCTGGCGGGCGGTCTCTCGCAGGGCGAGCGCAAGCTGCTCGACGTGGCCATCGCCTACGCGCTGAAGCCGAAGCTGCTCTTCCTCGACGAGCCGACCAGCGGCGTCGGCACGCGTGAAAAGGCGCCGATCATGGACACGATCTCGAAGGTCGTGAGATCGGAGCACATCTCAGCCGCGATCATCGAGCACGACATGGACGTCGTGTTCTCGTACTCCGACCGTATCGTGGCCATGCACCAGGGCGCGATCTTGGCCGACGGCACGCCCGACGAGATTCGCCGCAACGAGCGCGTCATCACGACGCTGATCGGCACGCCGGAGCCTGCCTCATGAGTCGGCCCACACCGATGCTCGAGCTGCAGAACGTCGAGACCTACCGCGGCCCCGCCCAGATTCTGCGGTCGATCTCGCTCGTCCTCGGCGCCGGCGAGGCCGTGTGTCTCGTCGGCCGCAACGGCGCCGGCAAGACGACGACCATCGACACCATCATGGGCTTGCTGGCCCCGCGATCGGGAACCATCCAATTCAAGGGCCGCGACGTCACGCGTCTGCCTGCTCACGAGCGCGCGCGGCTCGGCATCGGCTACGCACCGGAGGATTGTGGAATCTTCCCCGATCTCACGGTGGAGGAGAACTTCCAGATCACCGCGTGGTTGGGCAAGGCGGCGACCAAGACCAACGGCGCCGCCGCCGACCGCGTGTTCTCGATCTTCCCCGAGGTCAAGGGCCTGCTCACGCGCCGGGGGCTGCATCTGTCCGGCGGCCAGAAGAAGATGGTGGCGATCACGCGCGCGCTGACCTTGTCGCCGGCCGTGCTGCTGCTCGACGAGCCGTTCGAGGGGTTGGCGCCGGTCATCGTCACCCGATTCATCGAGGCGGTGCGCGCGATCAAGAGCTTGGGCGTCTCCGTGCTCATCGCCGAGTCCCACGTCCAGAACGCCGGCCGGATCGCCGACCGCCTCTACGCCATCGACCGCGGGGAGATCATCTTCGCCGGCCGGCCGGCGCAGCTGACCGGCAACGCCGAGGTGATGAAGACGCTGCACGGGTAGGGGGGCGCCGGCAGGCAAAAGACGTTCCCGCGGGAACGTCTCAGCACGGCCACCCGCTCCAGCGTCGCGTCCGCCGGCCGACGTCTTGCATCCGCTGGCCGACCGTGCAACCTAGCGAGTGAGACTCCATGTCCGAACAGCGTGACGATTTGAAGATGCTCAGCGTCCGGCTGGTGGCGCTGCACGCTACGCTCCTCGAGTTCGAGCGCCAGGCCTACGAAGAGACGCACGGGCCGACGAAGGCGGCCGAGTTGCTTCGGCTCCTGTTGAATGACCCGCATTTTGCGTGGCTGCGCCCGCTGTCCGGGATCATCGCGCAGATCGACGAAGCGCTCGACCCACGCGAACCACTCGCCCCGCGCGAGGCGACGGCGAGCCGGGGCGACGCGAGGGCCGACGTCGACGTGAAGAGCTTCTTTCAAGCGACGCAGGAGCTGCTCAGGTCGGGCGGCACCGGCGCGTTTCAGACGAAATACCGCGATGCGCTCCAGAGGTCGCCGGAAGTCATCATGGCTCATGCCAACGTCGTGAAGATCCTGCCACCTCGTCCTTGACTCGCTCGACCCCTCGACGCATGATCGCGTGCCGGGAGGTGAGCCATGAGTGAATTTCGCACCCAGCTCGAGAACGCCGTCTCCGCCCGCCATAGCCGCATGAATCCGTTCACCGAGCGCTGGGTGAATGGTGAGCTGACGCGCCAGCAGCTCGGCGCGTGGGTGTGCCAGCATTATCAGTACGTCTCGCAGTTCCCGCGCTGGTGCGCGGCCGTGTATGCCGAGTGCCCCGATTCCGACGCGCGCGACTTCCTGCTCGAGAACATCGTCGAAGAAGAATCGGGCACCAAGCACGTCGACTTGCTGATTCGTTTCGGCGAGGCGTGCGGCGTGAGTCGCAAAGAGGTCGAGACGGCGCGCCAGCTGCCGACGACGCGCGCGCTGACGGCGTGGTGCTTCGAGACGTCGCGGCAGCCCTTTCACGTCGCCGCCGCGGGGCTGCTCGTGGGTCTGGAGTCGCAGGTGCCGGGCATCTACAAGCGCAACCTGCCTCCGCTCACGAGCAAGTACGGTTTCAACGATCACGAGGTTGAGTTTTTCGCGATCCACATCGAGGCCGACGAGGTCCACGGCGAGCGCGGCTACCAGATCGTCGAGCAGCATTCCGACACGGCCGCCACGCGCGCGCAGGCGCTGGAACAGGTGCGGCAAGCAACCGAGATGCGCTGGCAGTATATGAGCGGCCTGCACCGTGCGTACGTTTTGAAAGAGGAAATGTGATCCTGAAAGAGGAGATGTGACGGCGACCCGGGTGGCGGCGCTGGCCGACCTCGTGGCCGGGCAGCCTCGCCTGGTGGAGGCCGAGGGCCGGCGCGTCGTTCTCGTCCGCATCGGTGATCAGGTCCTGGCGCTCGGCGACGTCTGCGCGCACAAGGGTGGACCGCTCAGCGAGGGAAAGCTTTCCGGAACGCGCCTCGCGTGCCCGTGGCATGGCTGGATGTACGACGTGCGCACGGGGCAGTGTGTGTTTCCCGGCCGCGGCGCGGCGGTGCCGTCGTACCCCGTACGCGTGGACAACGACGAGGTCTGGGTGGAGGTTTCGTGAGCGGCGTCACCCGCGATCTCGCCCGGACGTGCATCGAGCGCGGCATGAAGCGCGCGCAAGAGCTCGGCTTCAAGGTGGCGATCGCCGTCGTGGACGAGGCCGGGCACCTCGTCGTGTGCGAGCGGATGGACGGCGCCCTCTGGGTCACGCCGGAGATCGCGCGCGCCAAGGCCAATGCCGCCGCCGGATTTCGCGCCACCACGCTCGACCTCGAGGAGCGCTTCACCAAGCGGATGCTCTTCGCCGACAACGTCGCCACGCTCGGGCAGTACGAGTTCGTCTTCGGCAAGGGCGGAGTGCCGCTCGTCGAGCACGGCCACGTCATCGGCGCCGTGGGCGTGAGCGGCGCCGTGCCGGCCGACAATGACCACGCGATCGCGGATGCCGCCGCCGGCCATCCGACCGTGCCCACCTCCCACTGAAGGAGATCTCACGATGGATGCCAAGGACCTCTTCCTGTCGCAGCATGCCGCAGTGCAGTCGCTGGCCGTCGGCGGCAACCCGGTCTCGGCGGCGGAGCGCGCGTTCGGCGGGCTCAGCGATGCGCAGATGCGCGTGCGACCGCGCGAAGACCTGAACTCGCTCGCGTGGATCATGTGGCACATCGCGCGCGCCGAGGACATCATGGTCAACGCGCTGGTGGCCGGCCGGCCACAAATATTCGACGACGCGTGGGCCAAGCGGCTCGGCATCTCGCGCCGCGACTTCGGCATCGGCATGACGACGGCCGAGGTGACGGATCTCACGCGCGCCATCGATCTGGCGGCGCTACGCGAGTATCGCGACGCCGTCGGGCGTCGCACGCGCGAGCTCATTGCGGGGTTCAAGGACAGCGACTGGGGCGGTGAGCTGGCGGGGCCGGACGTGCAAAAAGCCGCGGCGGAGGGGGCGTTCGGCGGCCGCGCGGAGCAGATGGTGAAGGCCTTCACCGGGCGTCCGCGGACGGCCGTGCTGAGCGGCATCGCGCTGTTCCATCCGGCAGGACATCTGGGCGAGGCGGTGACCGTGCGGAGTGCCGGCGGCTTCGGCACCGGGATCTGATCGAGGCTGCGCGCATCTGAACTGGTTCCTCCTCTCGCTCGGCGCCGCCGTCACACAGGCCGCCCAGTTCGCGATCGTCAAGGGGCGGGCGCAGACGATTGCCCCGATCGTGATCGTGGCGTGGACGCAGACGGTGGCGACGCTGGCGTGGCTGGTGTTCTTTGCCGTCTCCGGCCACGCGTTCACGTGGTCGCGCGCGGCGTGGCCCGCGGTGCTCGGCTCGTCGGTGCTGGTGATGGGCATGGCCACGCTGCTCGCCCGCGCCAGCGCGCGCGGCGACATCTCGATCGTCGGACCCGTGTACGCGCTGAGTCCGATCTTCACCGTCGTCCCGGATGCCATGCTCTCGGGAACGCTGCCGAGCCCGCTCGGCTGGCTCGGTCTGGGACTCGCGGTGGCGGGAACGTCGAATCTCTCGGGCGGCGCCGCGGGCGGCGGCTCGCTGCGCGCGCTCTTCGCGCGCCGTGACGCGCTCGACGCGCTCGGCGCCGCGGTGCTGCTCGGCGTGCTCGCCGCGGTGGACCGCTGGGGCGCCGTGGCCCTGGGGCCGCCGAGCTATCTCGTGTGCTCGCACGGCGCCACCGCGATCCTGACAACGGCGATCGCCCTCATCCGGAGCCCGCGCGGCGTCGCGGCCAGCACCTCGCGCGCGAATCTCGTGACGGTCGTGATCCACGGCCTGCTCGGTGTGACGGGCACCGGGATGCAGACGTCGGCGCTCACGATGGCGCCCGCCGCGTACGTCAACGCGATCCGACGGTTATCGGCGGTGGTCGCGGTCGTGCTCGGCCGCACGCTGTTCGCCGAAGCGGACCTCGGGCGGCGCATGACCGCGGCCGCGCTGGCGTGCGCCGGCGCGGCGTGTCTGCTGCTGGCGCGCTGAGGCTTGACGAATGCCCCCGGCCGGTGCAGCGTACGCCCACGAACGATCAGCCAGGAGGGACCCGCATGGCCAGCTACGAGATCGACATCCAGGACGTCGAGTATCTCCGCCACGGCAACACGCCGCTGCTCGCGCGGCTGCACACGCCGAAGGGCGACGGGCCCTTCCCGATGGTCGTCGAGATCCACGGCGGCGCCTGGATCCGTGAGGACCGTTTCAAGGACGCGGTGATCAACGAGCCGCTGGCGAAGAGCGGCGTCATCGTCGCCGCGATCGATTTCCGCATGCCGCCGGATGGCGCGTACCCGGCCTCGATGGCCGATATCAACTACGCCGTTCGCTGGCTCAAGACCCGCGCGAGCGCCCTGCACGGGCGGGCCGATCGCGTCGGGCTCATGGGCTCCTCCAGCGGCGCGCAGCAGGCGATGCTCGCCGCGATGCGCCCGCGCGACGCGCGCTATGCCTCGATCGCCCTACCCGCCGGCTCGCCGGCCGTGGATGCGAACGCGCAGGCGGTCGTCCTCTGCTGGCCCGTGATCGACCCGCTCGGCCGCTATCGCTACGCGAAGGCGCTCAAGGCGAGCGGCAAGCCCTATCCCGACGTCGTCGATCGTGTGCTGCCGGGTCACGACCAGTACTGGAAGACGGAAGAGGCGATGGCCGAGGGCAGCCCCGTCATCGCGCTCGAGCGCGGCGAGCGCGTCGAGATGCCGCCGGCCATCTATCTGCAAGGCACGAACGACCAGGCGCATCCGCGCGCCGACCTCGACCGCTTCGTCAGCCAGTACCGCAAGGCGGGCGGGCACGTCGACCTCGAGCTGTTCGAGGGTGAGGGGCAGGGTTACATCGGCAAGCAGCCCATGACGGACGCGGGCCGTCGCACGATCGAGCGGATCATCGAGTTCGTCCACAAGCATCTCGGATGACGGCGCGCCCGCTCCCGGCGATCGCGCTGCTGTGTGCGATCCTGTGCCTGGGCCTTGGCGCCGACGCCGTGGCCCAGGCCAAGCCCGACGGCGAGATGCGCTGGGCCCTCTACGTCACGGTCTCGCCGAGCTGGTTCGATCCGGGCGACGCCGTCGGCCAGCTCACACCGTTCTGGATCCTCTACGCGATGCACGACGCGCTCGTGAAGCCGATGCCGGGCAACCTCGCCACGCCGAGCCTCGCGGAGTCGTGGACGGTCAGCCCCGACCAGCGCAGCTACGAGTTCAAGCTGCGCGAGAACCTCAAGTTCCACAACGGCGACCCGTTCACCGCCGAGGACGTGAAGTTCTCGTTCGCGCGCGCCAAGGGCAAGCTATTGCACGACAAGGTGAAGGACGTCACGGCCGTCTCGCCCTCGCGGGTGCGGTTCACGCTGCACGAGCCGTGGCCGGACTTCATGAGCTACTACGGCAGCGTGGTGAGCGGCGCGGGGTGGATCGTGCCGAAGAAGTACGTGGAGCGCGTCGGTGACGACGGCTTCAAGAAAGCGCCGGTCGGGCTCGGCCCGTACCGCTTCGTGAGCCACACGCCGGGCATCGAGCTCGTGATGGAAGCGTTCGAGGGGTACTGGCGCAAGATGCCGAGCGTCAAGCGCGTCGTGTTCAAGATGGTGCCCGAGTCGACCACGCGCGTGGCCATGCTCAAGCGCGGCGAAGTCGACATCGCGTACCTGCTCGAGGCGCCGCAGGCGCAGGAGGTCAAGCGCGATCCCAACCTGCGCGTCGCGTTCTCGGGCGGCATCGCGATCTTCTTCATGGACTTCCTCGACATGTGGGATCCGAAATCGCCGTGGGCGGATCAGCGTGTGCGGCTGGCGGCCAGTCTCGCCCTCGATCGCCGCGCGCTGAGCGAGGCGGAAACGCTCGGCGCCTCCAAGCCCGCCGGCAACCTCGTGCCACGCACGTTCGAGTTCGCGCTGCCGCTCGAGCCGCATCCGTACGATCCGGCGCGATCCCGGAAGCTGCTCGCCGAGGCCGGCTATCCGAACGGCTTCGACGCGGGCGAGCTGCATCAGCTGCCGCCGTACTTCTCGCTGGGCGAGGCCATCGTCAGCTATCTCGGCGCCGTCGGCATCCGGATGCGGATGCGGCCGATGGAGCGCGCCGCCTACTACACCGCGCTGCAGAGCAAGAAGCTCAAGGGCGTGTGCATCTGCAGCCAGGCGCTCTACGGCAACGCGGCCTCGCGCATGTCCGAGGTGATCCCGAGCGACGGCGCATACGCCTACGGCGGCTATCCCGACGTCGACGCGCTCTACCGAGAGCAGGCGCGCGAGACGGACCGCAAGAAGCGCGAGGCGCTGCTGCACCAGATCCAGCAGGTCGTGTACGACCGCGTGCGGATCGCGCCGATCTACCAGTACATCTGGCCCAGCGGCATCGGCCCGCGCGTCGAGGAGCCGGCGCTGATGCTCATCGATCCCTATCCGTGGTCGGCGCCGCTGGAAGAGGTGAGGCTGAAAAAGCGCTGAGGCGGCACGTCAGCGCCGGGATAGGCGCGCCGTGCCCAGCACGGTCGCCAGGCACATCTCGTCGGTCGTCTCGAAGCCCGAAAACACCGGCCGCGGCGGCTTGCTCGGATTGCGGAGATTGGCCGGCGAGTTGTCGTACACGCACTCGGCTTCGAGGCGCGTCCCCGCCGGCAGCAGCACCGGCCGCCGGTAACTGTAGCGGATCTGCCAATCGAAATCCCAGTCGTCGATCTTCAACATCGGCTGCGTCGTTCCGTCGGGCAAACGCGCCGTCACCGTCATCGCCCGGCCCAGCAGGTGCATGTGCGCGTGAACCGAGAGCGCTTCGACGTCGTCCTTGAGCGTCGTCGACGCGTTCACGATCTCGTGTTCGGCACCGGCGGGAATGCTGAAGTCCCACGCGAACGCACGGACGAGCGCCAGCCGACGATCGAACGGTCCCGAGGTGAAATGAACGCCGACGCGCGTCACGTCCGTCTCCGGCGTGTCGCCGGGATTGTGATAGTGGACCTGCATCACCAGCCTCGCGCCTGGCGGAATGCCCCAGGCGACGCCGGGCGGGATTTCGATCGGCGCGTAACCCGGCGCCCATCCGCCGAGGCCGCCGGCGCTGTCGAAGCGCGGTCCGCCGAAGCAGGTATAGCCGGGACCCGGCTCGGCCTGGTCGAGCTCGACGGAGCGACCCGTCACGTCGAGGAACGTCTGGACGTGGTGCACGACTTTACGGTTGCCGGGAAGAACTTCGGACGCGCGAATCATCCGCCATTCGCCGGGAATCCGGATGGGCACCACGAAGCAGCGGTAAAGGTCCTTCGTCTTCGCCGGCACCGTGAACGGCTCCTCCATCGCCAGCACGGCGCTGGGCGTGCCGAGCGTCCAGCCGGTCGGGAACTTGCGCGGCGCCGGCAGATCGCGCGGATCGCCCTCGGGTGCACCGGCGGCGACCCAGCGTCTGATCAGGCCAATCTCGTCGTCCGCGAGTCGACGCACGTCGGTGAACTCGCCGTGTCCCGGCACTGCTTTCCACGGCGGCATGTAACGTGATTCGACCGCGTCGACGATGTCATCTCGCTTTGCGTGGGCGTCTTGGTAGGTGGTCAGCGAGAACGGCGCGACCTCGCCCGGCCGGTGGCACGTCTGACAGTTTCGCTGGAAGATCCTGACGACTTGATTGTTGAATGTGACGGGCCGATCATCGCTGGCCGCCGGGCCGACCGAAGACTGAGATCCCGTCTGACAGGCCGAGAGCAGCAGAGCGAGGGTGACGGCGAGCCGCTTCATTGGCTTCCTCCGCGCCGCAGCACGCGCCCCGGCAGGGCGCCCGTGTGGTCGCCGCCGTCCACGACCACGTCGCCGTTGACGACGACCGTGGAGACGCCGATCGCGTAGCGGTGGGGGTCCTCATACGTCGCCCGATCGGCGATTCGGTCGGCGTCGAACACCGCGAGATCGGCCCAGGCGCCTTCGCGCAGCACGCCGCGGTCGGTGAGCCCCAGGGCCGCCGCGGCAGCGCCGGTCGTCTTGTGAATTGCCGCCGGCAGGCTCAGCAGGCGCAGATCACGCACGAATGCGCCGAGCACGCGAGCATGGGTGCCGTAGGAGCGCGGATGCGGCTTGCCCTGGCCGGTCACGCCCGAAGTGGCGAGGGCATTGGCGTCCGAGCCCACCGTGACCCACGGCGCGGCGGCGATGGCATGCACGTCCGTGTCGCTCATCGACGTCACGAGGATGCGCGTCTCGCCGCGATCGGCCACGATGAAGTCGCACACGGCGTCGAACGGATCGACGCCGCGCCGCCGGGCGATCTCGCCGAACGTGTGCCCCGCCTCGTCCGGCAGATTCGGAGCCACCGCGACGCGCACGGCGTCCCACGACGGGATGCGGCCGAAGTTGTTGAGGCCGTCGCGGGTAATATCGGCGCGCAGCCGCGCACGCACCTCGGCACGACCCAGGCGCTCGAGCATCACCGGAATTCCGCCGTCCATGACCCAGCGGGGAAGGAGATTGCGCAGCGGATTGCTCGCCGTGTCGTACGGGTAGGCGTCACAATCCACGGGCAGGCCGCGGCGCCGCGCACTGGCGATCTCGTCGAGGAGCTTGGCGGCGCCGCCCCAGTTGTCGACGCCGGAGAGCTTGAGATGCGCGATCTGGACGTGGACGCCCGTTGCCTCCGCGACGCCGATCGCCTCGCGCACGGCCTCGACGACGCGATTGGCCTCGTCGCGGATGTGCGAGGAATAGGCGGCGCCGTGACGGCGCAGCACCCGCGCCAGCGCATGAATCTCCGCGGCGTCGGCGTAGGCGCCCGGAGCGGTGAAGAGGCCCGAGGAGAGACCCCACGCGCCGGCGGCGAGCGCCTCCGCCAATAGCCCCTCCATCGCCGCCAGCTCGGCGGCTGTGAGGGCGCGGTTGTCCATTCCCGCCGTCATGAGCCGCAGCGTGTTGTGGCCGACCTGGAGGATGACGTTGACCGCCGTGGGCGGAAACGCGGCGACGTAGTCCGCGAAGCTGGTTTCGCCGAACGGCAGCCACGGTGCGCTGGAGGCGAGATATTCGCGCAGCATCGGCGCCCGGCCGGGTAGCGCGGGCGCCACCGAGAATCCACAATTGCCTACCACTTCCAGCGAGACGCCCTGACGGATCTTCGACTCGGCGCGGGGATTGAGGGGCAGGGTGAAGTCGGAGTGCGTGTGGATGTCGATGAATCCGGGCGCGACCACCTGGCCGCGCGCGTCGATCACGCGGCGCGCCGGACGAGCCGAGCGCGGCTCGACGGCGACGATGCGTCCGCCGCTGACGCTGACGTCCGCGTCACGCGGTGGCGCGCCGGTGCCGTCGATCAGCTGGCCGCCGCGGACGAGCAGGTCGTCCATCAACGCACCACGAACGGCGGCCGGCGCATCTGCTGCACGCACGCGGCATCCAGGCCGCGCGCCGAGCCCGCGGCGAGGAACTCGGCCGCCAGGCGCTGCGGACACTCGTGCCAGTAGGAGGCATGCCCGGCGTTCCGGATGACGATGTGCCGGCTGTTGGGCAGTGACCGCGCGACCGCGCTGGCGAAGCGCGGCGGCGTGGCCGCGTCCAGCTCGCCGGAGAGGATCAGGACCGGGACGTCGGAGGCCACCGGCTCGTAGTAGGCCGCCGGGACCTCGCTTCGTGGCCATTCCTGACAGGCCCGCAGGTGCGTTCGAGTCCGATACTCACCCACGAACGTGTCGCGCGTCTCACGAACGATGTCGTCTTCCGTGATTCGCGGCACCGTCTCCGAGCAGGTGACGGTCAAGTACATGGCGGAGACGCCGGGCGTGACACCGGCGGACGTGGTGATGGCGAACGGGACCCAGTCCCCTTGCGCGGCGCGATGGACGAGGAGGGGGACACGGCTGGCGCGGTCCAGATCGTAGAGCATGAGGCGAAGCCGCTCGACGAATGCGCCGCGCGACATGCGGACGGATTCCTTCACGTGGCTGGTCGGATTGGCGACCTCGAACGTCGCGGGACGCGTGTCGAGTGCCGCGAGAATCCCCTCGAATTCGCCCTTCAGATTTGGAAAGCTGGCGCGGCACGCGCTGTCGGCCGCGCAGTCCTCCATCAGCGCGTTCATCGCGTGGTGCGCGGCGCGCGCAAAACTCAGCGGCTGCTTCGCCGCCGGCGTGGCGACGCCGGCGATCACGACCGACCGGACGCGCGCCGGATACTGCCGGAGATATTGCAGCGCGGCCTGTGCGCCATACGACCCTCCGTACAGGTTGATCCGGTCGTAGCCGAGCGCGGCGCGGATCTCGTCGAGGTCGTCCATGGCGATGGGCGTCGTGTAGAGGGTCACGTCACCGAGGGGCCCAAGCGCGTCGCGGCAGGCGCGCACCGCCTGGACGGGGAACAGATCGTTGAAGTGCGTCTGCATCACCGCGCCGTTGCCGAAGGGACACGGCAGCCGGTGCGAGCCGCCCGTGCCGCGCTGATCCACGAACACGATGTCCCGCTCGCGTCGGAACTTGTCCGTGAACCATTGGCTGTCGCCGCTCACCGTGCTGGCGGCGCCGACGCCCGGCCCGCCGACGAGAACGAACACGGGATCGCCGACGGGGGTCGGCTCCCGCGCTGGAAGGACGACGATGTTCAAACCGATGCGCCGTCCCGTCTGCGCCACGCGATTTTCGAAGACGCTGTGTTTGCCGCAGAGGACGGGCTCGGCGGACTGCGGCACGCGGCAGGGCGTGAGCTGAATCGTGCGGGGCGCCCGTGTCGCCTGCGTCGGCGGCGCCGGCGTCGCACAGCCGAGGCTCACCACGCAGGCGACGGCGCACAGCAGGGCGCGGGAGATCAGTACACCACCACGCTGCGTTTGACCTCGCCCTTCAGCATCGAATCGAAGGCGTGATTGAGGTCGGTCAGTGGCACGCGGCGGGAAATCATCTCCTCGAGCTTGTACTTGCCGCTCATGAAGAGATCGATCAGCATCGGCACGTCGGTGCGCTGATGCCCGGCGCCGAACGAGCTGCCGGTGAGCACGCGCTGCTGCAGGAACAGCGACGGGTCGAGCGAGATCTTGGTGCCGGCCGGACAGACGCCGACGACGACGGCGGTGCCCCCGCGATGCGTCGAGAGGACCGCCTGCTCGATCGTGGCCTGGGTGCCGACCATCTCGAATGCGAAATCGACACCGCCGCTGCCGCTGATCGCCTGCACGCGCGCGACGGGATCCTCCGTGGCGGCGTTGACGACGTGCGTGGCGCCGAACTCTTCGGCCCACGCCAGCTTCTGGGGCATCACGTCGACGGCGATGATCTTGCCGGCGCCGACGAGGCGCGCGGCCTGGATGGTGTTGAGCCCCACGCCGCCGCAGCCCCAGACCGCGACGCTGGCGCCCGGCGGCACCTTCGCGCGGTTGAACACGGGGCCGGCGCCGGCCAGCACGCCACAGGAGACGAGGCACACGACGTCGAGCGGCGCATCCTTTCGAATCGGGATGACGCTCTCCTCCATCAGCACGGAGTGCGTCGCGTAGCCCGCCACTTGCAGGTAGTGGTTGATGCTCGTGCCGTTCTTCCGAAAACGCGTCGTGCCGTCCAGCATGAGCCAGCGCGGCTTGTCGCGCAGCGCGCACATCGTGGGCTGGCCGCCGATGCAGTAGCCGCACTTGCCGCACGACGGGATGTAGGAGGAGCACACGTGATCGCCCGGCTTCACGCTCTCGACGCCGGGCCCGACGCGCTCGACGACGCCGGCGGCCTCGTGGCCGAGAATGACCGGGAGCGGATGCGGCACGTCACCGTTGATGAGGTGGTAGTCGCTGTGGCAGACGCCGTTGGCGACCCAGCGCACCTGCACCTCGTGCGCGCCCGGCTCGAGCAGCTCGACGTCCTCGATCACCAAGGGTTTCTTCACCTCGTACATCACGGCCGCCGTTGCTCTCATGGGCGCCTCCTCGCTGCGGGGGCCGAGGATATCAATAAAGGTGACACGCAACCAGCCGACCATCCGCCGGACGCAGCGTCGGCTCCTCCGTCGCGCAGTGCGGCATGGCGAACGGGCAGCGCGGATGGAAGCGACAGCCGCCGGGCGGCGCCAGCGGGCTGGGCACCTCACCCGACAGCGTGACCTCCTCACGGGGCTGGTCGAGGTCGATCGGCAGCGCCGCCGCGAACAGCGCCTTCGTGTAGGGATGCTTCGGCGCCAGCGCGACGGCATCGGCGTCCCCGAGCTCGACGATCTTGCCGAGGTACATCACGGCGATCGTGTGGCTCATGTGAGCGACGGCGGCGAGGTCGTGCGCGATGAACAGGTACGACACGCCCAGCCGCCGCTGCAGGTCGACCAGGAGATTCAGGATCTGCGCGCGGATCGAGACGTCGAGCGCGGAGACGGGCTCGTCGAGCACGACGAGCTTGGGCGACAGCGCGAGCGCACGCGCGATGGCGATGCGCTGGCGCTGACCGCCGGAGAACTCGTGCGGGTAGAGCGTCCCCGCGCGCGCCGGCAGGCCGACGAGATCCAGCAGCTCCGCCACGCGGCGCCGACGGCCGGCGGCGTCGAGATCGGCGTTGATCACGAGCGGCTCGGCCACGATGGCCCCGACGCGCATGCGCGGATCGAGCGACGCGTACGGGTCCTGGAATACAGCCTGGACCGCGCGACGGTAGTCGCGGCGCCCCTCCCGCTGGAGCGCGGACACCTCGCGACCTTCGAATCGAATGCTGCCGGCCGTCGGGCTCTCGAGCGCCAGGATGAGCTTCGAGGTCGTCGTCTTGCCGCACCCCGACTCGCCGACGAGTCCCACGGTCGAGCCGGCGGTGATGGCGAGCGAGATCGCATCGACCGCGCGCACGACGCCCGTCGACCAGCCGAGCGCGCCGCGGCGCACGACGAAGTGCTTGGTGAGGTTGGTCACCTCGAGCAGTGCAGGGCCGTTCGACTCAGGCTGGAACATGCAGCCAGCAGCGCGCCGCGTGGCCCGGCGTGATGGTCGCCTCGGGCGGCGTCTCGGCGCAACGGTCGAACGCGTCCGGGCAGCGCGGCGCGAACGCGCAACCCGCTCCGAGCCTGGCGAGATCGGGCGGCTGGCCGGCGATGGCGGTCAGGCGCTCGCGGCGCACGCCGAAGCGCGGGATCGACTCGAGGAGCGCTCGCGTATAGGGGTGCGCCGGCTCGGTGAAGATGCGACGCACCGGGCCGATCTCGACGATGCGCCCGGCGTACATCACCGCGACGCGATCGCACGTGCGCGCCACGATGCCCAGATTGTGGGTGACGAAGATCATCGCGAAGCGATGGCGCTGCTGCAGCTCCTTGAGCAGGCTGAGGTACTGCGCCTGGATCGTGAGATCGAGACTGGTCGTCGGCTCGTCGGCCATCAAGAGGCGCGGCGGGCCGGCGATGGCCATCGCGCCCACCACGCGCTGGCGCATGCCGCCCGAAAGCTGATGCGGGAACGCGCGCAGCCGCGCCGCGGGCGAGGGGATGCGCACGGCGGCGAGCAGCTCGGCCGCGCGCGCGACAACGGCGTTGCCGCGCAGGCCGTGGTACATCGCGAGCGGCTCGCGCACCTGCATGCCGATGGAGAACACGGGGTTGAGCGACGACATCGGGTCCTGCAGGATCATGGCGACCTTGCGCCCGCGGATCTGCTGCATCTGGGCGTCGCTCTTCGCCAGCAGATCGTCGCCGTCGAGGCGAACCTCGCCGCCGACGATGCGGGCGGCCGGACGCGGCACCAGGCGGACGATGCTCAGGCACGTCATGCTCTTGCCGGAGCCGGACTCGCCGACGAGGCCCAGCGTCTCGCCCTCGGCGAGCGCGAACGACACGCCATCGACCGCCTTGATCGTCCCCCAGCGGGTGACGATGTGCGTGCGCAGCTCGCGGACGTCGATGACGGCGGGCACGCGACTCAGAGCTGGCGCAGCCGTGGGTCCAGGGTGTCGCGCAGCCAGTCGCCGAGCAGGTTGAAGGCCAGCACGACGAGCAGGATGGCGAGCCCGGGGAAGAACGAGACCCACCACGCGCTCGTGACGAAGTCGCGGCCCTCGGCGATCATCGAGCCCCACGCCGGGGTCGGCGGCGGAATCCCCGCGCCGAGGAACGACAGCGACGCCTCCAGGATGATGACGTAGCCGATCTGCAGTGTGATCAGGACCACCAGCGTGTTGAGCGTGTTCGGGAGCAGGTGCCGTGTGATGATTCGCCAGGCGCCGGCGCCCGCAATGCGCGCCTGGGCGATGAAGTCGAGCGTCATGAGCGTGAGCACCTGACCGCGGATCACCCGCGCGTAGCGCGCCCACAGGATCACGGCGATCGCGATCACGACATTGGTGAAGCTCGGCCCCACCGTGACGGCGAGGATCAGCGCGAGCAGGATCACCGGGAACGACAGCGTCGCGTCGGTGACGCGCATCAACGCCGCATCCGTCCGCCCTCCGTAGTAGCCGGCCATCAGCCCGACGGCGGCGCCGAAGGCGCTCGAGAGCAGGACGGTCACGACGCCGGCGGCCAGCGACACGCGGGCGCCGTAGATGATGCGCGAGAGCAAATCGCGTCCGAGGCGATCGGTGCCGAGTGGGTACGTCCAGGAGCCGCGCGCCTCCCAGACCGGCGGCCGAAAACGCAGCCGCAGCGATTGATCGTACGGATCGGCCGGCGCGAGCAGCGGCGCCAGCAGCGCGACGAGTACGAACACAGCGACGATGGCGAACGAGACGACGGGCAGGCGGTGGCGGGCGGGGACTGCCGGCTGCGCTTCGATCTCGGGGACCGCGAGGGTGCTATCGAGCATACCGGATACGCGGGTCGATCAGCGCGTAGACGCAGTCGACACAGAGGTTCACCGCGGCCACGAGGATCGCGGTGACGAGCACGACCGCCTGGATCACCGGGAAGTCGCGCGACGTGATGCCGTCGTAGGCGAGCCGGCCGAGCCCCGGCCAGGCGAAGACGGTCTCGACGACGATGGCGGTGGTGACGAGGATCGCGAAATAGATGCCGGCGAAGGTCACGACGGGAATGAGCGCGTTCTTGAGCGCGTGCACCCAGACGACCCGGCGCTCCGCGACGCCCTTGAGGCGCGCGAGCTTCACGTATTCGGAGTCGAGCACCTCGAGCATTCCCGAGCGGAGCAGGCGCATCATGCCGGCGACCACGAACCAGCCGAGCGTGAAGCCGGGCAGGACGTAGGAGGCGAGGCCATCGGCGCCGCCCGCGGGCAGCCACTGCAAGCGGCCCGAAACGAACTCCACGAGCACGATGGCCACCCAGAACGTCGGCAGCGACTGCCCGAGCACGGCGACGATCTGCGCCGCGCGGTCCACCCCCGTGCCTTTGTGCACGGCCGCCATCACGCCCAGCGGGAAGGCGATGGCCAGCGACACGGCCATCGCGAATGCCGCGAGCTTGAGCGAGTTCGGCAGCCGTTCCTGCAGCAGCTCGATCACCGGTCGCCGGGCGCGGATCGAGGTGCCGAAATCGCCGGTCACCGCGCGGCCGACGAACGACAGGTACTGCTGCAGATACGGACGATCCAGGCCGAGGTAAGCGCGGGCGTTGGCGTAGTCCTCCGCGCTCGCGTTCATCGGCAGGATCATGTGCAGCGGGTCGCCGGTGGCGCGGGCGAGGACGAAGACGACGACCGAGAGGATCGCAAGAGCGATCAGAGACTGTAGAAGACGGAAGAGCACAAAGCGAACCATGGCTGATTGAGCATTGGGGGGAGCCGGGCGCTCGTTGTAGGTCGGGGGGAAGCCTGGCTCCCCCCGACACCCCCCAGAGTCCTTTATCTCCGCGCCAGCTCGTCCAGGAACAGGTCGTACATCACCGAGCCCGGGTTCCATTTGCCGAGCGTCTTGGACGCCGCATACGGCGAATGCACGAAGACGACCGGTACGCCGTGATGCTCGCTGCGCAGGCGCGTGTAGACATTGCGCATGAGCGCGTTGATCTTGTCGCGGTCGGTCTGTCGCAGGACTTGCGAGAGCATGCCGTCCACTTCGGGATCGTTGACGGTGTCGTTGAGCTTCGACGGCGTGTAGCCCTGCTTCTCGAGGAAGGCGTAGGCCCCGATCCAGTCACGGTTGGCGACATTGTAGTAGCCCACCGCGCCCGGCGCCTTGCGGTCCACCCACTGCTTGCGGAAGGCCGGATAGTCGACGGGGATGAGCCGGCTCTTGACGCCGATCTTCTCCCAGTAGCCGGCGATGGCCTCGGCGAACGCCTTGCCCTCGGCAAAGCCCGGGAGCTGGAACGCGTAGACGTCCTGCGTGAAACCGCCGGCGAGGCCGGCGTCGGCCAGCAGCTTCTTGGCGCGGGCCGGGTCGTACGCGTACGCCAGGTCCGGCGTCACCTTGAAGCCGACGTCTTTGAACGACCACGACAGGCCCATCGGGATCGCCGCGGGCTCCGCGTAGCCTCCGAAGATCGACTGCGCGATCTCGTTGCGATCGATGGCGAGGTTGAGCGCCTCGCGCACGCGCTTGTCGTTGGTCGGCGGCGTCCGGCCGTCGGGGCCGAGGATCCACCACACGTGGATGAGGGCCTCCTCCTTGCGCATGTGGACCGGAAACCCGTCCTTCTCCAGTTCCTTGACGCGCTCGCGGCTGACGTCCGCCACGTCGACTTCGCCGCGGCGCAGCAGCGCGATGCGGGTGGTTTCCTCGGGGACGAGCTTGAACGTCACGTTCTTGTACTTGGGAACCCCGATGCGCCAGTGGCTGTCGACGGCCGTCATCTTGATGTGCGAGCCGACGACCTGCTCGACGAACTTGTACGGGCCCGTGCCGACCGGCTTGCGGGCGAAAGCATCGTCGCCGTTCGCCTCGATGTACTTCTTCGGCAGCACCATACCCTCGGTGGAGAGCGAGCGGGAGAGATAGGTCGGAATGATGAGCGTGGGCTCCTTCGTCACGATCACCAGGCGGTCCGGCGCGGGCGTCTCGATGTCCGCGATGAGCGTGCGCAGCGGGCCCGCGTAGCCCGTGGTCGAGCGCTTGCTCATCGCGCGCTGCAGGCTGAACTTCACGTCGTCCGACGTCATCTCGGTCCCGTCGTGGAACTTCACGCCCTTGCGGAGATGGAACGTCCAGCGCTTGTGGTCGGCGGAGTTCTCCCACTTGCTGGCGAGCCCGCCCTGTTGCGACGGCTGGCCGTCGGGAGTGACGCCGACGAGATAGTCGAACATCAGCGACAGGTAGTACTTCACGTTGTGGCCCTGGAGTGCGGGATCGACGGTCTCGGCGGAAAAGCTCGAGAGCGCGATCGTGAGCTCCGACTTCGCCTGTGCCCAGACGGGACTCGCCGTGCCGGCGAGTACCAGCAGCGACAGCACTATGATCCGGCGCGTTATGTTCATGTGGGGGTGACCTCCGGGAGGCCACGACCCTATCGCGGCATGGGCCGACGGCGCAAGTCCGTCGGCCCCGCCCAGTCCGTGCCGGCGCTACGCGGCGGGCTTGAGCTGGCCGCGCGTCGCCTGCACGACCTGCTCCTGGGCCCACTCCATGGCGCGCCGGGTCGGCATGCCATTGAGGGCCTTGGCGACCATGTCGGGCAGCACGTAGTTGTTCTCGATGCGTCGCACGGCGTCGTTCGGCTTGGCGGGCCAGCCGCGCGGATGGGCGTATTCCGCTTCTTTCGGGAGCATCGCGAACTTCGGGTTGCGCACCCAGATGGGGTGATCGGCGAGATCGCGCAGCGGCGGCTGGTTGAAGGCATTGGACGCCACGATCCAGGCGTCGAAGTTCTCCTTCCGGAACAGGTACTGGATGAACTCCTTCGCCGGCTCGGCGTTCTTCGAAAACTTCCAGACGCCGAGCGCGTTGATGCCGGGCGCGCTGTGGATGCCGGCGGGCCCCCCCGGGCTTGGATGATGGTTGATGTCGTCGGCGATCGGCATCTTGTTCGCGAGCGCGGTGTTGTACGGGCTGATCGGGTTGTGGATCCAGGAGCCCTTGCCGGACAGGATGAAGCGGTTGTTCGACGCGTCGTCCCAGGACAGCACCTCGGGCTCCATCGCGTCGCGGTAGAGCTCCTTGTACCACTCGATCACCTGCGCCGTGCGGTCCGACACGATGGCGGGCGTCTTGCCGTCGGCTTCGAGCACCTTGCCGCCGTAGCACCAGAAGACCGACCAGAAGGTGCTGTTGGCGTCGCCGCAGTGGCTGATGGCGATGCCGACGGGATTGCCCTGACGCTTCAGAAGCTTGCCGTGTCGCTGCAGCTCGTCCCAGCTCTTGGGATACTCCAGACCCGCCTTCGTGAAGTGCGCCATGTTGTACGTCGCGGGAAACGCGACCCAGAACCACGGCACCGCGCGCCAGCCGGATGCCGTCTGGCACGACTCCGCCGCGAACGGATACCAGCCGCCGTACTTTTTGCCGAGCGTGTCGACCAGCGGCCCGAGATCGACGAGCAGGTTCTCGAAGAGAAACGGATCGGCGTGGCTGAGAAACACGAGATCGTGGCCGGCCTGCGTCTGGGCCTCGGCGGCCCGCTTGGCCGGCAGCTGGAGTCCCTGGATGGTGTCGACCTTGACGGAGATGCCCGCCTGCTTGCCGAACGCCTCGGCCTGACGGCGCAGCTCGTCGTCCGAGGCCGGCACGAAGTGATTGGTGCTGAGGAAGGTCAGCTCGCGCCTCTGCGCGGCGGCGGGAGCGCGATCCAGCAACACCGTGGCGCCGGCCAGGGCGGAGGTGAGAAGGAACCTGCGGCGTGTCGTCTCCCGCATGGCGTACCTCCTGTGCGTGGACGTGGGGCGGCCAAGTATCACATAATGGCGCGCCGAAAAGACGCCGACGTCGCGGCGCGGAGGAAGACCATGCTGCAGAAGTCACTGAGGCTCGCGTGCGTGCTGCTCGTCGCCGTTGTCGTGTCCGGCGCGTCGCTGCTGTCGCCGGCGCTGGCGCAGGGCAAGAAGCTGAAGATCGGCGTCATCTACGACTACACGGGCCCGCTCGCGGGCGGCGGATCGGATCTGCACGCGCTCGGCGCCAAGATCATGATCGACTACTTCGCGAAGAAGGGTGGGGTCGAAGGGTACGCCATCGAGGCGATCTACGCCGACGCGCAGAGCAAGCCCGACGTGGCGATCAACGAGGCCGTGCGCCTGGTCGAGCAGGAGAAGGTCGACATGCTGCTCGGCTTCTACTCCTCGGCCCAATGCGTGCCCGTCGCGGCGCGGGTCGAGCAGCTGAAGAAGTTCATGTGGATCACCACGTGCATCTCCTCGGCCGTGCTCGAGAATCGCAATCTGAAGTACGTTTTCCGCGTGCAGCCGAGCGGACGGCAGTTCGGCCTCATGTCGACGGACTTCATCGCCAAGAACGCCAAGGCGAAATTCGGCAAGGAGCCCAAGGACCTCAAGGTGGCCATCCTCCACGAGGACGGCGCCTATGGCATCGACGTCTCGAAAGGCAACGAGGAAGGCGCGAAGAAGGCGGGCTTCAACGTCGTGCTCAAGGAAGGCTACTCGGCGACGACGCCCGATCTCTCCTCACTGGTGATCAAGCTCAAGCGCGCGCGGCCGGACGTCCTGTTCCACACCGGCTACAACCCCGACATCGCGCTGTTCCTCCGTCAGGCGCGCGAGCAGGGACTCAAGTTCAGCGCGCTCGTCGGCCATGGCGCCGGCTACGGCGTGTACGACAAGCTCAAGGAGGCCGTCGGCAAGGACGTCAACTACATCTTCAACGTCGATCCGATCTCGATCTGGCTCGCCAACGAGAAAGCCCTCAAGCCCGAGCTGGCGCCGCTGATCAAGATGGTCGGCGACGAGTACGAGAAGGCGCGGCCGGGAACGCACGTGCGCTCGGCGCACGTGGGCATGGCCGCGAGCAACACGTACGTCTTCATGACCGAGGTACTGCCGCGCGCGATCAAGAAGTACGGCGGCGTCGACGCCGACTCGCTGCGGAAGGCGGCGCTCGAGGTGGACCTGCCGGAGGGCGGCACGATGCTCGGCTTCGGCGTGCACTTCCTGGGCGATGGTCCGATGGCCGGCCAGAACGATCGCGCGTTTCCGATCATCGTGCAGTACATCGACGACAAGCCGTACGTCGTGTGGCCCAAGAGCCTGCAGCACCGCGAGCCGGTGCTGCCGCTGCCGGCCTCGTCACCGTACGCGGCGAACTGATCACATGGGGGGCCCCGAAATGGCCCCCCAAACCCCCCAACGCTCGGAGCGCCCCGGGGAACCCGTGGCGCTCCTCGGTCACCGTACGCGGCGAACTGATCACATGGGGGGCCCCGAAATGGCCCCCCGGTTCGCCGAGCGAAGGGGCTACGCCCCCTCGGACTCCCCGGCCAACGCTCGGAGCGCCCCGGGGAACCCGTGGCGCTCCTCGGTCACCGTACGCCGCGGCTCTCTGATGCTCGTAGCCGTCGGTCACGCGAAGATCCTCCCGTGGAGGATGCCGATCATGCTGCCGCGATGTGAAGGCAGGACGTCGATACGCTAAAGAATTGTGAGCCGGACTAGACGGCCGGCAGGTTGCCCAACACGGAGCGGCTGAGCCCCGGGTGTTCCGTCCACGCGGCGCGGAGCTTGCGCGTCGCCTCGATCCAGTCGGCGCCGAGCGGCAGCACGACGCCGCCCGACCGCACCGCATAGACGCCGGGATCGTCCACGCCGGGCGGTGTCTGGCCGCGATCGCGCAACGCCTTTGCCGCGTCGATCAGGCGCTTGCGCGTGCGAATGACCATCGCGTCGCTCGTGCCGAGATGTTCGCCGCTCCGGTCGTACACGGCGCCCATACTCTCCGTCACCGCCTGGTCCTGCATGTGGATGCTTGCGATGCCGGTATAGCTCACCGTCTTCTGCGCCGCACGGTCGATCTGATAGTCGTTGCCCTCGTCAGCGACACAGCGAAAGCGACCGTACCAGTCGGTGGTGTTCGGCAGGGTCTGCGGCGCGCTCACGGTCTGTCGTCCTGCGTTGCGCGGCGGCGGCGCTCCGTGGGTGATCAGAAACGCCAGCGTGTGCTCGTCGTCCATCGGCACCCACGCGCGCACGCGGATCTCGAGGCCGAGGACGCCCGTAGGGACCATCGCATAGAAGGGGAACAGAAAGTTCGCGATCCGCCAGTACTCGCTGTCGGCTTCGGCCGGACGCCGCGCGCCGTACATGACGCCGAACTCTGTGTCCGCGACCTCGTAGCGGGGCGCGCGGTCGCTCAGCGCATAGCGCGCCCACGTGCCCGGCGGCACCTCGGACGCGTCGACGCCGCCCAGGTGCAGGTACACCGTGTGCCCGGTGTCGATGTCGCCCTCCAACGCCTGCATCCAGTTGCAGTGGCGCTGATAGACCTGGATGTTGCTGGCGGCGAGCATCGTGGGCTCGAGCTCGGGCATCGGCGGCGGCGTCGCCCGCGGCCCGAGATACGCCCACACCAGCCCGCCGCGCTCGAGGCACGGATAAGCGCGGGCGCGAACCTTCTGCTTGAACGTGCTGTCGGCGGGCTCGATCGGCATGTCGAGACAGCGGCCGGCCACGTCGAATTTCCAGCCGTGATACACGCAGCGCAGGCCCTCGGCCTCGTTGCGTCCATAGAAAAGACTCGCGCCGCGGTGCGGGCAGCTGTTCTGGATCAGTCCGACGGCGCCGGAGGACGTGCGAAACGCGATGAGGCTCTCGCCGAGCAGGCGCACGCGCAGCGGCGCTCCCTCGGGTTCGGGCAGCTCACTCGAGAGCGCGGCGGGAACCCAATACTGCCGCATGAGGTCGCCCATCGGCGTTCCCGGGCCGATGCGGCAGAGAAGCTCGTTGTCGTCTCGGCTGAGCATAGGCGCCTCCGGCTCGACGGCCTGCGCCGATGGTACTCAGCCCGCGACGCCGCGCAAGCAGGGACTTACGGCTCGGGTCCGATATCGACGAGACTGAGCTTGAGCAGCACCTCGTCACCCGCCTTCATGCCGCTCAATGCGGGAGCCGAGGGCGTGAGCGTGAGTGTGCCGCCGGGCGTGGTGACGGCGGCGGTGCCCTTGGCTTCATCGACGGCAGCGATCGATCCGGTCACCGTGGCCAGACGCGTATCGATCACGTCGACGGTGACGAACACGATGTGGCCCGGCTGAAGCTCAGCGACGACGGCCGGAGGAAACGTCGCCGTGAGCGTCAGCCCCTCGGCGGCCATATCGACGCGCCCGCTCGTAGGATCGGCCGTGGTGACTTTCGCGCGCACGAGTGTGCGGGCATCCGATGGAGTCCCGGGCTGGCGACCTCCGCCCCCGCGCCGCGGCGCGGCGGCACTGGCGCGCGCCGATTGGATTTCCGCCGATGGAGCCGCGCCGACGACCGCGACGCGGGGGATGGCGAAGGCGGCGATCGCAGGCAACAGCGCGATGAGAGCGGCTCGCCCGACGACTGACGCTACCAACGGTGCCAATAACCCCAAGCGTAGGGCCTCGGCGCGACGATGATGGGCGCGGGAGCGACGACGACCGGGGCGGGAGCGACGGCATAGCCTGGACCCGGACCGACGGGGACTGCGACGCAACCACCTGCGACAGCGGCAAGGCCGCCGACGAGTAGCAAGCTTGCGATCTTGGCGAGGGACATATTCGTTTTCCTCCCAAAAGGTCAGACGCGCAGCCGAGGGGGGCTATTCCGCGGCGGTGATACACTTCCGCCCACCCATGACCGTTTCCTCGCTTCCGCCCCTGCTATCGAGCGACGGGCACCTCGAGGTCCAGCCCGAGCGCTGGACGCCACGCATGCCGGCGAAGTATCGCGAGCGCGCGCCGCGCACCGTGAAGCTGTCGGACGGCGGCGACGCGATCCTCGTCGAGGGCCAGCCGCCGTATCCGGCGCCGTTCCTCGATCTCAGAGCCGGGCGCACGAACGAGACGTGGCAGCCATTCGGCACGACGGTGGAAGGCACGGCGGGCGTCGGTCCGCCCGAGCAGCGCCTGCGCGAGCAGGAGATGGACGGTCTGCTCGCGGAAGTGCTGTTTCCCAACATGCAGGTCGGGCCGCGGCTCTGGCGCGCCCTGCCCGATGACGACGTGTATCGCGCGGCGGTACGCGCGTACAACGATTGGCTCGCGGAAGAATACTGCGCCGTCTCGCGTGATCGCTTGATCGGTCTCGGGGTCATCCCGTGGACGAATCTCGACGACGCGCTCGCGGAGCTCGAACACTGCGCGCGGCTCGGGCTCAAGGGCGTCAACCTCGGCGTCTTTCCCAACGGCAAGTCGTACCCGTTGCCCGAGGACGATCGATTCTGGGCGGCCGCCATCGACATGAAGATGCCGCTCACCGTGCACGTGGGCTTCGATCGCCTCGGTCCGCGCGCGACGCAGCCGACGTTCGAGTATCCCGGCGCTGATCCCGAGGTGCTCCGCAAACTCGGGCCGAGGAAGATCGTCGACTGGGTGGCGCTGCCGTTCCTCGCCATTCCGCCGTCGCTGAGCCTCGCGCAGCTCGTCATGTCCGGCGTGTTCGATCGCCTGCCGGAGCTCCATATCTTCTTCGCCGAGACCCGACTGGGCTGGGTGCCGTTCTGGATGGAGGAAGCCGACTACTGGTACGAGCGCCATCGGCACTGGGCCGAGCGGTTGCTGCACGTGAAGCCGCTCGCGCGGCGCCCCAGCGACTACGTGCGCCGGCACATCTCGTTCAGCGTGCAGCACGTCGAGCGCGTGGCCGTCGAGCTGCGCCACCACATGGGCGTGGAGCGGATCATGTTCGCGACCGACTTCCCGCACATCGAATGCGACTGGCCCAACACGCGGCCCTTCGCCGAGCGGCTGTTCGAGGGCGTACCCGGCGACCAGGCGTTCCGGATCGCGGCCGGTAACATGCTGGCCTTCTTCCGGCTGGAAGACACGCCGCTCGGCAAGAGCGTTCTCGCGCAGGCGCCGCCGCACGCCACGCGCGTGTAGATCGAGGAGACGACATGTTCCAGCTGCGCAAGCTCGGCCACGTGGTGCTCAACGTCAGCGACCTCGAGACGTCAGTGCGGTTCTACACGGATGTGCTCGGCCTTTCGATCAGCGACCGCTATCCCGACAGCATGGTGCCGGGCGGCATGGTCTTCATGCGCTTCGATACCGACCATCACGGGATCGCGCTCGTCGGGGGTGCCGCCACGCTCGAACGCACCACGCTGAACCATTTCGCGTTCGAGGTCGGCTCGCCGGACGAGGTCTTTCGTGCCCGCGCGTGGCTGCGCAAGCACGACGTGCCGATTGTCTTCGAAGGCCGGCGGCGCGCCGGCTGCCAGCTCGCGGTGGAGTTTCGCGACCCCGACGGCAACAATCTCGAGATCTACTGGGGCATCGATCAGGTCGGCACCACGGGCGAGGTGCGTCCCGCCGGTGAGTGGAAGCCGGCGCGAAGCTTGGAGGACGCCGTCGCCAACCCGGTGGCCGGTCATCGGCTGCCGCCGCTTGCGCTCTAGAGGCTGCCCCAGACCTCGCGCGCGACGGATACGCAGAGGGCGAGCTTGGCCTCCTGCGCCTCGATCGTGACCTCGTTGCCCTCCACGGTGGACGAGAATCCACACTGCGGGCTGATGCCGAGCTGGTCCATCGCGATGTACTTCGCCGCCTCGTCGAGCCGGCGCTTCAGCGCGTCGGGATCCTCGAGCGCCCCCGCCTTGCTGGTGACGAGACCGAGGACAACGCGCACCTGTCGCGGGACGTGTCGCAACGGCGAGAAGTCGCCCGAGCGCGCGTCGTCGAACTCCAGGAAGAAGCCGTCGTACGGCATCTGCGTGAAGATGGTCTCCGCGATCCGCGCGTAGCCGCCCTGCGCGCGCCACGCCGAGCGGAAGTTGCCGCGGCAGAGGTGTGTGCAGATCACCATGTCGGCCGGCTTGTCGCGGAGTGTGGCGCGGATCATCGTGACCGACAGGGCCAGCTGCGCGTCGGGATCTTCGCCACGCGCCTTCATCCGCGTTCGCAGATCCTCGTCGCACAGGTAGGCGAGGCTCACGTCGTCCAGTTGCAGGTAGCGACAGCCGGCCGCGTAGAGGTCGGCGATCTCCGCGCGATACGCGGCGGCGGTGTCTTCGACGAACGCGTCCAGGTCCGGGTAGACGCGCGAGTCGATGCCGGCGCGACCGACCTGAGAGTAGAGCATGTTGGGCGAGGGGATCGTCAGCTTGGGCGTCCGCGTCACCACCGACTTCAAGAACCTGAACCCGTCGACGAAGATCGGCGTGGGACGTGTCACCCGATCGGTGATCTCGAGATCCGGCCGCGTGAAGTGCAGCTCGCCGCTCTTGCCGTGGAACGTGACGGGGATCGTCTGTCCCTGTGTCGTCCAGCCGCCGAGCCGCAGCAGGAAGTCCATGTGCCACGACATGCGGCGATGCTCGCCGTCCGTGATGCCCTGGAGGCCGACGTCTTCTTGCAGCCTGACGGCATCGCGAATCGAGGCGTCCTCGGCGGCGGTCAGCTGGGCGGCGCTCACGCGCCCCGCGTCCTTCTCGACTCGCAGCGCCTTGAGCGCGGCGGGCCGCAGCAGGCTGCCGACGTGGTCGGCGCGAAACGGGGGGCGCGGCGCCGCCATGCCTACTTCTTCAGATGCCGCCCGAGGAACGCGAGCATCTTCTCCCAGGCGTCCTTGGCCTGCGAGGCGCGATAACGCTCGGCGTTCGTGAAATTGAGGAACGCGTGTCCCGCGCCCTCGTAGCGATGGAACTCGTGCGCCTTGCCGTGGCGCGACAGCTCGGCGTCGATCGCGTCGACGTCGGCGGGCGACGGATTGGTATCCTCCTGGCCGAAGAACCCGGTCATCGGCGCCGTGATGTTCTTCGTGAGATCGAGCGGCGTGGGTCCGTCGCCCCATGCCTTCATGATGTTGCCGCCGTAGAACACGCCGGCGGCGCGCCACGCGGCCGGGCGTGCGCCCGCCAGCAAGTACGTGATGCGCCCGCCCATGCAGAAGCCGAGCACGGCGAGGTCGGTCACGCGGGTCTCCGTCATCGCACGCAGATGCGCGATGGTGGCCTCGGCGTCGGCGATGATCTCGGTGTCGCGCAGCCGGCCGATGCGCGTCATCATGTCGGCGCCGTCGCTCGGCTGCCGGTGGTAGAGGTCGGGCGCCGCCGCCGCGTAGCCGTGACGCGCGAGCGCGTCCACGCGATCCTCGACGAACTTGTCGAGGCCGGGCCCGTGCATGATCACGACGACACCGGGCGCCTGCGTGGCGCCCACCGGAGCCTTCGAATAGATGCGCATCACGATCGTCCTTTCTCCGGCGCTCGGTGCAGCGCGCCGTCCTTCATGATCATGCGCAGTGCATCGCGATCTTGCAGCAGGGCGATGTCCGCGAGGGGGTCGCCGTCCACCAGCAACAAGTCCGCGAGCGCGCCGGGTTGGATGACACCGAGCTCTCCGGGCCGACCCATGATCTCACCGCCGAGGCGCGTGGCGGCAACGATTGTCTCCATCGGCGAGTAGCCCAGGATCTTGACGAAGATCCAGAGATCGCGCGCGTACGTGCCGTGGGGCGTGTACGGGAAGCCGTAGTCGCCGCCGGGCAGTACGCGGATCCCGCGCTTGCGCATGCGACCGATGACGTCGACGCTCACGGCGAGCTCGCGCTCGAATCCCGCCGCGCGCTCGGCGGTGACGCCCCACTGGCCGGCCGCCTGGCTCAGGTTGTAGGTGATGCCGAGCGCGGGACCGACGAAGATGCGGTCGCGCGCGGCCTCGAGCGCGTCGAGCGCCCGCTCGTCGGCCCAGTTCGCGTGATAGATCACCTCGACGCCATGACGCAGCGCCATCAGCACCGACTCCGCGCTCCGGCAATGGGCCGCCACGCGCAGCCGCGCGGCCTGCGCGACTTCGATGGCGGCGGCCACCTCGCCGTCGCTCATCGGGGTCTGATCGGAGGGATAGCTCGACGTCCCGGCGTCGCCCGAGAGGTTGAGCTTGAGCAGATCCACCCCCTCGCGCGCGAGCAGCCGACACACGCGACGGATGTCGTCGGGTCCGTCGGCGACCCAGCAGAACGTCGGCGTCTCGTGGTGCGGCAAGTGGAGCATGTTCGTGTCGCCGAGTCCGCCGGTGACCGTGATCTCCGGCCCGTTGGCCAGCAGCCTGGGCCCGGGCACGCGCCCGGCCTCGATCTCTCGCTTGAGGACCACGTCCAGGCGCGGCTTGGGGGCCGCCGCCGAGAACGCGCTCGTGTAGCCGCAGTCGAGCATCAGCTTCGCGTTACGCACCGTCAGCAGCATGTGCTCTTCCGGCGGCAGCCGGGTCAGCTCCTGCGACGGCATGTCGGCGAAGCCGAGATGCGCGTGCGACTCTACGAGGCCCGGCATGAGGGTGGCGCCGGCGGCGTCGATGACCGACGCGCCGCGCGCGGGGGGCGGCGTCGCGCCGGGCGTGATCTCGGTGATCCGGTTGACTTCGACGCGGACGGCGCCGCTGAACGGCGCCTTCCCTGTGCCGTCGAGAATCCTGGCGTTCGTGATCAGGCAGCCGCCGGTCGTATCCACTGAGGTCGCTCCTCCAGCTTAGGAGAGGGTGCGGGAGCGTAGCAGTTCCGGGGCGCGGCGGTCAACGTACCGCGCGCCGTGTCAGCGCGATTTGACGGCGGTTTTTCGCCGTGTCATCATCACCGCCCTTCCGGGAGGCGCGAGCCATCATCCGGAGCTTTGCTAAGAGCTTCGAAGGGAAGGAGGCCGGGATGCGAGCCACGACTAGCGCTGCGCTGACCTTGCTGTTGCTGCTCGTCGGGACGAGCGTCGCGTGGGCCGCGGACGCCCCCAAGCCGGCGGCCGAAGCTGCCAAGCCGGCGGCCGA
>Ga0207684_10000500_pt1 | contig 49668 bp, 51 predicted proteins | sample KBSK5501metaG_FD_184342 | JGI IMG/M metagenome (GOLD analysis project Ga0207684, IMG submission 184342) | Corn, switchgrass and miscanthus rhizosphere microbial communities from Kellogg Biological Station, Michigan, USA - KBS K5-50-1 metaG... | ecosystem: Host-associated > Plants > Roots >... | reverse complement strand
GAAGGCCGCGATGTTCTTCGGAGGCACGCGGGTGTCGAGCATCTCGTCGATCGCCGCGAAGACGTAATCGAGCGTTGCCTGATCGCTCGACCCGGTCGGGTTTCGGTAGGTGTACGGATAGGGGACGTGGTACACGCCCGGTAAGAAGGGTTCGTATCGCTCTCGGTAGTAACTCTTCGACGCGGTCAGCGAGAGGGCCCCATAGGTGCGGCCGTGAAAGGCGCCCTGGAAGCCGATCAGCGCCGGGCGTCCGGTGGTGTAGCGAGCCAGCTTGATGGCGCCCTCGACGGCCTCGGCGCCGCTGTTCGCGAAGAACACGCTGTCGAGCTTGCCCGGCGCCAGCGCTGCGATGCGTTCGGCAAGCTCGATGGCAGGCTGGTGATGCGCGACTACCGAGGTGTGAACCACCTTGTCGAGCTGCGCCTTCGCTGCGGCGATGACCGCGGGATGACCGTGCCCGAGATTCGTGACGGCGATGCCTGAGGCGAAGTCCAGGTAGCGGCGGCCGTCGACCCCGTAAAGGTAGGAACCCCTGGCGTGATCGACCACGATCGGCGTGTAGCGGTACAGGACCTGGGAGAGGTGGGCGCGTTCGCGCGCCAGCCACTCTTCCTGGCTATCGTCGGCGGGTATTTCTTTGACGAGTCTCATGTTGCCTCCTTGATATAGCGTCCGAGTCGGGATTCGGCCCGTGCCCGGCCGCCGGTGGAGGCTGCCCGTCGTTCGAGGCCCACCAGGTGCATGAAATGCGACAGTTCCTCATAGTCTCCGCCGTGATGCAACGGCGAGCTTATGGTAGTTCTTTTTCAATTCCCTCCCCCTCTGGGGGAGGGTAGGGTGGGGGCTCTCAGCGAGAGGCGACGGGATTCAGGTTCGCCGCCCGGCGGGGGGCGCGCTGAGCGGCCAGGAAGCCGCCGAACATGACCAGGACCCCGATCGCCTGACCGACGTAGAAGACCTCGTACACATGAAAGACGCGCGTGAGGCTGGACGCGCTGGCGACGATGAAGGCGCCGCCCGCAATCAGCAGGTTGGCCAGCACGCGCGAGGATGCGCCGCCTCGGCGCCAGGCTCCATACGCCGACCAAGCCGCGCCGCCGATCAGGATCACGCTCCCCACGATGTTGATCAGTATCGCCATCAGGATGGCCAGCACACTGAACAGGCCACCCTGCAGCTGGATGGTGTCGGTGTTGGGAACCTGGTGCGTCTCGAGCCTGACTGCCTGCAGCTGCGCGCCAAGAATGCCGACGAGCCCGATCGCCGCGAGCACGACCAGCGTCCACAGCGCGATGCGGCTAAAGCGCGGAGCCAGCAAGTAGATCGTCCCGAGCGCGAGCAAGCCAACCAGGACGATGGCGCCGAAGAAGTAATAGGTGCGATAGAGCAGCGCCGACCAGCCCCCCGCGGCGCCGAGAACCTCGGTGAGCGCCGCGATTGCGTACAGCCCCAGGGCCACCGACCACGCGAGCAGGTAGGGGCGCGGCTTCGCCCGGTACTGGACCCACAGCGTGCCCGCAAACGCGGCACTGATCAGGGTGGCGACGAGGGCGTAGAAAACCACCGTAATCGTCAGTCTAGGAAACCGTGCCATCGGGCGTGGGCCTGAGTTGTCCACACGCGGGGAATCCCCTGGACAAGGCCGAACTTGACGCGGAAGGCATATTCAAGTTAAATAGGCCGCAGCCACGTTCCAGCACAGAGGTCCAGCCACCGTTTGAGCAGAGTCATCGCGGTTGCCAACCAGAAAGGCGGGGTTGGCAAGACGACGACGGCAGTAAATCTAGGATGCGCACTCGCTGAGCTCGGGAAGCGCGTCCTCCTCATCGACCTCGATCCCCAGGGCCATCTGACTATCAACATGGGCTTCAAGCAGCCCGACCAGATCGAGCTCACCCTGTATCACCTGCTTCTCGATCCGCAGGTCACCCTCGGCCACGTGGTCAAGCACAGTAACCTCGGTGTCGATTTCATCCCCTCGAACATCGAGCTCTCGGGTGCCGAAATCCAGCTCGTATCGGAGATGGGCCGGGAGACCTTCCTCAAGGAAAAACTTGCCCCCGGTCAGGATGAGTACGACTTCATGGTGATCGACTGCCCGCCCTCCCTCGGCCTCCTCTGCGTCAACGCCCTGGTTGCCTCGACCGAGGTCATCATCCCGCTGCAGTGCGAGTACTTCGGCATGAAGGGTATGCAGCTGCTCCACAACACCATCGAGCGAGTCCGCGCCAAGCTCAACCCCAGCCTTCGCATTAGCGGCATCCTCGCCACCATCCACAAGTCGAGGACGCTGCACTCGCAGGAAGTTCTGGAACTGGTGCGCGAGCGCTACGGCGATGTCGTCTTTGACGTCGTCATCAAGGACAGCATCCGGTTCGCGGAGACGCCGCTGGCCGGCATGTCCATCCTCCAGTACGCGGGTAGCTCCGAAGGCGCCAACGCCTACCGTGCCCTCGCGAAGGCGGTCATCAAGCGGGCGCCGGCGGCGCCGGTTGAGACTCAGCAGCCTGTCGCCTCTCGTGTTTAAGCGAGTCTCGCTGGAGGGGTCAGCGGAGCTCTTTCGGGAGACGTCGAGCACCCCCGAGGTCCTGGCTGAGACCGACCCGGAACCGGCTCAGGCGCCGATCCACCATCTCCCGCTGCAGCGCCAGGTCCACGGCGAAACGGTCTCGTATTACGAGTACCGGCTGACGGAGGACCAGGTGCAGTCCCTGATCGACGCGGTGCAGAAGGTCAAGTACCCCCACAACCTGAAGAACTCGACCAAGCTTGGCATGGAGGAATTCGAGCGCCTCGAGGCGCTGCGCCAGCTTCTACTCGACGGCCTGCGGTAGCCGATCCTCCTCCGCGCGTTGCGACGTCGCCACGTCCCAACGGCGGGCCACCTGCTGCGCCCGGTAGAGCGTCGCATAGAGTCCAGGCGCGTCGACCAGGTCATCGTGTCGGCCGCGCTGCACCACGCGCCCGTTGTCCAGGACCACGATGTCGCTCGCCTGGCGGATAGTCGAGAGTCGGTGGGCGATGACCAGCACGGTCCGCTCCGCGACCAGCCGGGCGAGCGCCGACTGGATCAGGTGTTCCGCCTCGGGGTCCACCGATGAGGTCGCTTCGTCCAGGATCAAGATCGGCGCGTCGTGCAGCAGGGCTCGGGCAATCGAGATGCGCTGCTTCTGCCCGCCGGACAGCCTGACGCCTCGCTCGCCGAGCAGCGTGTCGTAGCCCTTCGGCAGCTCCTCGACGAACTCGTGCGCATACGCGGCGCGCGCCGCCGCCTCCACCTGCGCGTCGCTTGCCTCGGGGTTCCCCATTTTGATGTTGGCTTTGACGGTGTCGTTGAAGAGGAAGACGTCCTGCAGCACCAGGCTGATCGAGCGATGGACGTACTCCAGTGGTAGCTCACGCAGATCGATACCGCCGAGCAGCACTGCGCCCTCCTGCGGGTCCCAGAAACGGGCGATCAGGTTCGCCACCGTCGTCTTGCCCGCGCCGCTCGGCCCAACCAGGGCGAGCACCGTGCCTTCCTTCAGGTCGATCGACACCTCGTGGAGAACGGGTCGCCCCGCCTCATAGGAGAAGGTCACGTGATCGAGCGCGATGTCATAGCTGGGCTGCTGCGGAACCCGCGCGGCCGGCGAGTCCTGCACGTCAACCGGCGTATTCAAGATCTCGAAGATCCGGTCGGTGGCGGCCTCCGCATTGCGAAGACCCTCGAGCTGCCGGTTGAGCTCGGTGACCGGTCGGTAGAGGAGCGTGGTGAGGAAGACGAAGAAGACGAGGTTGGCGACGCTGAGCTGGAGGGCATTGGCCATCAGGCCCCCGACTAATAGCACCAGCGCCACCGGGATGGCGGCCATCCACTCGACGCCGGAGAAGTACCAGGTATGGAGAAGGTTGGCTTGGGTCGCTGCCTGCTTCAACTCATCGCTGCGCTCATCGATGGCGCGGCGGGCATGGCCGAGCGCCCCAAATGCCTTCAGCACGCCGACGCCCTGGATGTAGTCGATGATGATCCCGTTCAACCGGCCCAGCTCGTCGCGGTAACGCTTGAACGCCTGGACGGCGGAGCGCCGAAACGCCACCAGGATGAGCAGGATCAGCAACAGCGGCGCCAGGGCCACCAGCGCGAGCTGCCAGTTAACGAGCAACATCACGATGCCGATCAGCAAGGGGACGGTCGCCGCACTAATCAGCTGGATGCCGGCGTGCGCGGTGAAGAACTCGATGGTCTCGACGTCGCCGATAACCTTGGCCGCGATCGTGCCCGACTGCTGGCGGGTGTGATAACCCATCGACAGTCGCTGCAGCTGCTCGTAGATTCGCATCCGCATGTCGTGCAGGACCTTGAAGGCGGCGATGTGGCCGAACCCACCTTCCAGATAGCGACTGATGGCCATCAGCGCGGTCGCGCCGACCATGGCGAGGCCGAGCCACACGAGCGTGGAGGCCGGCGACCGGTGGGCGAGCGCGGTCAGCATCTGCCGGATGATCAGGGCGGGAAGGATGCTGAGCGCCGTGTACAGGACCGAACCCAAAACGGCGATCGACAGCAAGCCACGATGGCCGCGCGTGATCGCCAGCATGCGGGAGAGGAAGATCATGAGCAGGCTATTTTATTGGTTTATCCCCTCCCCCGCTCGCGGGGGAGGGCAGGGTGGGGGCTTGCGGCGACCCGTTGCGCCACCAGGGCATGCAGCGCCCGCGCCAGCCGCGGGTCGGCATTCAGCATCGGCGTGCGGCGCAATTCGATCCCGAGCGCATCGGCCTTCTCCTTCGCCTCGATGTCGATGTCGTATAAGATTTCGAGATGGTCGGCGATGAAGCCGACCGAGGCGACCAGGATCGCGCGGTGGCCCTGCGCGGCCAGCTCTTCGACGGTCTCGACCAGGTCCGGACCCAGCCACGGTTCGCCGGTATGACTCCGGCTCTGATAGGAGAACCGCCATTGCTCGATGTCCGCCCGCCGCGCGACCAGCTCCGAGGTGCGCAGCAATTGATCCTGGTACGGATCGCCCTCCTTGAGGATGCGCGCCGGCAGGCTGTGAGCCGTGAAGACGGCGACGACGTCCTCGGGGTGGGCGAATTGCGCCCGCACCTTCTGCACGTCCTCGGCAACCGCATCGAGATAGCCGTCCAGCTCGTACCAGCTCTCGACGAAGTCAAGGCTGACCGGTGCGGACGCCAGCGCCGCCTCAACCTTCCCCCGATAGCCTTCGGTGCTGATTTTCGAGTAGTGCGGCGCCAGCACGATGGCGATCATCCGGTCGGCACCGCTCTCCACCACTTCTTCGACCGCCGCGGCGATGCGCGGAGTCCAGTGCTTCATGCCGAGGTGCACCGTGTAGATCTCGTCGTCGGGAGGATCGAGGTTCAGCAGCCGTTCTAGCTCGCGGCCGAGCTCCCTCGAAACCGCCAACAGCGGGGTCGGAACGCCGACGCGACGATAACGGGCGGTCAGTTCCTCGACCGCCTCGCGCGACGGCGTCCGCCCGCCGCGGATATCGGTGAAATACGGTTCGACGTCTTCGAGGCGATTCGGGCTGCCATACGCCATCAGCAGGACGGCGGTGTGCCTAGGCGGCATGGACATACTCCACCAGTCGCTGCAGGTGCTCGACCGGGCTGTCCGGGAGCACGCCGTGACCAAGGTTGAAGATGTGGCCGGGGCGGCCGCCGGCGGCCTCGATGACCCGGCGCGCGCCGTCTTCGACGGCGGGCCAGGGCGCCAGCAGCAGGGCAGGATCCAGGTTGCCCTGGATACCACGGTCGTACCCAATCCCGCGCCATGCCTCGCCGAGGTCGACCCGCCAGTCGACGCCGATCACGTCGCCGCCGGCCTCGCGCATCAATGAAAGGATGCCGGCCGCTCCGGTGCCGAAATGGATCGAAGGTGCCCCGGCCCGTTGCAGTACGGCGAAGATGCCCGCCATATAGGGCAAGACGTAGCGCCGGTAGTCGGATGGCGACAGCGCGCCGACCCAGCTATCGAAAACCTGGACCAGCTGGGCGCCAGCCTCGATCTGGGCGAGCAGGTACTCGAGCACCAGTCGTGCGAGGCGCGTCATGAGCGAATCCCACAGCGCCGGTTCCGCGTACATCATGGTCTTGGTCATGAGGAACTCGCGGGACGGTTTGCCCTCGATCAGGTAACCGGCCAGTGTGAAGGGCGCCCCCGAGAAGCCGATCACGGCGACCGAGGGATCCAGCTGGCGGCGTAGCAACTCGATCGTCTCGAGCACGAAGGGCACCGCTTCCGCGGCAGGCCTCGACTGCAACCTATCTATATCGGCCTGCGAGCGAATCGGGTGTTCGACCACCGGGCCAACCCCGTCCACCAGCTGCAGCTCGACGCCCAGCCCAAAGGCAACCGGGAGCATGATGTCGGCGAAGAGCACCGCCCCATCCACGCCGAGACGCCGCACCGGCTGCAGGGTGACCTCCGCGCAGAGCTCGGGATTCCGGCAGATCGTGAAGAGGTCGTAGGATTCGCGGATCTTCCGGTACTCAGGGAGCGAGCGACCGGCCTGCCGCATGAACCAGACCGGACGCCGATCGACCGCTTCGCGGCGGGCGGCCCGAACCAGGGTCGGCGGCAGGTGATCGGCCGCCGGCCGGCCGACTTCGCCCGCCTCGACCGTCCTCATCCGCCCGCGATCAGGCTGACCTGTTCCTGAAGCTCGCGCGCCGCGTCCCGATCCGAGACGTTGAGCCCGAGTGCGAGTTGCAGCGCTTCGGCGGCCGTCATCAGCACGCAGGTGAAGATCGGCGTCTCCCGTTCCGTATAGCGGCTGGCCTGCGATTCGCGCAGCTCCATGACCAGGTCGAGGAAGGCGGCCGGCTCGTTGGACTCGAACGCCACCATGAATTCCTGGTCGTCAAGGCCGAACGAGTACGCCGTGTTGATCTTGACCTGTGGGTAGCGGTGGCCGATCGCGAAGTGCTCGACCATCATCGCCTTGCGCTTCTCGTAAGGCAGGCGGTACCAGGTGCGCTTTTTCACCATGGGATAGACAAAGAGGTAGCGCCCGCCGGCCGGTTTCAGACGGGTGCGCCGCCCCTCCTGGTCCGGATGTTTGTGGCGGCCCAGGTACGGGGAGGGGCGCATCATCGCGAGGAAGGAGTGGGCGACCCGCAAAAATGGCCCAAGGCGGGTGCCGCGCCATTGCGACTCGGCTCGCTGGATCGCGTCGACCGTGTCGGCGGCCTGCCAGATCAGGACATCGCAATCGCCGCGCAACCCCACCGTCGAGTACGCGAGGAGCGACCCTGCCGTCGGGCCGGCCTCGAGCAGATCCGTAAACTCGTGGACGGCAGCCTCCCGCTCGTCGATTGGCCAGCCGAGCACCGCCGGGTCGACTTTCAGGAAGGTGTACTTGACCACCTGGCGCGCTTCAGCCACTGCCTAAAGGGTAACAAGCCGCCATGGGTTTCCCTCCCCCTCTGGGGGAGGGCAGGGTGGGGGCTGGAACTAATCTTGAAATATGGCCCGTCTCTCGATTCAAAAGGTGCACGTTGGTAAGAAAGACACCAACTGCTACGTCATCGCCTGCGCCGATACCAGGGAAGCCGTGGTGATCGACCCCGGCGATGACGCCCCGAAAATCCTTTCGCAGCTCGACGGCCTCGACGTGAAGTGGATCGCCTTCACCCACGCCCATCCGGGTCATACCAGCGCGAAGGACGAGGTGAAGGCCGCGACCCAGGCGACGACGGCCATGCACCTGGCGGACGCCACTACCTACCTGAAGTCCGCCGAGCGCTACCTGCTGTCATCGGACACCCTGCCATTCGGCCAGTTCGCCCTGGAGGTTCTCATCACACCGGGCCACACGCCGGGCGGTCTCTCGTACAAAGTCGGCAACCACGTCTTCACCGGCGACACGCTGCTCGCGGGAAAGATCGGTCGCGTCGACTTGCCAGGCTCGAGCCCGCAGCAAATGTTGCTCAGCCTCCATGGCCAACTCCTCATGCTTCCGGACAACACGGTCGTCTATCCGGGCCACGGCCCCAACACGACAATCGGCGCCGAGCGCGTCGGAAACCCGTACCTGCGGATCCGGTAGTTCGGCGCCGCGGGAGTGGTAGAAGGATGACTCCGTCGGTCGCGCTGCCCAAGTTGGTAGAAGGAGTCGCGACTAGTTACTTGGCTGCGGTCGATCGCGTTCTCCCTGGGGAGCTCGAGGGCTTTTACCTGGTTGGCTCGGTCGCATTGGGCGCCTTCCGCCCTCGACGCAGCGATATCGATTTCGTGGCGGTCCTGAGAAAGAGGCCCAACGCGGCGGAGCTTCGCTCCCTTCGAAGGCTGAATCGTCGCGGCTCGGCGCTTGCGGTTGGGTGGACGCTGCGAGCTGGCGTCATCCGCTGGCCGCCGACCGGGTTCAATGGCGTGTTCGTGACGTGGAAGGACCTTGCATCATCGCCCTGTCATATCAGCCCGATCGCATCCCAGCGGGCCGGCCGTTTCTTCGTCGGCAGTGGCTTCGACGTCAACCCAGTGACCTGGCGAGTGCTTGGCGAAGACGGAATTGCGATGCGCGGACCAGACCCCAGGGGGCTGAGCGTCTATAGGGACGAACGCGAACTTCGGCAATTGGGTAGCTGGCAACTTGTCGACCTATTGGGCGAGGTGGTCGGACCTTGTGCGCGGGCGCTCGTGGACGGCGGCGAAGGGCCTGCTCCGTAGCGGCACGGTCTGGGGCGTGCTCGGCGCTCCGCGACTGCACGCGACGCTGGCGACCTGCGAGATTCTCTCGAAAGAGCAAGCTGCTGTGTACGCGATGGATCTGTTTGCCGACTGGCGCCCCCTGATCCTCGACGCGCTCGCCTACTGGCGCGGTGAGCCGCGGTCCCTCATGTGTAAGTCTCGCTTCCGGCGCCGTGAAGCGGCGGCTGACTTCGTTGCCGCCGTGGTCGCTGATGGCAGGGTGCGCTTTCAGAGCTGACCCTGGGGCAGTCACTCGGTGCGGCACGTGCTGATCAACTGTGTTTCGTAATGCAGCGTAATCGAGCCACCCAGTCGGTCGATGGCAGTGCCGACCGCATGATAAAGCTTGGCACGTTGCTGTGGCTCGAGCGCGATGTGATCGCTGTGTGTACCCAGTTGGTCAAGCCACTCCTCTCGCGAATACTGATGGGTCCAGGCATAGGTGCGGAGCTGGCAGGGAGCGAATAAGTGAGTAGCCGCAATCGCGGCTATGTCGTCGGATCTGTCCGACGGCTCGTTACCTAATGGGACCGATTCCTTGGCGACGAGCGATGGCGCAAACCGTACGTAAGCCTCGTTGAGCACGGCCTGCGTCGGGGCGTCGTGCCCGCCCCGATTCCAGAAGATCGCCAGCCTTCCCCCCGACTTAAGGACTGACGCGGCTCGTTGGGCGCCTCGCGACGGATCGATCCAATGCCAAGCCTGCCCGCAAACCACAAGATCGAACATGCGATGCGCCGGATTCCAGATCTCGAAGGTTGCGACCTCCACCTGGATGCCGTGCGATCTTGCCACGCTGGCCATCCGAGAATCCGGCTCCACCCCGAGCACCTCGCAGCCCCTGGCCAGGAACAGGCGTGCCACCTTGCCTGTTCCGCAACCAACGTCGAGCACTCGGGCCGGCTTGCCGGCCAGCAGGTCATCGATCAGCGCGGCAGGGTACGACGGCCGCGCCCGATCGTAGCGCTCGGGGTCTTCCCCGAAGGACTCCGCACGTCGGCGATCCGCGTGGTGTTCCGCTACCAGGTGGAGCCTGGCTGATATTGGCCGTCGTGGTCATCGTCATACGGGAGCTTCGTCCCTCCGAGTTCGATGACGCGTGAAGCCGCCGCATCGACATCCTGGACGGCGACATCGAGGTGAACGCGATTTTTCGTCACCTTGGCCTCCGGCACCACCCACTCCGTGTCATGACAATCGGTCTGAATCCAGCCGATCTCGGCGATCGGCTCAGGCGGTCTTCTTTGCACCGTAAAGCGCTTCGATCTCGGCGCCGTACTTCTCAGCGATGCGCTTCCGCTTGACCTTCATCGTGGGGGTCAATTCGTCGCCGACGACGAAGTCGGCATCGAGAATCGTCCACTTCTTGATCTGTTCGGGATGCGACAGGCCGCGGTTGACGTCGGCGACCGCTTCGTCGACCAGGCGCCGCGCCCCCGGGTCGCTCGGGCCCGCGTTGGTTTCGGCAACGTCCGGATCCAGCGTGATCAGCGCCGCCACGAAGGGGCGTCCATCGCCCAGCACGACCGCCTGCGCGATGCCGCGATGGTCGCGAAGGCTGGTTTCCATCGCACCCGGGGCCACGTATTTCCCGCCGGAGGTCTTGAAGAGATCCTTCTTTCGGTCGGTGATCTTGAGGAAACCGTCCTTGTCGAGTTCCCCGATGTCACCGGTGTGCAGCCACCCCTCCACCAGGGCCTCGCGCGTTGCCTTCACGTCCTTGAAGTAGCCACTGAACACGCTGTTGCCCCGGACCAGGATCTCGCCGTCGGGGGCGATACGGATCTCGACTCCCGGCAGCGCTGGGCCGACGGTGCCGAAGCGAGCCTGGCCCGGTCGGTTGAAGCTGGCGGGCGCGGTCGTCTCGGTCAGGCCGTAGCCCTCGAGAATCTCGATGCCAAGGCCATAGAAGAACCGCAGGATATCGGGCGACACGGCCGCCGACCCGCTGATGCAGACCTCGACCTTATCGAACCCGAGCTTCTCCCGGATCTTGCTGAACACCAGGCGGTCGGCCACCTTCCATTGCCACGCCACCCAGGGCGAGGGCGCCTTGCCATGCTCGTAAGCATCGGTTCGCAACGCACCCATCAACAGCGCCCAATCTCGGATGACTCGCCGCGGGCCGCGGACCTTGTCCATTTCGGCGCGAACTCCGGCAAACATCTTTTCCCAGAGCCGCGGCACCGAGGTGAAATAGGTGGGCCGCACCTCGTGCACCACCTCCCGCACCTGGTCGATGTTGGGACAGAAATAGACCTGGCAGCCGGTGCAGAGTTGGCGAAGATGGCTGACCACGCGCTCGAGAATGTGCGCGAGCGGCAGATAGGAGACCACCCGGTCATTGGCGTCGCCCCGAAAACAGGTAAGGGTTGCGATCGCGGTCCATGTGAGGTTGCGATGGGTCAGCATGGCAGCCTTCGGGATGCCGGTCGTGCCCGAGGTGTAGATCAAGCTGGCCGTATCCTCCGGCTGCACCGCCTGCCACCGACTGGCGAGTAGACCCGGTCGCCCGCGACCGAACTCGTCGCCGCGCCGCAGCGCTTGCTCCCAGCTGATCGCCCATCCTTCCACCCCGGGAACGTCGCCCTGGAGCAGAATGACGCGCTGCAACGCCGGGAGCTCGCGACGCAGCGCCGAAACCTGGTCGAACAGCCTGGCATCCTCGACGATGAGGACCTTCGACTCCGAGTGGCTGAGTAAATACTTCACCTGGTCCGGCGCCAGCGTCTGGTAGATGGCGACGGTGACGAGGCCGGCATGCAGGATCGCCAGGTCCGCGATCTGCCATTCGGGGCGGTTCGCCGACCAGATGGCCACGCGATCCTGGGGGTGAAGGCCCTCCGCCAGAAGGGCGTTGCCAAGCCGTTTCACCGCCAGGCCGTATTCCGACCAGTTGATGGGCACCCAGCGGTCGCCCGACTTGAAGAAGAGCGCGGGTTGATCAGGGCGGCGCGCCGCCGTGTGCTGGAAGAGCGCCGGCACCGTCTCCGGCAGATTCATCGGCTGGGGCGCGGCGACGGACGCCCGCAAGACTGCGCTCATGCCGCCACTATAAGAGACCTTTTTCAAGCACCATCAGGCTTTTCCGAGATGTTACGTATCCTATGGATACAGCCATGGTTGTGGGCACATGCGAGCTCATCTTCCAATTGCCGGAAAACCACAGCCTCAAGGGAAAACGCCAGGTGAGCCGCTCATTGGTGCAACGTATTCGTAGCCGCTTCAACGTCTCAGTCGCCGAAGTGGCCGACCTGGACCGCTGGCAGACGCTGGCGATCGGGGTGACTTGCGCCACCAACGACAGCCGGCACGCCAATGAGGTGATGAGCAAAGTCGTCGATTTCGCTGAAGAACACAACGGTGGCGCCGTCTTGCATCAGCATCGCATCGAAATCCTCAGGACGTGAGCCAGGCCGCCCGCGTCAGTGACATCGGCACGGTGGAGCAGGGTCCGCTCGCCGCCGTGCTGGCCGCGCTCGCCCGCGATGATCCGGGCGGGGTGGTTGCCGCCCTCGACGGGCAACTGCACCACGGACAGCCGGGAAGCCCGGCGGCGCTGCGGCAGCAGGTCGGCGAGCGGCTGGCCGTGGCGCTTGCCAAACAGTCGAGCCGGGCCAGCCGCTGGATCGAGGCACTCGCCAGCTCACCCTCGCCGACGGCGCGACAGGTCGCTTGCTTGTTGCTCGCCAGCCGCTACCCCGACGACCCGGTCATGGTCTTGCGGGCCGCGGAGACGCTGGCCGAGGACCCGCACTGGGAAGTCCGGGAGGCCGCCGGCGGATTGCTCGGCACCCTGCTCGATCGCGACTTCCAGCGAATCCGGGGGCGCCTCGAGGCGCTGCGGTCCTCGCGCTCGGAGAACCTTCGTCGTGCTGTGGTGCTGGCCGTCAAGTACGCCGCGCGGCGCGACAAGCCGGAGCGCGTGCCGGACCTGCTGCAGCTGCTCCAACCCCTGTTGCGCGACGAGGAGCCCTACGTCCGGCGAAACCTCGGCGCCTACACCCTCGGCGACGCGCTGCTCCGCGTCGACCCCGAGGAAACGCTGCGTGCCCTGCGCGAATGGTCAAAAGAGCGGGACCAGATGGTCCGCTGGAATGTGGCGATGGCCTTCTCCAGCGCCATCGGATCTTTCCACTGGCCGGCGGCAAAGTCGATCCTCGAACGCCTGGCCAAGGGTCCCGAGCCCCTGGTCCGCAACGCCGTCGCCAAGGCGATGCGCCGCTGCCGGCAGCGCTATACCGAAGAGGTCGAGGAGACTCGGTTGCGCTGGCTCAAGGAGCGCGATCGCTCGGCTACGGCCGAGCTGGTGGGGCCGCTGAAGAAGCGATCCTAGCGATGGCGCCCTTCCGCGGCATCTTCTGCCCGATGCTGACCCCCTTAAACCACGACGAGAGGATCGACCAGGCATCACTGAACCGCTTGATCGACTTCCTGGTCGACGGCGGGGTGCACGGTATCTGGGTGATGGGCACGACCGGCGAGTTTCCCTTGCTGCTCGAGACCGAGCGTGCGCGGGCGGTGGCCCTCACCGTCGACCAGGTCGCCGGTCGCGTTCCAGTGATCGCCAACGTTGGCGACAGCTCGACCGCGCTCGCCCTGCGTCATGCGCGGCACGCCGTCGAGGCTGGTGCGGATGCACTGGCCTGCACGCCGCCGCATTACTACCTGCATTCGATGGACGAGGTGATGACCCATTATCGAGCGCTCAAACTGGCGTTCCCCGAGCAGCCACTCTTCATCTACAACATCCCGCAGACGGTCAAGGTTCGCATGACGCTGGAAGCCACCTTGCAGCTGGCGCGTGAGGGCACCGCCTCGGGCATCAAGGACAGCCAGAACGATCTCCAGTGGTTTCGCTCGCTGGCGGCCGCGATTCGCGAGGAGGGACGCGAGTCGCAGTTCCGCCTTTTCCTTGGGACCCGCACCCTGATCGATGTCGGCGTCGTGGCCGGTGCTCACGGGGCGATTCCGGCCAATTCCAACGTTGTGCCGCGGGCCTGCGTGATGGCTTACGAATCGGCCGTGGCGGGCGATTGGGCCGGAGCACGAGCGGCGCAGGCCCTGGCGACGCGCTACGACGACCTGTCGGAGGTCGCCCGCGGCGGGTCGGCGAATGCCGCCACCCTCAGCAGCCTCAAGCACGTCCTGCGATCGTGGGGCATCATCGACGATCCCACGATTGCCCGACCATCGCGACCGCTGAGTCCGGACGAGGTGGCGGAGCTGGATCGTCGCCTTCAGTCGTTGCCCCGGGTTCCTCCAGGCGACTGAGCCCAACTCGATCGCCGGCGAACTCCTTACGATGGGTGCACGTTGAGCCAGCCCATTAGCGCGACGCCCCAATCGCTGATCGACGCATTTCAGGCGACTCTCCCCTGGCCCCTCGATCCATTTCAGGTCGAGGCGATCGAAAAGCTCGAAGCCCACCAGGGCGTGCTGGTCTCGGCGCCGACCAGCTCGGGCAAGACGGTGATCGCCGACTATGCCATCTATCGGGCGCTGGAAACGGACGCCCGCGCCATTTACACCACCCCGCTCAAGGCGCTATCCAATCAGAAGTTTCGCGACTATCAGCGCCTCCACGGGGAAGGCTACGTCGGCCTGCTGACCGGCGAAAACAGCATCAACCCGTCGGCGCCGGTCGTCGTCATGACCACCGAGATCCTGCGCAACCTTATCTATGAGGACCCGCAGCGGCTGCAGCGCGTTCACTACGTGATCCTCGACGAGGTGCACTACATCGACGACTTCCCGCGCGGCGCGGTCTGGGAGGAGATCATCATCCAGGCTCCGCAGCACATCAAGTTCATCGGGCTTTCGGCGACCATCAGCAACTTCGAGGAAGTGGCGGGCTGGATGAGTCAGCAGCGGGGTGACATCGCCACCGTCAGCGTCACCAAGCGACCGGTCGAGCTGCGACTTTGGCTCGCCATGCGCAATGACTTCTACCCGCTGCTCGATCACCAGGGCGCAATTCCACGAGAGACCCGGCAGCGGACGCAGTCCGAGGATTCGACCGACCGGCGATTGTCGCAGTTCCGGCGGCCGCCGGAGAACGACCTGCTGCCGGTGGTCGATCGCCTGCGACAGCGAGAGTTCCTGCCGGCGATCTATTTCATCTTTTCCCGGCGCGGCTGCCGCGAGGCGCTCGGCCGCTGCGCCGCGCACGGCTTCGACCTGACCAACGACGCAGAGAAAGCCATCATCGACCAGGTGGTAAAAGCCCGCCTGGACCAGATCGAGGATCCGGACGAAGCCAGGCTCTACCGTGGGCTCCTCGACGTCGAGACGCTCCGTCGTGGGTTGGCGATGCACCACGCCGGTCTCCTCCCCTACCTGAAGGAGCTCGTCGAAGAGCTCTTCCAGCACGGCTTGATCAAAGTTGTGTTTGCGACCGAGACGCTGTCGCTTGGTATCCACATGCCGGCCCGCGCCTGCGTAGTTTCGTCCTTCACCAAGTTCGACGGCCGCGACTTCGCCCCGCTCACTTCCGGGGAGTTGACGCAGCTCATGGGGCGGGCGGGACGGCGCGGCATCGACCCGATCGGCCATGGCGTGATCCTCAAGGAACCCGACGTCGACATCGGCACCATCTACGAGGCGGCGACCGGCGACGAGATGACGGTGGAGAGCAAGTTCGCGCCGACCTACAATATGGTGCTCAACCTGCTGCGCTACCACCGGCCGGACGAGGTCGACGCGCTGATGGAGCAGTCCTTTGGCCAGTACCAGAAGACGGTGGCTCGCGGCAACCTCGATTCCCGGCTGACCAACCTCGTCCAGCGCCTCGCGGACGTCACGTCGAGCCGGTTCCAGGCGGAGGGTGATCCGTGCTGCACCGAGCGGGACTTCAGTTCCTTCATCCGTGCCGAGGAGGAGATCGCTTCGCTGCGGGTGCAGATGCGTCGGATGAAGCGGGACCATTGGCAGGGTCGCGGTCGCGGCCGGCGCCGGCGCGTTGTCGGCCGGGATGCCGGCGGCCACACGCTGCGTGAGCTCAAAGACCAGGTGCAGGTCTGGCAGCAAAAGATCTATGAGTCGCCCTGCCGCAAGTGCCCGTTCCTCGCCGAGCATCGAGCGCACCACGCCGAGGTGAAGGACTTGCGAGCACGGATCCGCATCTCGGAACAGGACGCCCAGCGCAGCGAGGGCGAATACCGCCGGCGGATGCACGCCTTGCGCGGAGTGCTCGGTGAGCTCGGTTTTCTCGAGAGAAATGCTCCAACCGAGAAAGGCCTGCTCGCGTCCCGGATCTACGGCGAGAACAGCCTGATCATCACCGAGGCGATCGCCGATGGCTGGCTGGAAGAGCTCACCCCCGCGGAGCTGGCGGCTGCGCTGGTCATGGTCACCGCCGAGGATCGCAACCGAGATCGGCCACGTCCGCGCCGGCGCTTTCCGACCAGCGCCATCGCCCTGGCCCAGAAACGCTTACGCATCATCTATTACCGCTTCTCGGCGCGCGAGAAAGACCGCGGCGAGGAGAACTTCCGCCCGCTGTCGGGCGATTACGTCAACTTCACCTACGATTGGTGCAGCGGCCGTCCGCTGACCGAGATCCAGGCCCCCGCCGACATCGAGCTGGGCGATGCGATCAAAGCCCTCAAGGGTCTTTACAGTGCGCTCCGTCAGATCGAGTGGGCGGTCGTCGAGCGGCCGTCGCTGCGGCAGCTCGTGATCCAGACACGCAAGAGCCTGGAGCGCGACCTGATCACGCGGGTCTAAATACTCAGTCGCGCCCTTCTTCCTGGGCCAGCTTCTCTGAGATCCGGTAGACCTGCTCCGGCAGGTCGGCGATGTCGTAAAAACGCAGCGGTTTCTTCAGCCGCTTGGCGATCCCGAGCTGCACCTTGACGCCAAGGCTCATGGTGCCGAACACCCAGACCTCGTCGCAGCGCGCGAGCAGGTTGTTGATCGCCCCGCGCACCAGCTGTTTCGGCACGGTATGGAGCAGGTAGTAGTCGAACAGCATGAAGGGATTGATCGGCACGTAGCCTTCGTCGAGCACCAGCTTCGAGACGTGCATCCGCCAGTAGAAGTTGCGGTTGGACATGGCGACGTAGATCAGCTTCTTTGGATGCCGGATGGTCTGCTCCAGCTGCTCCAGCGGGCTGGCCTCGGGAATCGGGGAGAAAATGGCAGCCAGGATGCTCTCCGCCGATTTGCCGGTGGCCGGCTCCTCCTCCGGATGGGTCAGCGGCGCAGGCGGCGCCTCTTCAGGCTCGACGGCGTCGCGTATCCGATCTTCCGGCATGTTGTCGGAAGTTTATGCGCCCGCTTATTGACCGTCAAGCAAACCGCGGACGATCGGCCGCAGCCGTCGCAAGGCGCGCTCGAGCAGAATTCGGTTTTCCGGGGCATTCAGCCAGCGGCTGGCACCCGACGGATGCGGCAGCGGCACGAGCAGGGGACGGGCATGAGTCCGCGACGACACCTCCTCCCCGGAGAGGGTGAAGACGCGGCCGACCAGGCGATCGAGCGGGCGGCCGGGGAGGAAGCGCTCATGGGCCAGCCCGCCGACCGCGATCACGAGCTCCGGCTTGATCAGCGCGAGCTGGCGATCGAGATGCCCACGGCAGAGGTCGACCTCGACCCGGCCAGGGCGCCGGTCTCCGCCAGCTACGCCCTTCCCCGGAAAGCACTTGGTGATCGAGGTCATGTAGACACGCCGCCGGACCTGCTCTTCCGATGCAAAGCCAGCCCGTTGCATCCATGCCATCAGCACCCTTCTCGAGCGCCCTTGGAAGGGGAGCCGCTCAACGGCCTCGACCGCGCCCGGTGCCTGCCCGACAAGCATGATGCGGTTGTCGGGATATCCGCTGAGCACCGGCGCGGCCGCCTCAAGGTACCCGGCCGCCACACAGCGGGTGCACGACAGGATCTCACGATGCAGCTGAGCGAGCGTCACCCGGTTGGCCATAACACAGAGTGTGCCCGACGGTACCGGTTGGTCCTCGCCTGTGCAAGGGGCTCGGGCCGGCGGCCGTTGCATTGAGGTGAGGAACGCGATCCCGCTCCTACTGCTCGCCGTTTCCCTGTCCGCCTGCGCGGCCACCCCGGCGGCAGCTCCCGGAGGGCCAGGAGCGCCGGTGGCCGACCGCAGCTACAGCGCCGCAGTCCTTTCGGATGCTCCAGCGGCCTACTGGCGCTTGGGCGAGTCCTCGGGCACGACGATGACCGATGCCTCCAAGAATGGAAACAATGGCACCTACGTCGGCGGCGTCACCCTTGCGCAGCCCGGCGCGCTCGCGAGTGACACGGGCACGGCGGTGGCGTTTGATGGTCGCACCGGTGGGGCGACCGTCGCGAGCTCGCGCAGCCTGCAGGTCAACCGGATCACCATCGAGCTCTGGCTAAAGAAGACCACCGACTCCGGCGCCGGCATCTACGTCGCGAAGAACTTTGTCGGCAACGGCGGGGTGGGCACCGGCTGGTTCCAACTGTTGAACAACGACCGCTACGGTCGGCTCGAGTTTCGTGTGACGGGAGACACTCATCCGGTGCTCGTCTCCTCGACGACGCTGGCCATGAACACGTGGTACTACGTGGTCGCGACCTACGACGGCACCGTCGCCAAGCTCTATTTCAACGGCAAGCTCGACAGCACGCTCCCGCTGGTGGCGGCCCCGGCTCAGAATGACGATCCGCTCTATATCGGCCGGCGCGCCGACGGTTTTTTCAACAACGTCGTGCTCGAAGAGGTTGCCATCTACCCGACCGCGCTCTCAGCGGACCGCATCGCCGCGCACTGGCGCGCCGCAACGACGAACCCATAGGCACGCGCCCCTAGATCCTGGCGGGCGATGCCGCGAGCGTCCTCGGCGGCGGGAAGCTGGCCGGAAGGTCATCAGCCTCCACCTGGAACATCGCCTCGGGCGCCGGGAGTCCATGGAACTGATGCTGACCCAGATCTTTGAAACGAATCCCCGCCGGTCGGGCGCCTGCCACGGCTTCGACGACCGCGCGCGACAGCAGGATCTGGCCGCCGTGGCTTGCGAAGCAGATCCGGGCCGCCGTGTGAACAGCCAACCCGATGTATCCCGTATCGGTCAGCGTCGGCCGTCCCGCGTGTAGGCCGATTCGAATCCTGACCGGCAGGCGGTCCGGCCAGCTACGGGCGAGAGTGTTGCGCTGGATCGCGACAGCGGCTTCGACGCCGGCGGCTGCCTGCTCGAAGACCGCAAACATCTCGTCGGCGCGGACTTCAACCTCGCGACCGCCAGCTGCCGCAATTGCGGCGCGCAGGAGGCGTCGGACCTCTGCCAGGAATCGCTCGTATCGCTCGCCCAGGCGTCGGACCAGTCCGGTCGAGTCTTCGATGTCGCTGAACAAGAAGGTGACGAAGCCGGTCGGGAGGGTGCGCGCCTCACTGGTGCGAGCCTGGATCTCGCTGTGCATCCACTGGTTTTCGATGGCGAGCTTGGCCGCGGCGGTCACCGACCTGGCCAGGTCGGGATCCTTGAGCACGTCCCGGTCGTGGACAAGGGCGGTCATCGGCTGGCCGAATCGATCCAGCAGGGTGACAGTGCGGCGATCCGTGTCGCCGGGAAGGGCCGCCGCTTGCCCGGTCCTGTCCAGGTAGGCCCCGACCGACTCGGACCAGTACAGCACCGAAAGCGTCGGGTCGCCGAGCACGGTGCGCAGCCGATCTTCCAGCTGTTCGGGCGTGCCAATCGCACCCAGCTCGATAACGGCCTGACCGGCGGCTGCCTGCCGGCTCTGCGACCGGAGCTGGCCGGTCATGAAACCGATGGGCACGATGCCGTACTTCCTGGCAGCCCTTAGCAGCCTGGTTCGCGCCCGGTCCCGCGCCGCTTCGTCTTCGAAGCTCGTCTGGTTGAAGCGCGCGAGGGCGTTGCGGACATGCGCCTCGTCGTTGATCGGCAGACGCCGGCGGCCGCGTCCGTCGATATACGCGAAAGCGCTGTCCGGTAACTCGGCACGGGCCTTGCCGTCGAGCTGCGGCATGTCCTCATTATTGTCAGCCGTGCGGCCAAAAGGCGCCGCACGCCAGCCCGCGATTCCCAGATCTGACTCGGCGCAGGTATCAAGTATTCGGAATGGTTTAACGATCCCAGGCGTTAGCACGAGAGTCCGATGGGCACCACGGCCAGCGCAATCTTCCTCGTCGGTCGCATCCTCTTCGTGGCACTGTTCGTCGTCTCCGCTCAGGGTCACATCGCGAACCATGCCCGATATGTGGCCACGGCCAGGGGGAAGATCCCGGTTCCTTACGTGGCGGGCTGGCCTGTCGGCGTTTGGCTTGTGCTCGCCATCCTCGCCACGGTTCTGAGCATCTGGCCCGACGTCGGTGCACTGATGCTGGCGGCATTCCTCATCCCCACCAGCCTCCTCTTCCACCCCTTTTGGACCTTTTCCGACGCCGCACAGCGCCGGACACAGCGGGGGAGCTTCTTCCGCAACGTCAGCCTGCTTGGTGCCACCCTCGCCCTTTTCGCTTTCTTGATCGTCACCGGACCGGGGCAGTTCGCCGTCACGGGATCCCTGCTCCACCTGCGTTGAACGCGTCCATTGCCTTGACGGGTGTCCTGAACTGGTCTACGCTCTCTTCAGGGACTCGGGCGTGACTAAAGAGAAAAGCGAAGCCGAACTGGTTCGCTGTGAGCGGTGCCAGGAGATGGTCAGGCCGCTGACCGAACATGTGGTTAGCCTGGTCGCCGCCACGCTCGTGACCGTCCATGCCTGCCCGTCTTGCGGCGGGCAAAAGGTCACGGTCGCCAGTCCGTCCCTTAAATAGACAAAGCCAGGGGCTTATCCCCGGTGATTGGTGGTGTTGCCAACCGAACCTGCAGTGGTTAGCGAGCCAGCCGATCCAGCAGCGACGCAGCCGCAACGATGCTGGCGGCCGCGGCCACGATGAGCACCCTGAGGTCGAGCCGCAGGTCGAAGGGAATCCCGAGCAGCACGCCGCGCAGCGCGTCGACCTCGTAGTTCAGCGGATTGATCCGGCTCAGCCATTGCAGCCACTCCGGCCCGACTTCCCCGCCTCCGGCTCATTTTGCTGGTGCCTCGACTTCCGGAGGATGCAGCCTTCCGGGTTGGTGGCGAGGAATTTGCCGTTCTCATGATCCAGACCGAGAAGTCGCGCGCCATCGCCTCAGCGGATTCGCTTCGCCGCATCGTGGAGCACACCAAGTTCTTCGGTGAGGGAGCCCGGCTCACGATCAGCTTGGGCGTGGCCTCGACGCCCGAGGACAGCCAGACACCAGCGGGGCTGGTCCAGGCGGCGGACGGCGCGCTCTACCGGGCAAAGTCGGTTGGCCGGAACCAGGTGCAGGCGGCCTGACGGCCGAAAGGCTGTCTCTTGCCGCCAGGCCCAGCATTACGAACTCCACCTGCCAGCCGTGTTGTGAGCCGACCGGTCGGGGGACGTTCCCAAGTTTGAAGGCAAAAGCGACCATAGGTCGGCCGGGAAACGCATCAGGGCATCGAATTGGTTGTCCCACACCGCCGGCGGCGCTTGCTCCAACACGCCATCGATAAGCCGCCGGGCGTGGTCGAGGCACTCCTCGATCGCGAGCTGGTTCTCCTTCAGCAGACCCCGACGCCGGTTGAGCACGGTCCGGATGGCACCGATAAATCCATCGGAAAGCGCCTCCATTCGTTGTATTGCCGACCCGGGGTCCTCGTTGCGTTCCACTGCTCGTGCCTGATCGACCTTGAGCTCCCAGAGGCGTTGGGCAAATGGCCCACTCACCGGTGCCAGGTCGTGCAGCAGCCGGTTCAAGGTAAGAATGCGGTCAGGTCCGGCCTGCTTGGCCCAATGCGCCCGACCGATCGCGTCACCAAGGACGCAAGCCGCATACCAGCGGTGTTCTGTCTTTGCCATGCGTCGACCTGCGAGGTGCTGGCAGGTCCAGATGCGCGCAACCGGCCGAGACTTCTCGTCCAGGTCGGCCACCTGGCGGGCCTCGTAAGCAGGACATGCCATGAAATGGTCGGGAAATGGCTTGGGATACGGACACTCGTCGACCGGTCGCCGTGCCTGCCGCTTCGAATCCATCCATTTGGCGACCGCTTCCGACCGGCTACGAACGCCGAGCATGCGAAATATCTTTTCGAGCTGAAATCGGATCGTCCGCGATGACAGACTCAACCGCGCCGCGATTTCGTCGTAAGAGAGCCCGATTGAGGCTAACTCCAGGATCTCCTGCTGGCGAGGGGTCAGCCTTGGAGATTTCGCCGCGGCCGGCGGCTCATCGTGATATCGGTTGTCACGCATCGTTATCCGCGTCCTGCCCCGCCCCGCTGAATCGTGGTGGTGCTATAAGCGCTACGTCTGGCTATCGGCGAATTTGACAGCGTTGCTGGGCTGGAAGGCCGCAATTACGATCGCGACGCGTCGCAGCACATTTGGTCAAACTGGAGTCAACCGTGGGTGCATTGACGACGCGTGCGGCTGTTGGTGGTATTCGTTTCCCCGCCAGTCACGCACGCTCGAGATCGCGGATTACTCGATGATTTCGCGCCGAATCCGAGCTACGCTATACATCTCTTGTCGCTGAGGCCGGTTCTCAGTCTTACTGTCGATTGCCGAAGAAGAGGGCACGCTTAACTGAAGGAGCTACCTGGTAGAGATCACTGCATCGCGCGTCAGTCGGTCGGTCGTAACTGAAAAAGACGGCGATGAGGCTCCGATGCCAGGTTCCCCGTCGGCCGACGCCAACGCGCCGTCAGCATCATCTTTTGTAACCAGACGATCGGATACGAAAGTCCGGTTTCGGCTGGATCGGGCCTGGCGGACCAGCCGGGGACCCGTCTTCGCGCTGGTCGTCGCCGCCGCCGCGCACCTGCTGACGAGGACGTCGTTCCCGATCCAGGATCTCGCCCCTATCTTTCTTGTCGTTGTAGTTGGGATCGCGGCCGTTGACGGCAGTCGGTCCGGGGTGGCGAGCGGACTGATCGTGGTGGCTTACGTTGCTTATGCCGATTCCAGATCCGCCCATCTTTTTACCTACACGTCGGACAACCTTCTACGTCTCGGTATCTTCGCCGCTGCCACCCTCGCCGCCGCCCTGCTCGCCGGCGTGCCATCGCACCGGGCCGCTCTTCTGCGCCTCGAGCTACGGGCCCAAACGGAACGTCTATCTGAGGCCGTCAAGGCAAGGAGAGAATTCATGAACGTGGCGGCTCACCAACTGCGAACGCCCTTGACGGTCATCGCTGGCTACGTCTCGATGCTCCAGGACGAAACGTTCGGGCGGCTCCCTGAGCGCTTTCGGGATCCGATCGCGGCGATGCGATTTAAGGCTCGAGAGGTCGTGGCCCTGATTGATGAGATGCTTCTGGCCGCCAGGGTACAGACGGGGACGGCGCCGACCGCGCTGATGCCCGTCGACGTGCGAGACGCTGTGCGAAAGGCAGTCGATCGCGCCGAGCCGCGAGTAACGCTTGAGCAGGCGACCCTTTCTTATGAAGTGCCCTCCGCGATCGTCGCGGCAGAAGTGGATCCCGACCAGCTCGCACACATCCTCGACAGCCTGATCAGCAATGCGCTGACATATAGCCACGAGAGACCATGGGTGAAGATTACGGTCACAGGCGGGAGTGACGTCAGGGTCATCGTCAAAGATCGAGGCTGGGGCGTTCCGGAAGCGATGAGACAGAAGATCTTCGAGGGTTTTGTTCACTACGCAAACCCGGAGTACAGGGTGAAAAGCGGAAGGGGTCTGGGACTATCGATCAGCCGTGAGTTGGCTGAACGCTACGGCGGATCGCTTGATCTTGTCAGGACCGAGCCCGGCAAGGGCAGCGTGTTCGTCCTGCGAATTCCTGTGGCTGCCTCATGATGTACGGCGCTCTCGCTCGGTTTCGACGGCGCTAGCCTGAGGCCCATACGCTTCCTGGGCGGAGATGCAGCATGCGGTCGCGAGCCGATGCTCGGGACCGCGCGCTGTGATCCGGCCCCTGCGGTCTTGGCATCCGAGCGCCTGGGCTCAAGCCAGAGCCTCTACCCCGACGCGATTCGGTCCCAGCGGAAGCGTCGGGAACTGCGCCTTATCGTCGTACGATGGCCTATTAAGAGGTAAGCCAAATTTGTCGATGATCGCAAGCCACTTTGGACGCCCCCGTGGTCTGATTGGTCGCCTCGTCGGCCGAATCATGGCCCGCTCCAACGGCGACTTCAACCGATGGGTGGTCGAGCAGCTCGCAAAGAATTCGCATGACCAGCCCGCCCGCTTTGTGGAGCTGGGCCCGGGCCCCGGGGTTGGGCTCGAGGCAGCACTCCGTGCCTTTCCAAACGCGCGCTTCTGGGGTGTCGATCCATCTCGTGAGATGCTCTCGCAGTCTCGAAAACGCAACCTGGGCGATGTCGAGTCTGGTCGCTTGACGCTTCTCGAAGGGAATGGCGAGTCTCTAGCCGAGCTGGCGCCGATAGACATCGTGATGACAAATCACGTGCTCTACTTCTGGCACCAGCCTTCCGCGGAGTTGGCGCAGCTGCACGGATTTCTGCGACCAGGAGGACTCCTCGCCCTGGGCTATCAGCTCAGGCACAACATGCCAAAGCCTGCGCAGACAAACTTTCCCAAGCTGGGACACCTGCTTTATGACTCCCAAGATGCAGTGGCACGATTGCTGCGGGACGCTGGTTTCACCAGTATCACGGTTCTGACTAAAGGCTCTGACGATGCTCCGGAGGGCCGCCTGGCAATCGCGACCGCCTGAGCTAGGAGCCCGGCATCGAGCCCGTCACCATGTATTCCTTGAGGGTCTCACCCTGAAAGGCGACATAGTGGACGTCAATCCATTCGGGGGGACCCTCCAGGTACTTCAGCATCTGCTCGTAGTTGTCATTGGTCTGCGGTGCGTTCGCGTTCTTGACATAACTGTCCTTGTCCTTGAAACGGATAATCCCGACGATCCGATTGGGGTCTTTGTCCTCCACCGCGAACTCGCTCGAGACCCACCCGCTGGCGTCCGTCGGGCTCCCCTGCTCTTGGGCAAACCGGCGGAAAGCATCCTGCTGGCCGTCCTTGAGCTTTGCGCGCATGATGGTTCCGTACATACCGACCTCCTCTGCACTCACATCGATGCCGCCGACGTAGGAATGCTATTCCATGAGACGGCCCGGCCGAACCCTCCCCGGCTTGAAACTCCCGATGCATGCCGCAGAAGGAGCATCCTGGGCTCGGCGCTTTTAAGTCATGCTCTGTTCCGGGCTAGAAAAGGCGCGCTCGGCGGCCGCGCGGTCGAAGAAGTCCTCGATCTTGGCGATTCGTCCATCCCGCATCGTGAGAAGGTTGTAAACGCGGTCGACGCTGGGCGGTCCCTGGTCCTGATTCCAATAAGCCACGGCAAGGATCCGGTCGCCGGCCATGGCAACGGTCTCGATATCCCTTGCCGCCATCCACTCGACAGCGCGTCTGAGGACGGCCGTCGCTTCCTCCCGGCCATGGCACTCCGGGGGCGGGTTGCCAAGGCCCTCGCTGCCGATCCATCGGATCTTCTCGTCCATTAACTCGGCCAGCGGCGCGACATCGCCAGAGCGCATCGCCTCGTATGCCGAGCGGAGCCGAACTGCGTCTTCCTTGGTGGCGGGCACTTTTCTCCTCCAATCACGTCCGACCTTTCGACTATACCGCCGGGGATACCGCCTCATTTCCAGTTGGATCGAGTGACTCCTGGTTAGGTCACCGAGTAGTGCTCCTCTAATGACTGGCAAATTCGGAATTTGCGGACTGGCCAGGAATTACCTTGCCCTGCGATGCATGGACCGAAGCATCCGTGACTTGATTGAACGGCACGACGTCACTTCTTCTCCACCTGCCCGCCGAGTTGGCCGCTTGCTATCCGATTGATCGTCCGGTGCTCGTCTGGAATCTAACGCCGGCCCGGCCCGGGTGGCCCTGAGGACGGCCGTCCCATCTACTCACGAATGCGGGCGACCGCGCGCCGCAGCACGGTCTGGAACTCCCTGTCGAACGCCGCGGCTGCAGCTCCCGACATCGCGTCCCGCTGCCGCGCCCACCCGAACGCGTGCGCGAAAGTGCCGACGCGGATCGCGAGCGCGAACGCCCCAACGAGACCGCTGCCCCATGGTTCCAGATACGCATCGCGCAGCCGCGCGAACCAGGGGTCAGCCGGCCCCAGCTTGTTGATCTCCTGGAGGAACCGAAAGAGGACGACGAGCGACGCGAAGGGGTGAGAGATCGACGCGTCGCCCCAGTCGAGCAGGCGCAACTGCGTGCCCTGTGCGTAGAGGTTCGCACCGTGGAGGTCGTCGTGCTGAACCGTCTCCGGTACGTTGTGTCCCGCGAGCTCCCCGCAAAGGTCTGCGAAGCGAGCCGCAAACCGCCGCAGCGAACCGATCTCGTCGCTCTCGAGTGGCAGGTCGTGCCGTAGCAGGTCCTCATAGCGAGCCGGCAGCCTCGCGACCCGCAGGTCGGGGACGTCGTGCGTCAGGTGCTCCGGTGTGTATGCGGCCTCGCCGCGCTGCAGCTCGGCGTACAGCGGCAACGCGATGAGCCAGGTCTCCGGCGGGTTGGTGTAATAGCCGATCGGCGCGCCAGCGTCGGCGAGGAGAAGCCAAGCCAGCTCCTCATCATGGCCGAGCACCTCGACCACGCGGTCGGGCCACCGCGCGAAGAGTCCTGCCGTGAGCCGGGGCTCGAATGCCTGTACCGGACTGCACGCTTTGAACCAGGCCACGCTCTTGGCGAGCGGCACGCGTAGCACGGTCGCCCACGGTCGCTCGCGAACCGTCTCGATGGCACCGACCGGTTGGACGTAAGTGCGGATCCAGACTTCAGCGGCGGCACGGTCCACGCCAGTACTATGCCGCGATTTCACTGCTTATATGGTTAGTGTCCCCAACCGTACAAGTTATGAAATCCGATTGCCTGGCAAGCTGGGCGCGTGGGCGGTTGACCCTTTCCTTTTAAGGATCTCGATGACTGGGTACGCGGGGACGCACACGACCGGGCTGCGATGCGGTTGGTTCAAGCCCGGGGGCCGAGAACACCGGGCCCGGGGACGATGCCTTGGGGGCGGCCGCGGTCAAGCGCTCCAGGCCGGCGAGTAGGGCCACGCGCTCACGGGAGGACAGCTTCTTTAGCGCCGCCGCCAAGCGGCCTAGATCGAGCACACTGTCCGCTGCCACCCGGGCCTGCCCTTTCGCGGTTAGCACGATCGATAGCCGGCGTTCGTCGTGCAGGTCGCGCCGGCGGCTTAGGAACCCGCGGCGCTCGAGGCTCTTGACCTGCTCGGATGCCGAGCTCTTTGGGATACCCAGATGATTGGAAACGTCACCGAGAGGAATACCGCCGACAGCGGGAACGTGATGTAGCAGCTGGCGCTCGTGCTGGGAAAGGTCATCAGCGTCCCGCTTCGTAAAGGCGCGCCACAGCCGACCGTACAGAACATCGAACTGTTCGGCCGTCGATTTGTTCGCCATGGCGTACAATCTACTCCATCAGTGCAGGGACAGTTAGGAGGTAGGGCTGTGGTGATGATCGAACGTGAGAGAACAATTCCCGCTGGGGCGGCGCGGATATGGGAGGTCGTCGCCTCGGCGGACTGCCTGCCCCAGTGGTACGCACGATCAGCCAAGGTCGAGGTGCTGGAAGGCGCCGGCCTCGGCCGCCGCCAGCGCATCAGCAGCACCTGGCAGGGCCAGGAGTCCGAGGTCGACCAGGTTGTCACCGCATTCGAGCCGGGTCGCCTGCTCGAATGGCGTCACGAGGCGGAGCGGCTGGGGGGCAAGCCAGCCCCACGATTTGCCCTCGAAACAGTTGTCAGGATCAAGCTCGAGGCGGATGGACAGGCCTCGACTCGGGTCGTAATGGAGTCACGGCAGCGCCCGGCCGATCTGGACAAGGAGCGTGCGATGCGGGGTAATACCGAGTATCTCGCGAAGATGCTCGAGACCTCGCTCGAACGCTTGGAGAAGCTTGTGACGAATGGCTGACTACATCTAGCCAACGGTCGCCAAGCTCGGTCCAAACTCGTCTTGACGGGGACTCGCCCCATGCCCTGTCTGGAGAATGGCGGAGTTCGCCGATCTGAAAGCTGGCTCTATTCGGCGCGTTATAGGTGCAGAGAGTTCGCACGGAACAGATCAGGCCCTCGACTCCGTTGGCTGGAACGAATCAGGTCACGAGCCGCGCCGATCTCGCAGTTTTGCTGCTCTCGGCAACCCTCTGGCCCCTTGCTGTTGTCGCAATGTTTTTCACGAAGAACTGGTCACTCCGGAGCAAGGTCTCAGCGGTTGGTGTAATCCTCGTGGTTGGTTTGATCTTCTCGTTCGCGCCAAGGCTCAGCGGCGGGGCAGCCGCGGCTGCTGTCACCGCGTTCTTGTTGTCCAGGCACCCGGCGCCGTCGCGCACACTAAAGATCGCCGGATGGACCGCGACCGCGGCGGCTGCCATCCTCGGCGTCATCGGTCTCTATGTGCCCCCACTGATTCGCATCGGCTGGCACTAAGGCCTCAGCGCCAGAACGCACTACCGGTTTTTGGGCTCGTTTGGTTACATCGGAGTGCGCCGCGCCTAGGCTTACGCCTTCAGCCATCCGCCCCCATCGAACCGTCAGACAAATCCTGCTGGCATCTTCCGTTCAAACTCGTATGAGGTTCGCCAAGAACGCCCTCAGCGCCGCCGGGCTCCTTTTCGGAGGCCTCGGCCTAGTTGTCGCGACCGTCGGCCAGCTCATCGCAGCTCTCACCTTCATCGGTCTGAGCCCCACCGACGTCGCGGAGCGATTTACGAGCATGATGGCCGCGCTTGGGGTTGCTAGCTTCGGGATCCTCTGGCTCTTGTGGGTCAAGCGTTTCGGATTCCGAAGAGGAGGTTCCGTCAAGCAGATTTTTGAAGGAGCCCCCAACGCGTTCTATCGAGTCTTCGTCGTTCTAGGCGCCTACTGGCTCCTTAGCTTTATCGGATTGGCTCTTCTCGGCGGAATCGATAACAAGGGCATTCAGGAGGTCTCCGGACATTTCTATATTCTCCACGCCCACGGCGAAAGAACCGAGATTTCTCGGAACGAATACTGGCGTCAAGCCGCCTATCCCCTGTGGATGTTTTCGGGTTGGGCACTCTGGACCGCCGCAGGGCTCGTCGCGCTGTCCGCGAGGGGCGTATTTCGCACTCGAGGAGGAACGGCCCAGGTGCCAGCCAGGGCCGACGGTTAATGATGGACGAAGGCGATAAGAGCGAGCGTCTAACGAATGCATACTGAATGTACTGGTCGTTAAGCCACGGGAACAGATATGACCAAAAGAGTAGGCGGAAAACCCTCGAGTCAGGCAGGTCGACCCGCGCGAGCCCAGTCGCTCGTATTGATTTGTTCGATTAGTGTCCGCCACGGGCTAATACCCATCTATCCGTAGATCTTCATGTCAAGATCAAAGATCACCTCGTGAAGAATGCGAAGGGTTCGGATGGCCGTCCCGCCCCAGGAGGTTTCCCAGTCGCCCCACCACCGCAACAACTCCTGAGAAGTCCCTCCCCACTCCATGGTCGGAACCCATCTTCGAGCCAGCGGTAATTATCGGCAAGATCTTCCGACAGTGAACGCCTGATCTTTGACGGTCTCGTAGGTCAGCGGGAGGAGCGCACTCCAGTAGAGCTTGCCGCTGGCAATCGAAATATCAACCGGATTCAACGGGGCACCGACCACCTCGATGAGATGGCTGGCATCCGCCTGCGGCATATCGGCGTGCTTGACGACCGGAGGCTCGCCATAGCGTTCGATGACCGCGGCACGCATCGTCCGTCGCTTAGCCGCAAAGAGATCCTGCTCCCCGGTCTAAGAAATCGCCTAAAACTGACGTGTTTGACGCGTTCACCCGCCGTTCGTTACCTTCGCAGCAAGACTTCGCTGATTGACTGACCGTCATGGTCTGGCTTGGCCGAGCCGGTCTCGCTGGGCTTGGCGCTCTGGCGACTGCTCTGCTCCTCACGGCCAGCCTACAGCCAACCCCCGCGGCAGCCACCTGGAATGCGGCCCCGGGGGCGGGGAGCTGGCCAGATATCGCAACCTCTTACCAGTTCAACGCGACGCACAGTGGAGGCACCAGCGCGTCTCCAATGACCACGCCATTGCAGGCTCTTTGGACCGCGAATCTCGGCGGCCCCGTCTCATACGCCGTGATGGGGCCCTACAACATCTATGTCACTGCGACCGACCCGACGACAACGCATCCCAAGCTATATGCGCTCAATTACGTCACCGGCGCGATCAACTGGGGCCCAGTGGACCTGGGTGGGCGCTACTGGGCGAACGCGCTTTATGACAACGGGCTCGTCATCACCGTGAACTTCACCGGCCAGATGCAAGCGTTCGACGATCAGACAGGCGCCCTGGTCTGGACAACGCAGCTCCCCAACCAGTCGAGCTTCACCACCCCACCGGTGGGTGGTATTCCGGGATTCACCGGCGCCGGTGACCTGGTCTTTACCAGCGGCGCCGGATCCGGGGGCACGCTCTACGCCATTCACGCCAGTACCGGCGCAATCGCCTGGCAGGCAGCCGTGATGAATGGTGACCACAGCGCTCCGGTGGTCACCAACTCAGGGGTCTACGTCTCCTACGCCTGCGCCCAGACCTATGACTTCGAACCGCAGACCGGCGCCCTGCTCTGGCACCACTCGACCGGTTGTGAGGGCGGCGGCGGCAAAACCGCCGCGCTGTACAACGGGAAGCTCTATGTTCGCGACGCGGCGGTCGGGAACGTCGTGCTCGATGCCAACAACGGCGCCGTCGTTAGCACATTCAGCGCGACGACGGCGCCCGCCTTCAGTGGGACCACCGGCTTCTTCCTCAACGGGAGCGCGCTGCAGGCCGTCAACTTGAACACAGGTGCGAACATTTGGAGCTTCAGCGGCGATGGCACGCTCAGCACCGCTCCGATCGTCGTCGGTGCCAACGTCTTCATTGGCGCCACCTCAGGCAACCTGTATGCGCTCGATGCGTCGACCGGAGCGCAGACCTGGTCGACGCAGCTGAGCTCAGGAATCAGCAGCTCGGACGAGCAGAACGCTTCTAGTCCGTTGACGGGGCTTAATGAGGGGGCCGGCTATCTGATGGTCCCAGCCGGAAACACGATGACCGCCTTCGTCAGCGCCTTTAGCGTGGCACCCGGCGGCGTGAACTTCGGGCTCAAGCTGCTTGGCAGCTCCACCTCGGTGTCGATCGGAGTCACCGATCAGTTTGCTGGCCCCGTCACCATCTCCAGCGCGACGACAACCGGCGACTACGGTGTCACAGGCATCGGCTGCGGGGCGGCCGGAAGCTATTCCCTAGGCAACGGCGGCCAATGTAGCCTCACTGTGACCTTCACGCCCACGGCATATGGGCAGCGCAATGGCACCTTGACCATCAATGACAACGCGCCCGGGAGCCCGCATATGGTGACCCTGACGGGCGGGGCCACTGACGGGCGTGCCGACCACCTGGTGCTCTATCCGGCCGCTTTGTCGCTGCCCGTCGCTACCAAGCAAGCTTACGAGGCTGAGGCGTCTGACGCCTATGGCAATGATCTGGGTGACGTCACGACCAGCACCAGCTTCTGGGTGCAGAGCGGAACCTGCACCCAGAATATCTGCAGCGCGACGACGGCTGGGAGCCAACCAGTTTCGGGAATTTATTCGACGACAAACTCAACCAATGGCAGCTATGCGTCCGGTGTCACCACGCTCACCGTCACGCCTGGCCCACTCGACCACATCACGATCTCGCCGGCGAGCGGCGTGAGCATCGTCGCCGGCTCGGGCCAGGCCTATACGACCGAGGGCTATGACCAGTACAACAACGACCTGGGCAGCACCGCGTCGGCGACTACGTACACCATCGCGCCCGACGGGTCCTGCTCGGGCGCGAGTTGCACAGCAACCATCGCCGGGAGCCACACGGTCACGGCCACTGATAACGGCAAGACGGCGACCGGCTCGCTCACGGTTAATGCTGGTCCGCTCGCGTCCCTGACGTTGACCCCCGCCTCGACGACGATCACCGCGGGCGGTTCCGTGACCTACGCCGCCACCGGAGCCGATCAGTACGGTAATAACGTCGGCGACGTTACGGCCGGCACGGCTCTTTCGATTGCTCCGCCTGATGGCACGTGCAACCAGGCAACGCACATCTGCACGGCGACGGTGGCCGTATCGCATACGGTCACGGGGGCGGCGGGTAACGCGACAGCGACCGCGACCCTCAATGTGACCGGTGCTGGGCTTGACCACATCACGATCGCCCCGACATCCGCGAGCATCAGCGCCGGCGGCTCGCAGTCCTACACGACCGAGGCGTTCGACCAGTACGGCAACGACCTGGGGAGCGCCACCAGCGCCAGCAGCTTCACGATCGCGCCTGACGGTTCCTGCACGGGCGCGACCTGCACCGCCAGCGTCGCGGGCTCGCATACCGTGACCGCGTCCGACGCTGCGAAGACGGCAAGCGCGAGCCTGTCGGTCACGCCTGGCGCACCATCCGCGCTCACCATCACGCCCGCCTCGGCCAGCGTCAGCGCCGGCGGTACGGTCACCTTTACCGCGACGGCGACCGACGGCGCCGGCAACAGCCTGGGTGACGTCACGTTGTCGACGACATTCGCGATTAGCCCCGACGGCTCCTGCTCAGGCCGCTTCTGCGGCTCGACCAAAGCGGGCGCGCACACCGTGACGGCCACCTACCAGGGCACGACGGCCACGGCGAGCATGACAGTGACGCCGGCGCCAGTGACGAACCTGGCCTTGAGCCCGGCCAGCGCGACCATTGTGGCCGGCGGAGGCCAGGCATACACTGCGGTGGCCTACGACCAGTACGGGAACAGCTTTGGCGACGTCACCGCCTCCACCACGTTCTATGTTGACAGCATCCTGAACCCGCCCTGCGCCGGCAATACCTGCTCATCGACGGCGGCTGGAGCGCACCACGTGGTCGGTGAGTGGAATACGGCCGGCGGTTCGTCGGCGTTGACCGTGACGGCGGGGCCGCTGGATCACATCACCCTCGCCCCCGCCAGCGCCGCGATCACAGCGGGAGGCAACCAGAGCTATGTCGTCGAGGGTTATGACCAGTACAACAACGATCTGGGGAACCAGACGAGCGTCTCTACGCTGGCCATCGCCCCGGACGGCACCTGCTCGGGGATCTCGTGCGGTGCCACCAAAACCGGCGCCCACACCGTCACCGCCACGGTTAGCGGTAAGACCGCGACAGCCTCGTTGACCGTCAACGCCGGCGCGCTCGATCACGTCGCGTTGACCCCGGCCAGCGCCGCGATTGCAGCCGGCGGGTCGCAGACTTATGCGGTCGAGGGCTACGACGCCTACGGCAACGACCTCGGCTCTTTCACGGCGAACTCGAGCCTCGCCATCACGCCGGACGGGAACTGCGCGAATGCCGCCTGCTCAGCGACCAAAGCCGGCGCGCATACCGTAACCGCCACCAGCCAGGGCAAGTCCGCAACCGCGAGCCTGACCGTCAACGCGGGTCCGATCGCTGTCGTGGCCGTCACGCCGGCCAGCGTGTCGCTGACCGTCAAGCAGTCGCAGGCCTTCACCGCGACGGCGTCCGACGCCTACGGCAACCCCCTCAGTGCCAGCGGCGCAACCTGGTCGCTTTCCGCCGGAACGCCCGGGACGATCTCGCCCACATCAGGGACGACGAGCACCTTCACGGCGAGCGATGCCAACACCGGAACCGGCAGCCTCAAGGCGACGATCGGCGGCATGAGCCGCAGCGTGGCGATCACGGTCGTCCCGGCCGCCCCGGCCAACCTCACCGCGAGCGTCAAGCCGACCAAGGTGACCCTGAGCTGGCAGTCCGCAGCCGGCGCCAAGACCTACGCGATCTACCGCGGGACGAGCAGTACCAGCCTGGTTTTGCTCAAGTCGGGCCTCACCGGGAACAACTTCACCGACGCCCCGGGCAGTGGCACCTTCTACTACTACGTCGTCGCGATCGGCTCGACCGGCCTGCAGAGCGCGCCCTCGAACACGGTGAGCGCAACCTTCAAATAGCATTTGGCTGGCCAACATACTTAACATGGTGCTGGCAGCCCTAGGCGTCTTCGGTATCTAGATTTGCCCAAATGTTTTGGACCGCTCGAAGACGCTCAGATGCGGAGCGCTAGTTTATACAAACACACTGATTAGTCAGGACACCCGCAATGGGTTGGTGTCCCCAACCGTACAAGTTATGAACTCCATCTGCCAGCCGAGATAGGTCCTTGGTATTCGGCGATCGAGGTGCACCGGATGCCTAGCGGGCGGTCCCCGGCCCGAGAGCCGTCACCGTAGGATCACGTCGATGGGCCGGAGCGAGGAGGCAACGGGGTAACGCTTTGAGTGGTGGAGATCGCGAGATCCTCGTGGCCATCTCTCTGGCCCGCGCCGGCAGCGGCGATCGTCTTCTGGGCTGGCCGTCGTGACTGCGGTCAGTGGCTTGGAGTCACGGCGCTAGCCGCAGGCGCGCTCGGCGGCCACCACCGGCTTTTGCCCTTGTCAGCAACGTTTAGTGGGAATCACAGCTAGACGCAACGGAGGCATGGGCTCGGCAACCTCCGTATGGAACCCAGTAAGGCGTGCGGGCGCGAGGCGTCGCACGGAGCGCAGGACCGGCACGCGGTCGACCGTTCGCCCTAGCAGTGGACCACGCAGCTGGCCGACTGGCCGCGCCATCGATCCGGACGGCCGAGACTAGGATCACGTCATTCCTTGGCGCTTTGGCCGCGATTGTTCTGTTGATCGCTGCGGGCAGCCGGGGGATTCAGGACCTGCCGCTTCTCCGTCTAGCCTCGCGCGACGCCATATACGCCGGGGTGCTTGGAATCGAGGCTGTTCTGCTCGGCATCAGCGTGGCGCTCGGTCTAGCTGCCGCTTTCTTTGCCGGGTGGCAGTGGACCGGACGTATCGGGACTCGACGTCCCGCCACGCTTGTCTTCAGCCTTGTCTTTCTATTCGGACTGGTCGCCGCCGCCTACGCCTATCCGCCAGCCCGCCAAGTGGGGTGGGTGCTGATGGCACTGAGCGGTGTTGCGCTGTTCCTTCTCTTCCGCGGGTACGCTCTCAAGGCGCCATGACACGCTATCGCTAGGCCGCGAGTGGGTCGTAGTCCCGTCTTCCACTCCATGGCTGGATCCTAGCCACCTCGAGCCGATCTTTGACACCGGCCCAAATTCAATTGGTCGATTCGTGTCCGCCACGGGCTAACACCAGCTTCAGCGACGCAGCGCGGCCTCGTGCGGTTTATGTAGCAACTCGGTATCGCCATATTTCAATGCGCGCGCCTACCAGGTCAGCTGCAGTCAGGTTGAGATCTTTGCCGTTATTTGGGTTGTGAAGGCGCCCTGGAGCCAATGGATATTTTTGGTAGTTGTCCTAATCACATCTGCTATTGGCCGTCCGGTGACGCAGACCGGCCGCGTCGAGGGCCACGTTCTATGGAACAACTGCGAGATCGGTATCTGCGAGTCAACGCCGTGGACCAAGACGCCCGTACGGTTCCGGTCCGATACCTCGAAGGACTACGTGGCGATTAGCGCCGATGATGGCTCATACGCGATATCGCTTGCGCCCGGTACCTACGCAATCATCGTTCCTCCCCAAATGGTGAAGGGCCGTACCAGTGTTACCGTCGGCTCCGGTCAAACGCTCACCGTCGATTTTCTCTTGCATAAACCGGGCGGCTAAGGAAGCAGTGGCAACTGCCTAGAGTGGACGCGGCTCGTATTCATTTGTTCGATTAGTGTCCGCCACGGGCTACTCACAGCTTTTACACGAACCACGCGATGGCGATCACCGGTCCCGACATCGTCCTGAAATGAACTTGGTTCAGGAGCTGAAAGGGTTCTCAGAACAACCACGTCGTATTCGAGAGGCAAGAAATGGTAGGAGCCGGTTACCTGGCGGATCAAGGACGGAAGGCCGGACCCCTGCTGACCGTCATCTGCGCCGCGGTCTTTCTCGCGTCCGGCTTGGCGGCGGTTTTCGAAGCGTTAACACTGAGCCAAGAAGCCGACACGCTCACAAGGGCGCCTGTTTGCGGCCCTTCTCGCGTGCCGGCGGACTGCCGTCTTCACCTCGGAGGTACCGTCGTGGGCGGCTACGACGAAGGCAGTGGACTAACGCCCGAGCGCCACATCGACGTGAAGGCTTCCACCAGCAATGTCCTCCATCTTGACTCGCCCATCGTCGGAGCACCGCCGCAAATCGACTCTCCGGTCGAACTCGAGTACTGGAAAGGAAAGCTAGTTCGCTTCGCTACGACTGCTGGGATTGTGTCGACCGGGGACCATCCAGGCCAGCTCTCACGGACCAGCCGGCTGCTGGCATGGTTCGCCTTCGGCTTAGCCGCCCTCTCCGGGACTTGGTTCATGTCGGCCTTCCGACGCCGCCGGGTTTTGCTTCGCGTGGCGACGGCCTCGGACGTGAACATCGGAGTGAGCTGCTGGTTCTTTATTGGCGTGGCCGTAATCATTGGCTTCGTCGGCTTCGCCGGCCTGGCTGCCGATGGCTTCAACCATCAGACCCTTGCAACGGGTCTCCAGCGCGCCGGCCTAGTGGCCCTTGGCCTGTCAGTCGTGATCCTGAGCGCGATTGGACGAAAGGTCACGATTACGCATGACGGCTTGCTCTATATTCGCCGGTTCGTGACTTTCCCTTCCATCACGAAAATCACCCTGGACCCGGCGCGCCTTCCTTTCAGCAGCCTGAGAATCGTGACGATCCACGCGCGGAATGCCAGTAAACCAATCGCTATCGACACTAAGTACTTCGGATGGAACAACCGGGTTCGCCTCCTTCAAACGATCGGCAGCCGCTCACCCGCCGCGCAGTTCGATGCCAACGCGACGGCCCTCAGGGAAGGCGAGCCTGTCGGCCGGCAAACGCCAACGTCTGGGACCGATCCTTGGCAGAGTCAGAATCGGGGATGCGCTGCGGCTCTCCTCGGAGTGGGTTCAGGGCTCATCGTTCTCGGCCTCGTTTTTGAAACGCTAGGCGGGCCGCCGATCGCTGGCCTCTGGATCTTTGCCATAGGAGCCATTTTTGTTGGAGTCGGGATTCACCGAAACATAAAGGTATTGCGGGCATACTTCGGCAGCCCACGGGGAGATTTCCTGTTCCTTCTCCAAACACTCGCGCCATTCGTTGCTTGGGGAATCGACGTAGTGGGTGAGACGTCATCGAACAGCTCCATGCGATTGCTGTTCCGGTTTCTCAGCCTTCTACCATTTCTAGCCGTCTGGATACTTGTTTGGCTTCCGCTCAGCAAGGCGCATGAATCCATCCCCGACCAGACGCGCATCGCTTAACCAGCGAGCAGCCTGAAACTCGCCTGTGGGTCCGGTTGTGACGTGATCGCGCATCGCGGCGGCCTAGAGATTGCGATTGAGGAGAATCAGGGGCACGGCAACGGCGATAATTAGTAAGCCAATCCAACGAGGCGTGCCGGACCAAAGGGCAAAGCTCACCTCGAATGCGGCAGCGCATACAAACAGGGCGGCGCCAAGCGCAGCTGAGCGAGCCGAGCGGGTCACAGCCAGGAAAATCATCACAGCTGCGGCAAGCAAGGCACCGATAACTGCAATGATGAACGCCGCCATGCGGAGTTCATGCGAATCGATCATCCCGGCTACGAACAGAATGAGAAAGCCTGTAGTTTGCAAAGCGGTCGCGGCCAATAACGCGGCGACTGGATGGCGCTGGATGAACGTCGCCGTGAGGCTGACTAGCATGGCTCCCCGTGTAACTCCGCAGACCCTGGCCGCCCTTCGATCGTCGTCTCGGGCTTCGGCGCTAGCCGCCCGTTAGCGAGGCTGGTTAATGGAAGCCAGTAGTTGTCAAGCCCACCAAAAAAGCCTTGCTTATACAAATAGACTAATAAGTCATGACACTCTGAATGGGTGGTGTCCCCCACCGTACAAGTTATGAACTCCACCTGCCTGCCCAGATGAGCGCCTGGTATTCAGCGGTCGCTCCAGCGGACAGTCAGCGGACGCTCAGCGGACGGTCGACGGACGCGCAACGGACGCCTAACGGACGCTAAATGGACGCCGGCTGACGGCTGGCGCGGCTCTCGGCGGCCGGCGGAGGTTGAGCCGAGGCGGTCGCTTTTGTGCCGCTTGCTGGACATTGCCGATCGTGTTCTGGGCTGGCCGTCGTGACCACGGTCCGATGGCTTGGAGTTATGGCGCAGGCCTAGGCGCGGTTAATCGGCTACGGCCGGCTTTTGCCCTTGTCCAACAACGTTGGTGGAATCACAGCTAGGCGCCACCTAGAGATCCAACTTCTCGGCGAGGCTCCCTGGACGGCGGTACTCGATCCCGAGTTGGCCGCGTGCGGGTAGCTGAGCGGCCACAGAACGCCAGGCCCCCTGGTTCGTACCGTGCATCCGGCACCAGTGCTCGTGGGCGACGTCGTGCATGCGATACACCGGGTCGATGAGCTTCAGGAACAGGTAGAGGTCGAGCTCAATCTTCGCTAGACCGACCTTGCCTACTTGCGGGGCGGAAACGACATCCGCCTGTCCCATAAGCGCCCAGATCAGTGAGTGGATGTGTCCCGACAACACGCGATAGAGCACCTCACCAAGGGGATCCTTAGCCGGATCTGCCCCAACTTCCTTCAGTACGCGGCGGAAGAGGCTCGTGGCATCAGCTCTTGAGTTCGCCTTGAACCCAGCCGAAGTTGCCAGCTTGTCGATGTGCTGGATGCGCGTCGCGGCGAATGTACTGAACACCTTGAGCTTTCCGAGCTCTTCCTGGTTCTCGCGCCTCTCGCTGAGTAATCGCTGGTACCGTTTGCTGGTGCCGACCTTGTCATCGAACAGCCAAGTGAGCCGTGCGAGCGGCTCGGCTGCGCCGCGTAGAAGAGAGTACGGGCCGTGCGCAACCAGGTCACCCGTCGAGAAGGCGTTCGCAAGAGTGAGTAGGTGCTCTTCGGCGCTGAGCATCCAGAACAATGCGTGGGAGACGAGGTCCTGGCCGTGGCCGACCACAAAGTCGGCGCCGAGCGGTGAGCCTGATGCTCGAGTGAAAGCTGCGCGAAATGTCCTGCCGGATTCGATTCGAGCCCGAATGTGGGTGACTGTCTGCTGAACTGCTACGGACTCATCGGGCGTCGCAGCGGTTCCTTGCACCGTTAGAGCATAGGAGGCAAATCGAGCAGAGACGTCGGGCTCGACCACGCTGGCATGGACATGCTCCATGCCGTGCGTAGCGCGTCCAACGAGGCTCGTGTAGATCCAGTCTTGGTCCGCGCGATCTTCGGCAGGCGTGTGCCCTAGTTACAGTTAAGGGGACTGTCCAGCCATGAAGACAGAAACGATCTACATAGAGCTCTTGGATGAAGGAGTCGACGTGTGGCGCCCGGTCGAGGCCGAGCGTCGTCAACGGTCTATACCGGATCGTCAGCGGACCACCCGATGAAACCGAGGCCTGGAGGTTTCCTCTGGGCTCGGTGGTGCGCTGCGAAGAGAAGACGTTCTCCGGCGGGCGCAAAGGGTTAGTTGCCCGCGAGAGGGTCAGCTAAGCCGTTCGCCAGGCGCGGGCCTCGGTCACTGTAAGCGCGTAAGAGCGGTGGCCGCCTCAGCCTCACCAGTCCGATCAGGACCACCGCGGGTTCGTGTGCATGATCTTCGCCACACGACGGCCAGCGTCCTACTCGCTGCGGGTACGCATCCGAAGGTTGTCTAGGATCCCTCGGCCATAGCACGATTACGCTGACACTTAAAGCCACCTCACGCAGCCGCTTCATGACCAAGCCGTCCGGACGATGGATCACCTGCTCGGTATGGATTTAGAGAAGCGCTAGTACCAGATCGCTCCGCCCGCGAGATTGTCAATTCCTTTACGTCATATAAGGATGGGGGCGAGAGCCGCGAGAGGCGAGGACGGACGTCCAATCGAGCCAGAAATTGTCCTGCACCGTTCAAGGGCAAATCGACAAGTAAGGCGGCATCGACTTGATTACCTCGATCCGCGGCTGCTCGGAATCGTTGCACTGATCATCGTGGTCGGTCTACTGCGAGACTTCGCGAGCCGACGCGTTTCCTGGACGATCCTGCTTTTACCGGCAGCAGCGGCTGTCTTCTTTGCCTACTACGGCCTGCGGCAGACGAATGTGACTCTGTATGTGCGGGGCGAACGCATCGGACGGACCAACTGGCTTGGCGTGCGTAAAGAGGTCGGAGTTAGCGACGTGGCTGCCATCGTGATATGTTCCATCTCGCTGCCGCAGCGGCAGCAACCGCTGCCGTTGCTGGTGGCCGTTTCAAAATCGGGCCGTTGCCTGTTCAGCCTGTCTGGCGCTGATGAGCTAAGCGTGATAGGGATCAGGCAACTTGCTTCGGCGGCTGGACTCGAGCTGCGGGGGAGTTGGACCGACACGTTATCGTTGGCCGGCATTGAGGCTCGATACCCAGGTACCGCCCCTGCGGCTAGCGGCTTCTTGGTATGGCTGTTGGCCCACCGAAGCCTAACCAGCGCAATTGCGATAGTGGCGACAATCGTTGTCTTCGTCGGCCTGGTTCTTCTGCGGACGGCAGGTCATTAGTCCATCTCTGGTTGATCGCCTTCAGCCCTCGAAGCGCTTCCTAAAGTGCTTGCTAGATGTTTCGTCGTACCATCCCATGCCAGGTTTCGGAATGTCCCAGCTCGTTACCTCGGCTCGAACGGGAATCCTACCCCGTCGGATCTAACAGCTTCGTTTCGAGGTAGTTCCTAAGAGCCGCTTCGAGCTCGGTGAGCCCGTTCAGCAGCACCCAGCGTTGGGTGACAAAGCTCCAGCGCGCCGCTTTGAACGAATGCCAGTCCCCATTGATCTCTAGGCCGATGCCACGCGAGATCAATGAACGGACGCGCCCGATGGAGAGATCCTTGTTGGCCGCGTCGAAACGAGGATCGTATTCGTGCATCAAGCGGACAGAGAGCATCTCGAGCTGATCCCGAGTCGGAATAACCGAATGCCCAGCTTCCCTCATCGATGTAGCCTCATCCTGCAGTCGGCCAGCCGATCGATTGGTTGCGTGGGCCGAGCGCGAGCCCGCCGGCGAGTGCCCGCATTGAACGAAGTTACCGGAGGTTCCGCAAGTCGCCGCGAGAAGGCCACCTAGTGTTCCTCGGTGTCCTTCTTTGTCCAGTCTCCCTGCTGCCCTGGTAAGTCCCAGGGGAATATGCGCTTCCAGGGACCTGACGCGACTTCCCCAAGCGTTTCGGGCGCCAGCGGTTCAGACGCCTCGGGCTTTTGACGCTTGTTGCGTTTCTCACGTTTCAGACGCCTTCGAAGGCCCATCCTTCAAATTCTCTCCCAAGGCTGGAACGACCCAACACCCGTATAACTCAACGGCCTGACGGATCCCGCCGGAGGCTGGCGCGCGATAGCTCGTCGCCGAGCTCAGCTGCGACGTTGGATGACGGGCGATGGGTCGCGAGCAGGTCGATGCGCCTCTGCTAGCTTATACAAATAAACTAACACATCATGATACCGGAATGGGTGGTGTCCCCGACAGGATTTGAACCTGTGCTCCTGGCTCCGGAGGCCAGTGCTCTATCCAGGCTGAGCTACGGGGACACGAACGGAACCCGATTATAGGGAGGCTGGTGCTCGGGCGGTCAGCGGTTTGCGACCTGCCTTTCGGAATCCGTTACAGACGTAACCCCCCTGATTGAAGGCCGCCCATAAGCTGGGATCAGGACAGGCCAGATCGAGCGAGTCGCCTGTTCAGGAGGTGGGGACCTGTGCGGCGTTTCCTGAACCCCTGGGTTCTGCTTGTCATCGTTTCGGCCGTGGTTTCCTGCGCGGAAGTCGTCTGGCCGAACCCTTAGTCGCCGGTCTTTCCTTGTCAAGTCGTCATTGCTAGACTGTAGGTTGTGCTTACCAAGGCGCGCTCGGGGCGGTCGTCTTCTGCCGGCCCCGGCGCGCCTGGTTCGCTCGGCCAGCGTATCCGTCTAGCCCGCCAGGAACTCGGGCTCAGCTTGACTGCGGTCGCGGGGAAGGACTTCAGCCGGGCCTTTCTCAACCAGGTCGAACTGGGGCGGTCCCAGCCATCCACCCAGACGCTGCGGATTATCGCCCAGCGGCTGCAGCGACCCATCGACTACTTCCTCGAAGAACCCGGGGATTCGGTTGCGGCACTCGAGCTGGCGCTGGCAGAGGCCGAGATGAGCCTCCTGCACGGCGACGCCGCCCGCGCCGAGGCGCTGATGACGCGAGTCCTCGTCAGGACCATCCCGCTCGAGTTACGTACCCGCGCTGGGCTGGCGCTGGGCACGGCGTACGTGCGGCAGGGACAACCGAAGAAGGCATTGCCGGTCTTGGAGGAAGCGATCGCGGCCGCCGAGCGCTCCAACTGGGCGCAACTCCTGGTCGAACTCTACGACCGGATGGGCAGCGTTCACTACCTGTTACGGCGCGCCCACAGCGCCGGCCGCTGGTTCGAGCAGGCTTTCGAGCGGTATGAGTCGGCTGGCCTCAACGATCCCGTCCTCAAGGCGCGCATTCTCGGCCACCGGGCCAACCTGCACTACGTCGCCGGCCAGCCGGTCGAAGCCATTGCCGCATACGAATCCGCCATCGCCGCCGCCGAACAGGTGCTGGACATGCCGGCCCTCGCGGGCATCTACGAAGGTCTCGCGCTCTCCTTCCAGGAGACCGGGCAATATGCGCGGGCCCTCTCATATGCGCAGAAGGGTCTGCGCATCTTCGAGACGCTGCGTGATGTACGAATGGCGGGCGAACTCCGTCTCAACATGGGTGAAATGCTGCTGCAGCAGGGTCGGGTCGCTGAAGCAGAAAGGCTGTTCACCGAGGGCGCCGAACGCCTCCGTCGGATCGACGATCGAGAACTGCTCCCACTGCTTGTGGTCGGCATGGCCGAGTCCGCTCTGGAGCGAGACGATGCCGATCGCGCCAGCGACCTGATCGAGCAGGCCCTCGACCTCGCCACGCGGTCGAGCGACCCCATTGCAAGCGTCGCGGTGCACCGGGTCGCGGGGCGGGTGGCACATGCCCGTGGGCGGCGCGAGACAGCGCACCGCCATTTCGAGCGGGCGCTCGAAGTGGCCGTGACCGTCGACAGCCCCGACCTGCGCGCGCGGGTGACCTACGACTACGCCCGCGCCCTCGAGGCCGAAGGGGATACGGCCCAGGCTGCCCTCCGGTTTCGCCAGGCCTATGAGGCCGGCCGCGCTCCGCGACCCCCAGCGTCGGCGTTAAGTGAGTCCGAAGGTTAGGTAAGTGCCACTTGACAGAGGGTGAAGATACGTCCGATAATGACGGCCACGGAAGGTCGTGTCGTTCACCGAGAACGATCCCCCGCGACTCTCCGGGTCGTACACGTCAAAAGTATTGTCTGCGTCGCATTCTGCGATAGACTGATCACACACAGTAAAGGGGGATCAATGGACGGCTATTCGCGAAAGGTTGGAGCCAGGCTCCGGAGCCTGCGCAAGCAGCGGGGCTTGACCCTCCAGCAGGTGGAAATTCTTTCGAACAAACGCCTGAAAGGTTCACTCCTCGCCGCCTACGAGCGCGGTGACCGGAATATCTCGATCACCCGTTTGCACCAGATCGCCACCCTCTACAGCGTCCCGGTCAACCAGCTGCTGCCGGAGGAGCTGGAGGGCGCGGGTGAGCCGACCCTGCCGCCCAAGCTCGCCATCGACCTGACGCAGCTCCAGGGATTGCCCGAGCGCCAGGGATCCATCCTCTCCCGCCACGTGGCACGGCTGCAGCAACAGCGCCAGGACTTCAACACGCCAGTGGTGACCTTCCGCGCCGACGACCTCGAGCAGCTGGCGGCGGCCTACAAGACCTCCCCGGAAATGCTCCGCCGGTCGTTGCAGGAATGGGGTGTCTTCCGCTCCGGCGAGCCCGGCGAGCGGCCGGAGATCGAGCGCGAGTCGCCGCCCGAAAAGACAGAAGAGCGTTAGAAGGGGATTTCGCCCTGCGGTTCTCCAGGGGTACGAGCGCGCTCGGCGCGTAAGTCCGCGACCGTCGCCGGATGGGGCGCCTCGTCTTCCGGCAGCGGCTCCTCTTTCACCGGTAGGCTCTCGATCCGCTGGCGCGCTTCCTCCAGCTTCCGTTCGCAGAGCTGGAGGTACTCGCGGCCGCGAGCGACCGCCGCGATCGCCTCTTCCAGGCTCAGCTTCCCTTCCTCGAGCGAGCGCAGCGTCGCATCAAGCTGGACTAGCGCCTGCTCATAGGTGAGCGATGAATCGAGCGTCATGGAATTGCCTCGTCGACGGTGGCCTCGAGCCGGCCGGCAGCGAGCAAGACCCGCACCGGCTGGCCCTTGCGGGCCTGGTCTGCATCGCGGATGACGGCGCCCGCGTGCCCATCGAGGGTGATGCTGTAGCCACGCTTGAGCGTCTGCTCCGGTGCCAGCGAACTCAGCCGTACCGCCCGGCTCGCGAGCGCGGCGGCCCGTTCCCGCACGCCTCGCCCGACGAGGTCGAGGAGTCGCTCGCGCAGCGACTGCGTCTGCTGCCGCCCCTGGCCGATTCGCTGGTGGGTCGCCTCATCAGACCGCTGTAAGCGACGCCGGCTTTCGCGCAGCGCCCGTTCCCGCTGACGCCAGACTTCGCGAGGCTCGCGCTGTCGAAGCATCCGCTCGAGGTGGGTGAGGCGCTCGCGCCGCCGCAGGTGGAGGTCCGCAGCCAGCCGCACCAGCGTCTGCCCACGCGCCTGTAGCTGGTGTGCGGGAGTGATCAGGGCGGTTAGCCCGGCTCGTTGCAGCCGCTGCCCCCGCTCGCCGAGTTGCCGGAGCAGGTCGGCCTTCTTCGGCACCACGATCTCGGCAGCCGCCGTCGGCGTGCGGGCCTCGCGGTCCGCGACCAGGTCGGCCAGCGTCCGGTCCGAGGTGTGCCCAAGCGCCGTGATCACGGGGATGCGCATCGCCTGGATCGCGCGGACCACCGCCTCCTGGTTGAACGCCATCAGCTCCTCGAAGCTGCCGCCGCCGCGCGCCACGATCACGACGTCGGCGACCAGGTCCTGGTTGCACTGCCGGAGCGCCGCGACCAGGCTCCGCTGGGACGCCGTGCCCTGGACCAACGCCGGGTAGACCACCACGTGCATGTTCGGAAAACGCTCCCATATCGTCTGCTGCAGGTCATGGATCACCGCGCCGCTGGGCGAGGTGATGAGCGCGACGCACCCCGGGAGAAACGGGAGCGCCCGCTTGCGCTCGGCGTCGAAGGCGCCCTCAGCCTGCAACCGCCGCTTGAGCTGCTCGATCGCGGCCCGGAGCTTGCCGGCGCCATCGTAGTCGAGCTTGCTGACGACCAGGTTGACCCGTCCGTACTGGGCGTGGAAGTCGACCTGGCAGGTCAGTACCAGTTCCTGGCCGTTCTCCGGCAGGAATGGCAGCCGGCGAGCCGTGCTGCTGAAGATCACCGCACCGACGGTGGCGGCCGCGTCCTTGAGGGTGAACCACACGTGCCCGCCCCGCAGCGTGACACCGCTGACCTCGCCTTTGACGACCACGCTCTGAAAGCGCGACGCCAGCAGATCGTGAATGCGGGTGTTGAGCTCGAGGACGGAGAGCGGCTTGATCGCCTCCTGCGGCTGGACTGCCATCAGGGCACCGCTTCCGCCAGGTTCGCGTTCGGCCGGTAGAGGGCGCCTTCCACGGCGCGCCGCAAGGCCTCGGCGCGCGCCGTCTCATCGGTGAAAACGCGCACCAGCGTCGTGCGAATGGGGAGCCGGCGGAAGAGGTCCGCGACGGCACTCCGCTCGACCGCTCGGCTGACGGGGTTATAGATCAGGACCGGAAAGGGATCGTTGAACGGGTTTTGCGGCCGCGGATCGACCGAGGCCAGGTCGACCTCGAAGGAGGCCTGCGCCAGCGATGGCGGAAGCGCTTCCCGGATGCGGCGACCGTAGTCGGCGGGCGTTGGATAGATGAAGGCTTCCGGCGCGGTCGAGAACTCGTAATAGTCCTCGAAAATCAGCCGCCACTTGAGCTCGCGCCTAACGATCCGACCCCACTCGCGCGACAGCTCGGAGGCGCGTCCGCCCTCGTGGCGCCAGCGGTCGACGGTGTCGATCAGCGACCAATCGGTCAGCTCCCGGTAGCTGTCGAGATGGTCAATCGGGTTACCGGGGAGGATCCGGTCGATCGTTTCCCGAAAGATCTCGCGCATGTGGAGATCGATCCGGCGCACCGTCCGGTGGTAATAGATGTTGTTGTAGAGGTAGAGGCGGGCGTTCAAGAAGAGGAGCAGGGCCTGCGCGCCGTGCTGGTGGAGCAGCATCCCGTCCCGGTCGAGGAACGAGTAGTGCAATAGGCGCTCGATGTCGACTGGGCCGACCTTCACGCCGCACATGTAGGCATCGCGCGGCACGTAATCGAGGTTGTCGGCAGTGTACATGCCGTTCAATATCGGCTTGAGGGCCTTAAGCCAGGCGGGCGCCGAGTTCCCGGGCAGGTCGGTTTCGGCGATCAGGTCCGCGATCCACCGCGGATCGATCCGCTCGCCGTGCGCCAGTGGGCCCGACGGACTGGCGCCGAGCGCCGCGATGGTGGACGCCAGCTCGCCGCCGATCAGTGCTCGGCCGATCACTTCGTGATCGATCCCAAAGCTGTCCAGGTAGTTCTGGTCGAAGAAGTGGCCAAAGGGCCCGTGTCCGATATCGTGCAGCAGGCCGGCGACCCGCAGCGTTTCTTCGACGCAGGGGAGCGACGGCACATCGTCGGTCAACGCGCCCAGGTTGGGGTACAGCCGCCGCGCCCATTCCCCGCTCAGGTGCATGGCCCCCAGCGCGTGCTGAAAGCGCGAATGCTCCCCGCCGGGGAAGACCCACCAGGCCGACTGGAGCTGGTGGATGCGGCGCAATCGCTGCAGCCAGGGATGATCGAGCAGGTCCTGTTCGGCGGCGACGCTGTTGCCGTGGACGCGTTTGGTGATTTTGATGTAGCCGTGCAGCGGATCGGCCACCAGGTTCACCGCATCGTATTGCCGGGCAAGATCACTCATGAGTCGGCAACATTTTAGTGAGCCGGTCGTTCCCTCCCCCGCTTGCGGGGGAGGGCAGGGTGGGGGCGGATTCCCGCGTAATGAGGATTAGGGTCGCGGGATTCCCGCGTGTAGCATGGACCCCGATGGAACGGGCGGTCATCGTCGATGCGCTGCGCACACCGATCGGCCGCTATGCCGGCGCCCTGAGTGAGGTCAGGCCCGACGACCTCGCGGCGCTGGTCGTCAGCCAGGCGGTGCAGCGTAACCAGCTGGATCCCGCCACCATCGAGGACGTCTATTTCGGCGACGCCAACCAGGCTGGAGAGGACAACCGCAACGTGGCGCGCATGGCGGCGCTGCTGGCCGGGCTGCCGGTCGAGATCCCCGCGGCTACCGTGAACCGGCTGTGCGGCTCCGGCATGCAGGCGGTGGTGGCGGCAACCCGGGAAATTGAGACCGGCAACGGTGTCTGCTTTCTCGCCGGTGGCGTCGAGAGCATGACCCGTGCCCCCTACATCCTGGAGAAGCGGCCGCGAGAGTTCGCGCGCGGCACCCAGACCCTACACGACTCGACGCTCGGGTGGCGGATGGTCAACCCCAAGTTCACGCAAGACTGGACCATCAGCCTCGGGCAGACTGCCGAGAAGGTCGCCCGCCGTTATGGCATCAGCCGGGAGGACCAGGATCGTTGGGCGCTCGAAAGCCACCAGAAGGCGGTCGCCGCCCAGCAAGCCTGCCATTTCCGCGACGAACTGGTGCCCGTGGCGCTTCCGGGTGGCGGTACGCTCGGGGCCGACGAAGGGCCGCGCGCCGATACCAGCCTCGAGAAGCTGGCGGCATTGAAGCCGGCCTTCGAGAAGGACGGAACCGTGACCGCGGGAAATTCGTCGCCCCTCAACGACGGCGCCGCGTGTCTTTTGATGATGTCGGAGTCGCACGCGCAGCGGATCAACGCACAGCCCCTGGCCAGGGTGCTGTCGGCCGCTAGCGCTGGGGTCGACCCGTCCCTCATGGGCCTCGGACCGATTCCCGCGTCGCGAAAGGCACTGCAGCGCGCCGGCTTGAAGCCCGAGGATTTGGACGTGATCGAGCTAAACGAGGCCTTCGCCTCGCAGGTGATCGCCTGCGTGCGCGACCTCGAGCTCGATCCGCAACGGGTCAACCCGAACGGCGGCGCGATCGCCCTGGGCCATCCCCTGGGGGCGAGCGGCGTACGCATCATCGCCACCCTTACGCATGAGCTCGCTCGCCGCAAGGTACGGTACGGACTCGCCACCATGTGTATCGGCGTCGGCCAGGGGATCGCGACCGTCGTCGAGAACCTGGTCCGCTAGCAGCCGGCAGCTCGTCTCGGCGGCGTTAACACCCCGCGGCAGGCCTGTCAGCAGACTGCGACCCACCCTTCCCCTCAGGCGAAGGCCCCTACAGGATGATCGTTTACGAGGCCGTCATGTTCGCACTGGGTCGTGTCATACAACGCCGCCTGGTTGCGGCAAGCCTCGCTGGTGCATTGGCGCTGGCGCCATTGACCCTGGTGGCGGCGGCCGGCAGCTCGGAGGTCGACGCGCTCTGGAACCAGCACGACGGTGTCAGCGTCGATAGTGCCTACTACGCGGTCCAGACCTGGTGGGATAGCCTGACCCGCGCCACCCAGAGCGATCCGACCCAACGCGGCCTCGACGAGCTGGCCCTGGCCAACACCGATTTGCTCAACGCCTACAGCCTGCTTCAACGGCAGCGGACTGATCCGGGCGCGCAGCCGGTCGCGATCATCGATCCCTTGCTGTCCAGCGTCTACAACTTCGTGACCGGTTCCAATGTCAAAGCACCGGTCGGATCGGTGTTCAACTGGGCGAATCAGGGCCTGCTGCATCTGGAAGGCCGTGGCTCGGCCAACGACATCGTCCGCAGCCTGATGCAGGACTATCGAGCCAAGCAGTCCGCCGCCATGCGCGACCTTCCCTCGGGTCACGCCGACACCGATGCCTTGCTGGCCGCCAACGCGAAGCGAGAAAGCGCATTCCTCTTGGAGATCAAGTCGATCGCTACCCCGGCCGACGGACTCGCCGCCCTGCTGGATGCGGCCGATCAGTCGACCATCGCGGTGGCCGCCAAGCACGCCGCCGGCGCCAACGATGCCGCGAACGGCAACGGCCAGGACAAAACCAAGGCCAACGGCGGCACGGTTCAAAGCGGAAATCCGAACGGCGCCGCTCAGCCCGAAAAGAAGAAGTAGCGCCGAGGCGGCGGCTTAGACGTCCTCCTCGTCTTCGACCCCTTCCAGGGTCAACATCAGCCCATCCTGTAGGTCGTAGAGCGCGTCCATCGACTCGGCGATGGTGATGTCTTCGGGCGCCCGATTCCCGAGCGGATGTTCCATCTCGCCGGCAAGCCGCTGGACGCGAAGGGCAAGGTCGGCTGGCAGCTGCGTTTCCTCGGCGATGTTCAGCATCTCGAGCTCATCCAGAAGCTGATCGATATGACGAATTCGGTTCCGCCGGGCGTATCGAAGCTCCCGCTCCGCTTGCCATCGTTCGCGAAGCGTCGAGATCTGGACCGAGGTCTCCTCGATCATGCGCCCGCTTCCGAGGATCCGAGCCATGCTTCCCGAAGGCTTACATTACTTTCAAAGATCGAATTGGTCAAGAACTCAGAATTGTCGTCACTTTCAGGGCCGAACTCGAGAAAGGCATTTCGCTGAGCTCGGTGCGATCGGGGTTTCTCCTGGTCTTGCTGGGGGCCCTCCTCTTCGCCGCCGGTGGCAACGTCGTCAAAGCCCTCTTCAGGTTGGGCTACTCGCCCCTTGTGCTGGCGCAAATGCGGATCTGGTGGGCATTCACCGGCTTGCTCCTGTCGCTGGTCGTGATCCGGCCCGCCCTGCTGCGGGTTAGCCGCCGGGAACTCCCCGCGCTGGCGATCTTCGGTGGGATTGGCCTGGCCGGGGTCCAGCTCAGCTATTACCTGACCATCGCTCGCATCAACATCGCCGTCGCCCTGCTAGTTGAGTATCTCGGCCTGGTCGCAGTGACGGCTTTCG
>Ga0207684_10000499_pt1 | contig 49704 bp, 33 predicted proteins | sample KBSK5501metaG_FD_184342 | JGI IMG/M metagenome (GOLD analysis project Ga0207684, IMG submission 184342) | Corn, switchgrass and miscanthus rhizosphere microbial communities from Kellogg Biological Station, Michigan, USA - KBS K5-50-1 metaG... | ecosystem: Host-associated > Plants > Roots >... | reverse complement strand
ATCGCCGCCGACGGGCGGCTCCACACGACCTTCCACCAGGCGGTCGCGGCGACCGGTCGGCTGTCCTCGTCGGACCCGAACCTCCAGAACATTCCGATCCGGACACCGCTCGGGCGTCGCATCCGGCGGGCCTTCGTGGCGGGCGCGCCGGACCTGACCCTGCTTGCTGCCGACTACTCGCAGGTCGAGCTCCGGATCCTCGCCCACGTGTCGGGCGACGAGCACCTGAAGGACGCCTTCGCCCGCAAGGCCGACATCCACCGCGAGACGGCCGCCCGCGTCCTCCACAAGGCGCCCGAGGACATCACGCACGGCGAGCGCTCGATGGCGAAGATGGTCAACTTCGGGCTCGCCTACGGGATGAGCGACTTCGGGCTCGCCTCCCGAGCCAACATCCCGCGCAAGGAAGCCCAGGAGTTCATCAACTCGTACTTCGCCGCGTATTCCGGGATCAGCTACTACATGATGGCGATCAAGGAGCAGGCCAAGAGCCAGGGCTACGTCGAGACGCTCCTCGGTCGGAAGCGCCAGATCCCCGAGCTGCGAGCGTCGAACCCGGCCCTCCGCGGCGCGGGTGAGCGAATGGCGATCAACATGCCGATCCAGGGCACGGCCGCGGACATCCAGAAGATCGCGATGATCCGGGCGACGGAGCGGGTCGCGGCCGCCGGCCTCCGGGCGAGGCTCCTCCTGAGCGTCCACGACGAGCTGCTGTTCGAAACGCCCCGCGACGAAGTCGATGCCCTCGCTGCCGTCGTTCGAGAGACGATGGAGAGCGCGCTGCCCCTGTCGGTACCGCTCACGGTCGACGTCAAGGTCGGCGACGACTGGGAGGCCATGACTCCCCTCACTCGCGAGGACGCGATCGCCGCCGAGGCCGGCGAGCTGCCGCTCGAGGCACCGCTCGCGCCGATCGCCGGGTAGGCTCTCGCCGATGCCCGAACTTCCCGAGGTCGAGACGGTCGCCCGCGACCTCCGCCCCCTGATCACCGGCGCCACGATCGTCGACGCGACGACGTTCTGGGCGCGGACGCTGCGCGGGGTCTCGGCCGAGGCATTTGCCGACGGAGTCGCCGGCCGGCGGATCGAGGCGGTCGGACGGCGAGGGAAGCAGCTCGTCGTCGATCTGTCCGGCGGTGCCTTCCTCACGATCCACCTGAAGATGACCGGCCAGCTGTTCGTCGTGCCGCAGGGCGGGCCGGAGGATCCCTACGTCCGGCTCGTGTTCGCGCTCGAGGACGGACGGGAGATCCGCTTCCGCGACATCCGCAAGTTCGGCAAGATCGGGCTGTACGGCGGCGCCGACGAGCCCGACCCGTTCGCGGGCGTCGGGCCCGAGCCCCTGTCCGATACGTTCTCGGTGGCCGCGTTCCGACAGCGGATCCGGGCGCGGAAGGGTCGCCTCAAGTCGCTCCTCCTCGACCAGGGCTTCATCGCCGGCGTCGGCAACATCTACGCCGACGAGGCGCTCTGGGCGGCTCGCCTCCATCCGCTCCGGACCGCCCGTACCCTTCGCCCTGCCGACGAGCGACGCCTCTGGCTCGAGATCCGGCGGATCCTCGCGGAGGCCGTGATCCGCCGCGGCTCGTCGATCGACGACTACACCGCCCCCGACGGGGATGGCGAGATGCAGGACCACCTCGCGGTCTACCAGCGGGCCGGCGAGCCGTGCCCGCGCTGCGGTCGACCGATCCGCCGGATGGTCGTCGGCGGCCGCGCGACGCACTTCTGCTCGTGGTGCCAGCGCCTGCCGGCCGCCGATCGGGCGGGTGCGCGGGCCGTCCTCCGGACGATGTCCGTGCCGGACCGGACGGGCCGTCGCTGGTCGGAGCTGCCGGCCGGGGAGGGGAGCGTCGGGCCTGCGCGAGATGGCGCGGCGAGGGAGCGCGTCGCGGCGACCCGGGCCGAGCGCACGCGCCGGGCGGCGGCAACCCGTCGCGCCGCCGCGCGAGCATCCGCGGGCGGCTGAGCGGTGTCGATCCTCCGCCTCGACCACGTGCACCGCGAGGTCGGGACCTTCGTCATCCTCGATGACATCACGGCCGCGATCGCCGTCGACGACCGGATCGGCCTCGTCGGGCCGAACGGCGCCGGCAAGACGACACTGCTCCGTCTTGCGGCGGGCCGTGACGAGCCGGATTCGGGCGTGGTCCACGGCAAGCGTGGGCTGTCGATCGGGCTTCTTGCGCAGGAATCGCATTTCGACGAGGCCTTCATGGCCGCTCCCGACCTCCGGGCGGCCGTTCGTCATGGGGCCGCCCACCTCGAGGCCATGGCCGCCCAGCTCGCCGAGATCGAGCACGCCGGCGATGTCGAGGCGCCCGGCTACGCGAACCTCCAGCACGAGTTCGACATCCTCGGTGGCTATACCCTCGACCTCCGTGTCGACGAGGCCCTCTCGGGGCTCGGGTTCACGCGCGACGAATGGGCCAAGCCGCCCACCAACCTGTCCGGTGGCGAGCAGACGCGGGCGACGCTCGCCCGGCTCGTCATCGCCCAGCCTGACCTGCTCCTTCTCGACGAGCCGACGAACCACCTCGACATCGGTGCGATCGAGTGGCTCGAAGAGCACCTCCGCCGACGCCACGGCGCGCTCCTCGTCGCGTCGCACGACCGAGCCTTCCTCGACGCCACGGTCAGCCGGATCTGGGAGCTGCGCGATCGGAAGCTGACGGTCTTCCGCGGCGACTACAGCGCCTACCACCGCCAGCGCATGGAGCGCGACCTGCGAGCCGTCAAGGACGCCGACACGCAGGCGGACCAGATCGAGCGGGAGAAGGAGCTCGTCCAGCGCTACCGCTCGCATCGCAAGTTCAGCAAGATGCACGAGCACGAGGCGCGGTTGGAGAAGCTCCAGAGCGACCGGACCGATTCGCCTAGGGCGGCGAAGAGGCTGCGGCTCCCGTCGGGCGCGCTCGCCGGCGGGGGGCCATCGCGCTCGGGCGAGATCGTGATCCGGGCGGAGGGGCTCGTGGTCGGGTACCTCCCGGGTCGCGGCGCCGTGACCCCCGACGGCGAGCCGGCCACCGAGCCGAAGGTCGTCGCCAGCGTGCCGTTCCTGGCCGCGACGCGGGGCGACCGGATCGGAATCGTCGGGCCGAACGGCGCCGGGAAGACCACCCTCCTTCGGACGATCGCCGGCGATCTGCCGCCGCTCGATGGCTCGCTCAGCTTCGGCAACGCCGTCCAGCCGGGCTACCTCGCCCAGCTCCGGGACGCGGCCATCCCTGGGGCGACCGTGCTCGACGCGCTGCTCGAGGCGATCCCGGTCACACCGGGCGAGGCGCGCGGCTTCCTCGCCCGGTTCCTGTTCCGGGGCGACGACGTCTTCAAGGAGGTCGGCAAGCTGTCCGGCGGCGAGCGATCGCGCCTGGAGCTCGCGCTGCTCGGGATCATGCCGTCGAACCTGCTCCTCCTCGACGAGCCGACCAACCATCTCGACATTCCGGCCCGCGAGGCGATCGAGTCGTTCATGTCGGAGTCGCCCGCGACGCTGCTCGTCGTCTCCCACGACCGGCGCCTGCTCCAGACCGTCTGCACGTCGCTGTGGGTCGTCGACGATGGGCTGACGGTGCCGTTCGCCGGCGGCTGGACCGAGTGGCGGGCCGCCGTGGCCGACGGCTGGACCGTTCAGGCGGCCGCCGAGCTCGAGTCGGCACGCCTCCGGGGCGGCGCCCATGGCGGCCGGTCGGCGTCGGCCGGCACGGGAGGGGACGCGCGGACGACCCCACCGGGAACCGCGGTCGCCGAGCGTCCGAACCGATCGGCGGTCGCCATTCGATCGGCGATCGGCGCAGGAGTCGCGAGGGCAGCGCCGATACGACCTCCCGCCCGCCGCGAGAAGCTGTCCAAGGATGCCTACCGCCGCCAGCGCAGCCAGGTCGACGCCGAGCTGACTCGTCTCGGGCTCCGCAAGACCCAGCTCGAGCTCTCGATCGGCTCGCCGGCGATCGCCGCCAACTTCGTCGAGATGCGGCGGGTTGCCAGCGAGCTTGCGGATGTCGAGCAGGCATTGGCCTCGGCCGAGGACGCCTGGCTCGATCTGGAGGACCGGGCACCGTCGGGCGGATGGCCTCGCGGAGCTCGGCCTCCGACCTCCGGGGTCTCAGAGTGACTCAACATGTCCACCGGGGTCCCGAAGACGCCGGACCAACGGTCCGAATCGGGCTGACCGGGCCGATCGGCTGCGGCAAGAGCACGGTCGCCGGCTGGCTGGCCGAGCGCGGCGCCGTCGTGATCGATGCCGACGTGGTCGCCCGCGACGTGTCCGCCCCCGGTGAACCGGCTCACGACGCGGTCATCGCGGCCTTCGGCGATGCCGTGCGCCTCGACGGTGGACGTCTCGATCGAGCGGCCTTGGCGCGGGTCGTCTTCGCCGACCCCGATGCGCTGTTACGGCTCGAGGCGATCGTCCACCCGGTCGTCCGGCTGCGGATCCTCGCGATGATCGCCGAGGCGGATGCTGCGGGCGCCCCGGCCGTCGTGATCGAGGCGATCAAGCTCGTCGAAGGCGGGCTGGCGACGCTCTGCGACGAGGTCTGGCTCGTCACCTGCGCCCCGATCGTCCAGCGGGAGCGGGTCATCGCCCGAGGGGCCGCGGTCGAGGATGCCGACCGTCGGATCGCCGCCCAGGCCGGCCTTGTCGAGCGGGTTCGCCCGGCCGCGACCCGGGTGCTCGACACGTCCGGCCCGCTCGTCGACGCAAGGTCGCGCGTCGCGGCCGCCTGGGACGCGGCACGAAGCGGCCACTGAGGACTTGGCGGCGGGTCGCGGCGTCGAGGGTCAGTACGAAGAGTGGCCGCCCGGCCCGCTCGTGCGGGCCAGGCGGCCGGGAGGCCGCGCCGGGTCAGCGGCGCGAAGACATTGGCCGCCCGTGGCGGCGAGCGCCCGACGCGGTCTGGAGCGGGCGACGCTTGCGGCGGGGGGACGCCTACGGCTTCGAGCTGGCGCCGGGGCCCGCCGAGGACGCCGGCGTCGACGGTGTCGCGGTCGGCGCAGCCGTCGGGATCGGGCCATTGCCGGGCGGGTAGTTCTGCGGGATGGGCAGGCCGTAGCGCTGGATGATCAGGTTGGTGGTCTCGCCGAGCTTGCTCGCGTCGGCGAACCGGACATCGGTCGGCGGCCGCATGATCATGCTGAACTGGGCGTTGCCGGTGGCCACCAGGTGGGTGATCTCCTCGGCCTGGGCGAGCGTCACCTTGACGACGTAGCCGGACCCCGTCTTGGCGAGCACGAGCATGTTCTGGTACGTGATCTTCGTCGCTTTGTCCGTGTAGTACTTGCCCGCCGCCATCAGGTCCTGCGGCACGTTGATCTGGGCCGACAGGAGCACGTCGACGGTCATCCCCGCGGTGATCAGGCCACCGACCGCGCGGTCGTCCGGGACGGTGATGGCGACGGCGCGCCATGCCACCGAATCGGGGCCGATGGTCTCGCCCGGGTTCAGGATCGAGAAGCCGGTGGTCCCGCCACCGGCGGTCGTATTGAGCATGCTCGTCGTGATCATCTGACCCTGGAAGACGGTGATCGGCAGGACCTGACCGATGACGGCATTGGGGTCGCGAACGGCGATTGCATCGGTGTTCGTGTCGTCGGCCGGAACCTCGCGGACAGCGACATCGTCGGCGACGACCGGCTGGCGAGCGGCGATCGGACGCGCGGCGACGACGACGTTCACCTTCTGCAGCTGACCCTGACCGGCCTGCTGCTGGGCCTGGTTGATCAGATAGAACGCGGCCCCGCCGGCGGCGAGAGCGAGAACGACGCCGGCGATGACGATCCATCGACCGCGCTTGCTCGGGTCGCGATATTCCATCTCCACGGTGGTCTGCCTCCCAGATCGCGGGTCGCCGTCTTCCGCCGCCCGCTCGTTTGCTGTGCCGTGCCCGGTCGGCTAGTTCCAGGGCACCAACTTCGCCACCTGACCGCGGGCGAGTCGGGGGTCATTCGGATCGGCGATCACCGGGGTGATCGCATAGGCGTAGATCGCATTCGAGGGGTCACCCTTGACCGAGGGCATGTTCGTGATCCGCATCACGGCGAACCCGACGACGTCCACGTACTGGTCGTTGCCGGACGCGCTCGCCGGCGCGACCCGGACGGTCAGCGTCATGAGGTGGGTCACCTTGCGACTTGTCGCGTCGTTGTTCATACCGGTCGCGCGGATCGTGAAGGTGTAGTCACCGACCGCCATCGTCCCGGTGTTGATCGTCAGCGTGGTCGAGTTGCCCGCCTTGCTCGGCGTGACCGTTGGCGAGGCGAAGGTGATCGGGCCGACTCCGGCGGGCGTTGGCCCGTCGACGCTCAGCGTAACCGGGTTGCCGAAGTTCGTGTTCTTGTTCGGGGAGTTCTGGAGGGTCAGCGTGAACGTGGCGTCGGCACCCGCCGCGGCGACGTCCTGCGACGAGGTGTCGGCAGTGAGCGCGAAATCACGGGTGACCGTTCCGATCTGGATGGCGATCGGGGTGTACTTCGTCGTGAGGTATGGGGCGCCGGCCTGTCCCCGGATCCATAGGGCATAGATGCCGGGCGTGGCGCCCGAGGTGGTCGCGTTGGTGATCGAGACGCTCGTCCCGTTGCCGAGGCTCGGATTGACGCCGTTCGGCGTGTAGGTGAACGGATCCGCACCGACGAGCGTGCCGAGGACCATCGGGTTCGCCGCGTCGAGCGTATCGGCGAGGGTCGTGAGCGTGACGAGCCCGCTGAACGCCTGATTCCGGCTGACCTTGAGCGACCCGACGCTCGCCGTCGTCCCCGTGGTCGGCAGGGAGAGGGTCCCGGGGGAGCCGACGGTGAAGTCCGGGATCGACATCACGTCGCCCGGGTAGACGAGGACGAGAACCTCGTCACCGGCGACGAACCGCTCGGAGGCGGCGTCGATCGCGGCGCCGGTCGAGTTGCCGCTCATGATCCCGACCTGGTCGTTCGCGTCGGGTGGCGTGATCGCGGCCGGGAACTGGGGACCCGGGTAGCCGCCGACGGTGATCCAGTTCGACTCCATCGCCTTGAGCGTGTTCGACCCGGTGCCGGCCGTCACGTTGTTGTAGTAGAGCTGCGATGTGGCGGTCGCGAAGTTCCGGATGTCGAGCGCGACGAAGCCACGGAAGTCGGCGCCGTTGCCGGGCTGGGCGCCCTGGCCGAGAATCGACATGACCGGGCCGTGGTGGGACGAATCGCTGGCTGGGTTGGATGAATCGAAGGTGCTGCCGACGCTCGGCTCGATCCGCAGCGCCGAGTTCGTATCGGTCCCGAGGCAGGCCGTGTCGGCCGTTGCGAAGAAGTCGAGGAACTCCGTCTCGTTGTCTGCGCACGGGCTCGTCGTGTTCGTCGTCGCAGGTCCGGGCGAGTTGACGTAGCGGCGGACCGCGATCGGCAGCACATTGGCGATGCTCTTGACCCGGGCCTGACCGCCGATCACGCTCGAGGTCAGGCCGACCGCGCGCCCGAATGAGTAATTGATCCCGTTCTGGACTGCGACTCGGACCTCGCCGCCGCTGAACAGGATCCCGTTGATCAGGTAGACCGGATCGCCGGAGTGTCCGCTCTCGTACACCGGCGTCGACGGCGGGAGCGATGGGGTGACGCCGTTCGGGTCATGGCTGAAGTTCGAGGCGAGGATCGCCCGCGCGATCGTGTCGGCCTCCGTCTGGCTCCGGCCTTCGATCATCGCGTTGGCGGCGGCGAGGGCGGCCGCGTCCGCCGCGTTCTGGAGGAAGCGCCGCTCCGAGTAGAACCGGCCGATGTCGAAGGCGAGACCCGCGGCCGCGAACAGGAGCGCGATCGAGAGGGCGAAGATCACGAGGACCTGGCCACCGTCGCGGCGGCCGTTCGCGCCTCGCCGGCCGTGGATCGCCCGCGACAGGCGAAGCAGGGCCGGCATCAGTTGATCACCATCGTGACGACGCCGCCGAGGCCCATTCGACCGTTCGAGTCCTTCGGGAGCAGGGCCGAGATCAGGGGGATGACCAGGTCCTGGTGATAGGTCGCGTTGACCGTGATCCGCTCGCCCGTCCGGGGGTCGCTGTCGGTCACCGCCGGCGTGCCGTCACTGCCATCCGGGACGGCGTAGGTGATGACCAGGTCGCCGTTCGTGAAGGTCAGGCCCGACTGGGTCCATGTGCCGCTCGTCGTGAATCGCGGCGCTGTCTGCGACAGCCCGTTCATCGAGCTGAGGACCTGGGCCTTGATCGACTCGTTTCGCGCCAGGTCGTTCTGCGCCTTCGTCAGCGTCCGATCGTAGACGTAGACCGTCCCGATCCGGGCGGCGTCCCGGGCCGCGTTCGTCATCGTCACGTACGTGTTGAAGATGAAGCCGAACTGGATGATTCCGAGCAGCACGAGGAACAGGGGCATGAGAATCAGCGAGAACTCGACGAGGCTCTGGCCCCGCTCGGCTCCCGCGTTCCGGCCCCGTCGACGACGGGTCTGTGGCTGAACTCGGCGCACGATCGCGCAGCCTCCGCCCAAGGATCGGTGGACAAGGTCGAGTGTCGGGGCGGCCGTGTACCGCTCCTATGACCAATTGGTCCCCCCGGACCTGACCCTGCCGTACGGAACCGCCGTCGTCAGAAGGCACCGCGCCGATCGAACCGGCATCCGAAGCGCCGCCCGGGCGCCCCCGGACGCCCCCGGACGCCCCAGCTAAATCGTTGGCCGCGAGCACCAAACAGAACGCTTGTTCCAGACGTGCCGGCGGGGTATCCTCGCGCCATGCCGGACTTCCGTTTCGTCGCCCCCTTCGAGCCAACGGGCGATCAGCCGCAGGCAATCGATCGCCTCGTGGACGGCCTCCAGAGGGGTCTGAAACACCAGACCTTGTTGGGAGCCACCGGTACGGGCAAGACCGCGACGATCGCCTGGACGATCGCGCAACACCAGAAGCCGACCCTCGTCCTTGCCCACAACAAGACGCTTGCCGCGCAGCTCTATGCGGAGTTCCGCGAGTTCTTCCCGGACAACGCCGTCGAGTACTTCGTCAGCTACTTCGACTACTACCAGCCCGAGGCGTACCTGCCCCGCAGCGACACGTACATCGAGAAGGACTCGTCGCGGAACGACGAGATCGACCGGCTGCGCCACGCCGCGACCCACGCCCTGTTCGAGCGGCGTGACGTGATCATCGTCGCCTCGGTGTCGTGCATCTACGGCCTCGGTGCCCCGGTCGACTACGGGGCGACGGTCGTTCGCCTGCGACAGGGCGGGTCGTATCGCCGCGACACGGTTCTGCGCCAGCTCGTCGACCTCCAGTACCAGCGCAACGACCAGGCGCTCCAGCGCGCCCGGTTCCGCGTCCGCGGCGACACGCTCGAGTTCCAGCCGGCATCGGAGGAGACCCTGATCCGGGTGGAGTTCTTCGGCGACGAGGTCGAGCGGATCACCGAGGTCGACCCCCTGACCGGCGAGCTCCTCGCCGAGCGCAAGGAGGTCAACGTATACCCGGCCAGCCACTACGTCACGCCGCAGGACAAGCTCAAGCTCGCGCTCGTCGATATCGAGGCCGAGATGGAGGAGCGGGTCGGCGAGATGGAGGCCGAGGGCCGGGTCCTCGAGGCCGCCCGCCTCCGGCAGCGGACGACGTTCGATCTCGAGATGATGCGAGAGCTGGGCTTCTGCACGGGGATCGAGAACTATTCCCGGCACCTGTCGCGACGCGAGGCGGGCTCCCGGCCGTGGACCCTCCTCGACTATTTCCCGCCGGACTGGCTGCTCGTCGTCGACGAATCGCACATGACGATCCCGCAGGTCGTGGGGATGTACAAGAACGACCGGACCCGCAAGGAGATCCTGGTCGATTTCGGCTTCCGGCTCCCGTCGGCCCTCGACAACCGACCCCTCACGTTCGAGGAGTTCGAGGGCCATCTCAACCAGGTCGTGCACATGTCGGCGACGCCCGGACCGTACGAGCACGAGCGCAGCCAGCGGGTTGTCGAGCAGCTGATCCGCCCGACCGGCGTCGTCGACCCGATGATCGACGTCCGCCCGACCGACGGCCAGATCGACGACCTGATGGAAGAGATCCGGCAGCGGACGGAGCGCGGCGAGCGGGCCCTCGTCACGACCCTCACGAAGAAGATGGCCGAGGACCTCACGGACTACCTCCGCGAGCTCGGGATCAAGGTCCAGTACCTCCACAGCGAGGTCGACACGCTCGAGCGGGTGGCGATCCTTCGGGATCTTCGCCTCGGCGTCTTCGACGTCCTCGTCGGGATCAACCTCCTGCGCGAGGGGATCGACCTGCCCGAGGTGACCCTCGTCGCGATCCTCGACGCCGACAAGGAGGGGTTCCTGCGGAGCTCGTGGTCATTGATCCAGATGATCGGCCGGGCGGCCCGGAACATCGGCGGACGGGTCGTGATGTACGCCGACCGGACGACCGAGTCGATGGCGGCGGCGATCGAGGAGACGAACCGCCGCAGATCGATCCAGGTCGGCTACAACACGGAGCACGGGATCGAGCCGACGACGATCGTCAAGGAGATCCACGACATCAACGAGCGGCTCCGGTCGGTTGCGGAGCGGACGGTCGTGTACACCTCCGAGCGCGAGGAGCTGGCGGGCCGGGCGCTGACCCTCGACAACACGAAGGCGATCGAGAAGCTCGTGACCCGGATGGAGACCGAGATGCGGGCCGCCGCGAAGGAGCTCGACTTCGAGCGGGCGGCCGCTCTCCGCGACGAGATCCAGAACATTCGCCTGCGGGTGCTCGAGCAGGATGCGTCGCTGGTCGTCGGGCGGGCCGCGGAGCGGGCCGCGTCGACGCGCGGGACCGGGCTCGTCGGCGCGGCGGACCGGAAGCGGGGCGCACGTCGCGACGAGGCGGCCGCCGAGCGCCAGGCGTTCGAGGTCATGAGCGTCACGGTCCTGCCCGCGGGCGAGGAGCCGACCGACACGATCGACGCGGACGGGCACGTGACCGACGACGGGTCCGACCCGAACACGGCCGCCGATTGGCTGCCCGGGATCCGGGACGAGCATGAGGACCAAGGCCGAGGAGCGGCCTGGCGCGATCGCCCGACGTGGGACCGGACCGTGACGCCGAACGTCCGGCGGCGGACGGGGACTCGGTCGGGTCGACGCCGCTGACCGAGGACTCGCCGATGGCGACCCCGGGTCTACACTCGGTCCGGTCCCGATCGGGACGGACACGGGAGGTCCACGGATGGGTTCGATCCACGTTCGCCGCGTCGCTGCGCTGGCGATCGCCCTCGCGATGGCGCTCGGCGCGTGCAGCGGTGGCCCGGGTGGCGCTGCGGCAAACGATCCATCGGGCGTCGTGACCGCAGCGCTCGCAGCGGCGCAATCCGGCGGCATCATGAAGCTGACCGACTTCGCCTGCGCGGCACACAAGAACGACATCGCCGGGGCGTTCGGCGGCGGCAACATGGGCGCCCTGACCGCGGCCGGCGTCAAGCCCGAGGACATCTTCGGGGCGATGTCGATGACGTTCGCGAACGTGACGACCAGGGAGGTCAGCAAGACCGATACGGCCGCCACGGTTCATGTGACCGGCGACATGACGATCACCGTCGACAAGGAGAAGTTCAAGACCGTCGCGAAGGCGATGATGGCGGCACAGGGCCAGCCGGTCGACGATGCGGCGATCGACGCGATCGTGAACCGGATGGCGACGTCCATCTCCTCGACGCAGAAGCTCGACGAGGACATCAAGGTCGTCAATGAGGGCGGCAAATGGCTCCTCTGCGAGTGAGGCACTGACGATCGGAAACGCCGCTCGGGTGACCGAGCGGCGTTCGTACATTTCCGGCCTCGCCGCGAGGGGCGCACCTGGCGCCCGAGGTCCGGTCAGAACGCGCCGACCGCGCTCAGCCGGGCGCCGAGGCGACTGCGGGCCCGGCAGAGAAGGGCTCGCGAGGCGAGCTCGGTCCGACCGAGGTACAGGGCGATCTCGGTGCCACGGTATCCCTGGGCGGCGAGGATGAGCGCGGCTCGATCGTCGGTCGACACCGCGTCGAGGGCCGCCACCAGCGCGTCGTTCTCTTCGTGGCGGATCGCGTGGTCTTCGAGTGACGGGCTCAGCTCATCGTCGGCCAGGCGGCCGCGGATCCGGTCGCCGATCTGGCGATGTCGATGGCCGCTGACGACCAGGTTGTGGGCGACGCGCCGAAGCCAGGCCCCGGGAGCGTCCGGCAGCCGGCCGTCGCGACCCGCGAGGAGCAGGCGGACGAAGGCTTCCTGGCAGATGTCGTCGGCCTCGTCCGAGTCGCGGACGAGCGAGCGGACGTAGCGCTCGAGGCCGGCGGCATGTGCCGCGTGACACGCCGTGACGAGCTCGTCGGTGGTCGGTTGCCCGGTTCCAGGATTCTCGATTGCTGCCATCGGTCCGCCCTCTTGCGGCCGCTCGGTGGCGGCCTGGGACCGGTATGGCGGAGGGCGTGTCCCGGGCACATCGGGCCCGTGTCCCGACCGCTCGGGCAACCGGTCGGGCAAATTGCGGGTGGGTGCGAGGCGCGCGGTCGCCGGGCGACCGAATGGACGGAGGAAGCCGCAACGGCACGAGCTCGGAGCCAGTTGCGGGCGTCCGGCGCCCGAAGCCTGCCGTCGGCCGTATCTCTTCCTTTGGCTCGGGCGCGGGGCGCCCGATCGGCCTCAGCCTGGCTCGGTCTCCCGCCCGAGCCCGGCCTCGCGAGCGCGGATGATCGCCTGAGCCCGATCGGCAACCTGGAGCTTGTTGAAGATGTTGGCGACGTGGTTCCGGACGGTCTTGTCGCTGATTCCGAGTTGCACGGCGATCGTCCGGTTCGCGAGACCGCGCGCGATCAGCTCGAGGACCTCGTCCTCCCGATCCGTCAGCTCCGGAAAGGGTGCAGCAGTCGGTCGCGCCTGGCCGGCGGCGAAGAACGCCTGGAGGCGGGTCGCAATCGACTCGCCGAAGATCACGTCGCCGGCCGCCACGGCGCGGATCGAGCGGACGAGCACCTCGCTGTCGGAGTCCTTCGGGAGATAGCCTCGCGCGCCCGCGCGCATCGCCGCGAAGAGCGAATCGTCGTCCTCGGACATCGTCAGGATCAGGATCCGGGCGGCCGGTCGCGCGGCGAGGATCTGGCGGGTCGCCTCGATCCCGCTCATTCCCGGCATCCGGATGTCCATCAGGATGACGTCCGGGCCGGACGTCCGGGCGAGCGTCACCGCGTCGCCGCCCGTGGAGGCCTCGCCGGCGAGCTCGAGATCGGGCGACCGGTCGATCAGCGCCCGCAGACCGTCGCGGTAGACCGGGTGGTCGTCGACCACGACGATCCGGATCGGGTGGGTCCGGCCGGACTCCGCCGAGTCCGGCTCGATCACGATCCGGCCACCGACTCGACCGCGTCGGCGGCCCTCGGCTGGCCGGCGTCGAGGCTCCGCGGAAGCGACCGGTCGACGCTGATCGGCAATGACGCCGACACGATCGTTCCGCCGTCGGGCGCCGCCCCGACGAGGAGCTCACCGCCGACCTCGGCGGCTCGCTCGTACATCGCCCGGGTTCCGACCCCGACGGGGCCGGTTCCGATCCCGTGGCCGTCGTCGGTGACGCGGATGAGAAGGGTCTCGCGATCGCGGACGAGATCGACGCGGCAGGCCCGCGCGGCGGCATGCCGGACGGTGTTCGTGACCGCCTCGACGACGATCCGGTAGGCGGCCACCTCGATGGCCGGCGGCAGGGCTCCGATGTCGCCCGCGATGACCTCCACGATCGGTCCGCCGGGTCCGCCGATCGTGGCGAGCTGCTGGCGGAGCGCGTCGACCAGGCCGAGCGCGTCGAGGCCCGGCGGGCGAAGCTCGCGCGACAAGCCACGGATCTGGGCGAGCGCCTCGCGCAGATCGGCCCGGATCTCGTCGAGGAGCGGACCGACGGCGGCCGGATCGGTCGCCGCGTCAGCACGCGCCCGATCGACCTTCAGCCCCAGCGCGGCGAGCGTCGGTCCGAGCCCGTCGTGAAGGTCGCGGCGGAGTCGCAGCCGCTCCTCCTCGCGTGCGGCCACGATCCGCCGCCGGCTCGTCACCAGGAGGTCGACCTGGAACAGGCGGTCGCGGATCACGGCGAGGGCCAGGGCGAGGATGACCGGAATCGCGAAGATCGCGACGGCGCTCCGGGGCAGGAGCGGGTGGTCGACCAGGACGATCGGGAGCGAGGTCAAGATCAGCGACGCCGTCGCGGCGAATCCGAGGGTGATGGCGAGCACCCGGACCTGCGGCCGCCGTGGAGCCGGGGTTCGGCGGTAACCCGCGACGATCGATCCGAGGATGACGACGACCATCGCCGACACGATGGCTCCGAGGAGCGTCCCGAGCCGATCGAACCAGTCGAGGATCGAACCGCCGGCCAGGCGTGCGACGACCGCGCCGACGGCGAGCGCAACGAGGGGCGTCGCGTAGATCAGCCGGACGGCTGCCGGGCGGCGGGCGAGCCAGCCGGCCCGCACGGGGTAGATCGCAAGCAGGTGGATCAGGCAGCCCCAGAACACGAGGTTGGCGAGGGCGGCGACTGCGAAGGCGTACAGGAACGGTGTCCGTCCGATCAGGTCCGTCGGCTGGAGTCCCGTCTCCCACGCGACGATGTCGGCTGTGTTGCAGCAGACGCCGACGAAGAGGATCCGGATCGCGGTCGCCTGCGGGCGACGGAGGACGAGGACGAGGGCCAGGATCAGCGCGCCGGCCCCGAAGATGACGAGGCCCAGGGGCGCGCCACCGAGCCGGCTCGAGGAGAAGGGTTCGAGGCTGACGGGCACGTCGACGAGCATGCCCTCGCGCCGGACACCGACGTGAATCGTGGGGTTGACCGCCTTAGCGCCCAGGAACCACGGAGGCGAGGCGGCATCGGTCGCCCAGTCAGCCAGGGAGCGGCCGTCGATCGCGACGACCACGTCGCCGTCGCGAATCGTTGAGCCGGCCGAGAGCGGCCGGACGCCGACGCCGTCGGTCGTCCACGGCCAGGAGTCGGTGGGGATCAGCATCCCGTCCGACGGCAATGCGAACCGGCTCACGATCATCGCCGCCGTCGCCGCCAGCGCCGCTCCGCAGACCAGCGCGGTCAGGACCCGGGTCAGGTCGCGCGGCGCTCGGCGGATGGTCACGTGATCGCAGTCCCTCGCGTGGCGGTTCGTCGGAGGATATGCCCCTGCGATCTCGGCGACATCGGCTTCCGGCCCGGTCGCACGCGAGGCCATGGTCCCGGCTGCTCGTCAGGACGCGCGGAGATCGAACACCTGTACGGTTTGACCGTCGTCCGCTAGACTGAGAGCGAGATGCCCCAGGATCAGCTCGTCGTCCGCGGTGCCCGCGAACACAACCTGAAGGACGTCACGGTCGCGTTCCCACGCGACCGGCTGGTCGTCATCACCGGGCTGTCCGGCAGCGGCAAGAGCAGCCTCGCCTTCGACACGATCTACGCGGAGGGTCAACGCCGCTACGTCGAGAGCCTGAGTGCCTACGCCCGCCAGTTCCTCGGCCAGATGGAGAAGCCGGACGTCGATCAGATCGACGGGCTGAGCCCGGCGATCTCGATCGACCAGAAGGGCGCGTCGCGCAACCCCCGCTCGACGGTCGGGACCGTCACGGAGATCTACGACTACCTCCGGCTGCTGTTCGCCCGGGCCGGTCACCCGCATTGTCCGAACGGCCATCCGATCGAGCGCCAGACCGTCCAGCAGATCGTCGACCAGGTCCTGGCGCTCCCGGAGGGGACGCGGCTCCTCGTCCTTGGGCCGCTCATCAAGGACCGCAAGACCGAGGGCGACCGGGTCTTCGAAGGCGCCAAGCGGCAGGGCTTCGTGCGCGTCCGGGTCGACGGCGAGATGGTCGACATCGCCGAGGCGCCGACGCTCGACAAGTACAAGCGCCACAGCATCGAGGTCGTCGTCGACCGCTACATCGTTCGGTACGCGGACGCCCCGGAGGGTGCCGAGCGCGCCGCCGACGGGCGGCCGATCGACCCGGCGACCCGCCAGCCGCTGCCGGACCCGGACAAGACGCGCCTGGCCGACTCGATCGAGACCGCCCTCCGGCTGGGCGAGGGAGTTGTCCTGATCGCGCCGGCTCCGCGGGACGACGAGCCGCCGTCGTTCGAGGAACGTCGCTACAGCGAGCGGTTCACCTGCCCGTACGACGGCTTCACGATGGACGAGCTCGAGCCGCGCAACTTCTCGTTCAACTCGCCGCACGGCGCGTGCCCGGCCTGTGCCGGCCTCGGGACGCGGCTGGAGATCGACCCGGACCTCGTCATCCCGGACAAATCGAAGAGCCTGCAGCAGGGCGCGCTCGTGCCGTGGGCGAAGATGCCGAACGACGCCTCGTGGCGGCTGAAGATCCTCGAAGCGATCTGCCAGAGCCACGGCTGGGACTTCACGAAGCCGGTCCGCGACCTGCCGTCGGAGGCGATCGAGTACATCCTCCGCGCCCAGAAGGACGAGAAGGTCCTCGTCCGTTACCGCCACGAGCGCGGCGAGAACACCTACAAGGCGACCTTCGAGGGAATCATCACGAACCTCGAGCGGCGCTACCGCGAGACGGACTCGGAATACATCAAGACCGAGCTCGAGAAGTACATGGTCACGAGGCCGTGCCCCACCTGCAAGGGCAAGCGCCTCAAGCCCGAGGTCCTCGCGGTCACGGTCGACGACCAGGCGATCTCCGACGTCGCGGTCCTCTCGATCACCGACGCACTCGACTGGATCGCCGCCCTGCCGCCGAAGCTGTCGGATCGCGAGCGGACGATCGCCGTCCAGGTCCTCAAGGAGATCACCGCCCGGCTCGGCTTCCTCGTCGACGTCGGACTCGACTACCTGACCCTCGACCGGGCCTCCGTGACGTTGTCCGGCGGCGAGGCCCAGCGGATCCGTCTCGCGACGCAGATCGGCACGACGCTGATGGGCGTGCTGTACATCCTCGACGAGCCGTCGATCGGCCTCCACCAGAAGGACAACGCGAAGCTGATCGCGACCCTGACCCGGCTGCGCGACCTCGGCAATACCGTTCTCGTCGTGGAGCACGACGAAGAGACGATCCGGACGGCCGACTGGGTGATCGACATCGGGCCCGGGGCAGGGGAGCACGGCGGCGAGATCATCGCCAACGGGACCCTCGAGACGCTCCTCGCCGAGCCACGCTCGATCACCGGGGCGTTCCTCCGCGGGGAGCGGACCGTTGCGATCCCGACGAAGCGACGAAAGGGCAACCTCAAGAAGCTCGTCGTCAAGGGCGCGCGGGAGCACAACCTCCGCGACGTCGACTTCACCGTCCCGCTCGGGACGTTCACCGCGATCACCGGCGTCTCCGGCAGCGGCAAGTCGACGCTCGTGACCGACGTCCTCTACCGGGCCCTGGCCCGGGAGCTCAATGGCTCGCGCGAGGCCGTCGGGGCCTACGACACGCTCAAGGGCGCGGAGCACATCGACAAGATCATCGAGATCGACCAGAGCCCGATCGGTCGAACGCCGCGGTCCAACCCCGCGACCTACACGGGGCTGTTCGGGCCGATCCGGGAGCTCTTCGCCGGCGTCCCCGAGGCGCGCGTCCGCGGCTACCTGCCGGGGCGCTTCAGCTTCAACGTCAAGGGCGGCCGCTGCGAGAACTGCAAGGGCGACGGGATCCTCAAGATCGAGATGCAATTCCTGCCGGACGTCTACGTGACCTGCGAGGTCTGCAAGGGCAAGCGCTACAACCGCGAGGCCCTCGAGATCCATTACAAGGGACGCTCGATCTCGGACGTCCTCGAGATGACGATCGCCGAGGCCGTCGACTTCTTTGCGGCGGTTCCGACCGTCCACATGAAACTCCAGACCCTGTTCGACGTCGGCCTCGGGTACGTCCATCTCGGGCAGCCGGCGACGACCCTGTCGGGTGGCGAGGCACAGCGCGTCAAGCTGGCGACGGAGCTGTCGCGCCGGGCGACCGGCCGGACGCTCTACGTCCTCGACGAGCCGACGACCGGGCTTCATTTCGCGGACGTCGAGAAACTCCTCGAGGTCCTCCATCGGCTCGTCGAGGGCGGCAACACGGTCCTCGTCATCGAGCACAACCTCGACGTGATCAAGACGGCCGACTGGATCGTCGACCTCGGGCCGGCGGGCGGGGCGCGCGGCGGCCGGATCATCGCCGAGGGAACGCCGGAGAAGGTGGCCGCGACGGCGGGTTCGGCGACCGGCGAGTACCTCGACCGGGTCCTCAGGGGCGAACCGCTCGTCCCCCTGTCGGACGTCACGTTCGCCGACGAGGCGGGCCGCGGCGCCGGCCGGAACGGATCGAACGGGCACGGGCTGGCCGTCAAGATCGCGCCGAGCCGGAAGCGAGCCGCGGCCGCCTCGAGCCGGTAGCCCGACGGCGCCGTTGACCCAACCCGCGGCGATCCACGAGGGGCGTGCACCGGTGACGAGTCTGACGCCAGTCGCCGCGCAGACTTCACGTTCTCCTGGCCCCGTGTGCCAAAACCGACCGATTCCGGGCCGATTCGGGCCGGCTGACGTCCCTCACCGGTCGAGTCAGCGCCCATCGCGTCGCTGGTGCACGTGGCGCGTGAATCCCCGAGGCCGGGAGAAGCCAGCCCGCGGGTGACCGGCCGTGCAACCCGACCCGCTACGATGGCTCGAATGCCCGACATCGAGTACGCCTTCCTCGCCGACTCCGCGGAGACGCAGCCAGGCCAGAAGTTCCACGTCCTCGGCGGCGGCGTGTCGCGGATCGGCGGGCGGACGTTCCCCCTCCGCCATCCGCATCTGGCCCTCGTCCTCGGCCTGCTCGTCACCGCGCCCGAGGTCGACCGCGAGCACGAGGTCCGGTTCGTGCTCCTCGATCCGGACGGCGGCGAGGTGGCCGGGGCGACCGGCAATCTCCAGGCGCGCGGCCACACCGATGGCCGGGACACCGTCCTGACCTTCTCGATCGATCTGTGGAACCTGACCTTTCCGGCGCCCGGCGACTACTCGTTCCGGATCCTCGTCAACGGCTCGGAGCGGAAACGCCTGCCGCTCCTCGTGTCCGCGCCGGATGCCTGAGCGAGAGGCGGGTCGCGGCACGACCGGTCGCGGCGAGACCGGCCATCGCGACACTGGCCATCGCGACACTGGCTCGCGTTCGACGCTCGACCGGCGCGGGCCCGCCCGGCATGAGCTGCCGGCCGTCGACGAGGCAGGCCTGGTGGCGGGCCGCCACGCCGACCGGATCGTCGCCGCCGCGAACGCCGCCGGGGCGACCCGCTGGCTTCGCTACTTCGAGGCGATGCCCGACCGTCTCCGGGACGACGAACCGCGCTCGCTCCGCCAGGTCGCGCTGCGGGCGCGCGCTGCGTATGGGCCGAAGGACTCCGTTCGTGACGCTCTCCCCGCGGACGTCACCGAGCCGTTTCTCGAATCGATCGACCGGCTCCTCAAGCAGCTCAATCGGCGCGACACGGGAGCCGCCTGATTCGGTCGGTTGGCGGCGCGCTTCGGTCTAGTTCTCGAGCGACGCCGGATCGAGCCCGAGCTCGTCGGAGCTGAACGCCTCCTGCATGAACGAGGAGGGCGCGTCGGGGTCGTAGATGAGCGTCAGCGAGCGCCGTGCCCGGGTCCACGCGACGTACGCCAGACGGCGCTCCTCCTCGAGAGCGCGGGCCGGATCGGGAGCGTCGGCCAGCGACCTGGCGCTCGGGAATCGGCCCCGTTCCATCCCGAGCACGGCGACGTGATCGAACTCGAGGCCCTTCGTGGCGTGCGCGGTCGCGAACGTCAGGGAGGCGTCGCCGCGACAGAGCTCGAGCAGTGCCGTGCGTCGGGCGACGACGGCGTCTCGAAGGGCCTCGAGAGTCCGGTATCGGCTGGCCCAGCCGAGGACCGCGGCTGCGATCGCGGCCGGGGGCGCGGCATCGGGATCGGCATCAGGCTCGACCGGGCGGTCGGCCCACCGGGATCGGACGGCCTCGATCCGGGCGAGAAACGGAAGGTCGGGCGAGGTTGCCGCCGCCTCGGTCAGGCACGCGTCGACCAATGGCAAGTCGACGAGCAGCTCGACCGGCGGCGGCCGGAACGGGACGGCCCGGTCGATGGCCGCAGCGATGGCCGGCAGCAGCTCGCGGTTGGTCCGGGTGAGGATCGCCTGGGTTGGCGCGGGGTCGTTGGGGCCATTCGGGCCCGTCCCGGCCGCGCTGGTCACTGCCGGGAACCAGGCAGCGAGCAGGCGTCCCACCCGGACGGAATCGTCCGCCGCATCGGCGGCGAGGACGATCGGTCCCGGCGCGTCCGGGCGGGGCTCGATGGCCTTGGCGAAGCGTTCGGCATTGTGCTCGACGAGCCGGACCGCCCGCCGGACGACCGTTGCCGGGCAGCGATAGTTCACGACGAGATCGACGCGTCGCAGACCCTCCAGGCTGCCGGCGAGAGCCAGGACCCGGCGGACGTCGGCCAGCCGCCAACCGTAGATCGACTGATCGTCGTCGCCGACGAGGAAGATCCGGTTCGCCGGCTGGGCGAGCAGGATGGCCATCCGGAGCTGCGCCCGGTCGAGATCCTGGGCCTCGTCGACGAGCAGGTGGGCGCAGCGGTCCCGCCAGCGGGTCAGGATCTCCGGCCGCGCCTCGAGCAGGCGAAGGCTACGAGCCACGAGGTCGTCGAAGTCGAGCCCGCCCTCGGACGCCAGCTCCGCCTCGTATGCCAGGAAGGCCCGCGCGATCGGACCCGGCGCTGGATCCAGAGCGTCCTCCTCGGCCGTGACATCGAGGTCGAGCTTCAGCTTCGAGAACGCCGTATCGAGGCGGCGCCAACCGGCTGGGCCGACCTCCGGGGCGATCCGCCGAAGGATCGCGATCCGATCGACGACCGGTTCGACGGTGCCGCCGGCATCGCGCAGGATCTCGAGCCCGAGGGCGTGGAATGTCCTGACCCGCACCGAATCCTCGCCCACATCGATGGGCGCGAGCGCTGCCGCCAGCCGCTCATCCAGCTCGACCGCCGCCCGCTTGTTGAACGTGATCGCGCCGACCGTCCCGGGCCGCGCAGCGCCCGACGCCAGCAGCCACGCGATCCGGGCAACCAACGTCGTGGTCTTGCCACTCCCGGCGGGTGCGACGCACAGCACCGGGCCGGGTGGCGTCGTCGCCGCGGCGCGCTGGTCGGGCGCCAGGCGGGCGAGCCGCTCGATGACGGCGGGATGCAGATCCATCGCGGCAATTCTCGGGCGGCAGGCTTCATCGCCACGTATCGGGCCGCCACCGCGCGCGATGCTCACGTTCACGGGTCGTTGACGGAACCACCATCGGATTGCAATGCAGGCCCGGCGGAACCGGTGCAGACTGCCTCTGCGGCCCCCGGCAACATTCCGCCGCGTCGGCGCCGCGAGCATGGACGAACGTCACCGGCGACCTCGAAGACCCGGTGGCACCTCGTCCGCGTCAGGAGGTGGGTATGCCCCGCGCCTCGCACCCGACCCTTCGTCGATTCGGTTCGCTCGTCGCGTCATCCGCGCTCGCAACGACCCTCATGCTCGGCGTCGGTGGGGCGGCCGTCGCGGCCAGATCGGCCGCCGACCCGTCCGACTGCTCGCTCGGCCCGAATGGCGCCGTCAAGCACGTCATCTACGTCCAGTTCGACAATACGCACTTCCGCCGCGACATGCCGAACGTGCCGTCGGATCTCGAACAGATGCCGAACCTGCTCAACTTCATGAAGGACAACGGGACGCTGCTGACCAACGACCACACGATCCTGATCTCGCACACCGCGGGCGGAATCCTGTCGTCGCTGACCGGGGTCTATCCGGACCGGCACGGCCAGATCGTGTCCAACAGCAACGTCCGCTTCAACGGCTCGGGCTTCCAGTTCCCGAGCTCGTTCGGCTACTGGACCGACCCGGTCGTGGCCGCCGCGCCGACCGTCCCGAACATGGTTACGCCGGATGGCAAGAACGCTCCGGCCCCATCGGTGCCGTACACCCGGGCTGGCTGCGACTTCGGTGCCGTGGCAACCGCCAACACGGTCCTCGAGAACACCGGGACCGGAGCCAGCGGTGACATGACCAAGGTCTTCGGAACCGGGTCGCCGCAATGGAACGAGGCCGAGGCGGCACGGCTCCTGCCGAACACGCCCGCCAACGCCAAGGCCAAGGCCCAGCCGCAGGCCGACTTCGTCGGCTTCGCGATTCATTGCGCGCAGGGTTCGGCGACGTGCGCCTCGGGCCAGGCCGACGTCTTGCCCGACGAGCCGGGTGGCTACGCCGGCTACAAGGGAATGTTCGGAGCCCAGGAGATCGATCCACTGCTGACCGGCCAGCCGGCGACGACCGCCGTGACTGGTCTTGACGGACGGCCCATCACCGACGCGCGCGGCAACCCGGGGTTCCCGGGTTTCGACGGTCTGTCGGCCGCCGTGTCCCTCGCGTACACCGCCGAGATGCAGGAAGCCGGCGTCCCGGTCACGTTCTCGTACATCAGTGACGCCCACGACAACCACGGCACGGCCGGCAACATCCACGTCGCGTACGGCCCCGGGTCGGCCGGCTATGTTGCCCAGCTCAAGGCCTACGACGACGCGTTCGGCGCGTTCTTCAATCGACTCGCCACCGACGGCATCAGCAAGAGCAACACGATGTTCGTGTTCACCGTGGACGAGGGCGATCACTTCGCCGGCAGCCAACCTGCGAACTCCGGTTGCGACGGCATCACGATCGCCTGCGATTGGGACACGCTCCAGAACGGCCATCCGCGCGTGGGCGAGCTGAACGGCAACATCGACACGCTCCTGTTCCAGCAGCATCCCGAGCTCTTCGCGCTCAACGCTGCCGGCCAGCCGATCTTCGACTTCACCGTCCATGGCGACGACGCGCCGACGTTCTACCTCTCGGGCAACCCGTCGCAGACCGCCACCCACACCCGCGACTTCGAGCGGGCCGCGGCGACGTTGACGACTCACAACCCGTACACCGGCAACACCGACTCGCTGATGGTCGCGATGGCCGATCGTGCCGAGATGAAGCTCCTGCACATGTACACGACCGGCGATCTCCTGCGCGATCCGACGTTCGCGTTCTTCGCCGACCCCAACTACTTCTTGACCGACTTCAACCTCCCGGCCGGGTGCGGGGCGCTGTGCATCAACCCGCTATTCGCCTGGAACCACGGCGACATCCAGCCCGAGATCGCCGAAACGTGGCTCGGCTTTGTCGGGCCGGGGATCCGCAACCTCGGCCAGACCGCGGACGTGTGGACCGACCACACCGACGTCCGTCCGACGATGCTCGTCGACCTCGGGCTCCCGACGTCCTACGACAACGATGGACGAGCGATCACCGAGGTCCTCAACGGCAGCGCCGTGCCCCACGAGGTCAACCTCCATCGTGGCGTCCTGCAGCAGCTCGGCGCGGCGTACAAGCAGCTCGACGCGCCGTTCGGTCGCCTCGCGATGGCGAGCCTCAAGGTCTCGACCGCCGGGATGGTGACCGGAACCGCGCTCGATGACTCGGCGTACACGGCGTTGGACGCGCAGCTCGCGACATGGCTGAGCCAGCGCGATGCGCTCGCCAACGAGATCTCGGCCGTCATCAACGATGCGCAATTCAACGGCACGGCGCTCGACGTCCACCAAGCGATGGACCTCGCCACGCAGGCCAACGCGCTGATCGCGGAGGTCGAAGCAGCCGCTCCGTAACGAGCCGACGCGGGCCGTGGTCCCGCGACCAGCAATGCGACGAGGAGTCCCGCCGACGGCGGGACTCCTCGATTCTCGCCTCGCGATCGGGACATGGGACGAATGGCGCGGTCTGGGCGGTGCCCTGCGGCAACGGATGTTGCGGCCGTGTGACGTTCGGGATGGTTGTGGGGACTACGGACTGGTACCGTCGGCGCGTCCCGTATGGGACCGTACTTGTCGCCGGCCGTATGGCTGGAAGTCTTCATCCGATGGCAATCGCCGTCACCGAGCGCGCACGCGGCTGAGTCAAGGGGTCGACTCGTCCGTGCCGGGGAGTCATATCGATGTTCGGTTCGCCGACCGCTCCACGGCGGTTGTTGCGTGTCCGCCGCGTTCTCATTGGCCTGCAGGTCGCGCTCCTGCTCTTCACGGTGGTCGCGCCGGTGGGCACGATCGCGGCGGAGCCGTCGGCGCCACCGACCGAGAGTCAGGCGCCGTCGACCGACCCGTCGGTCCCGCCCTCCGCCGTTGCGTCGGCCGACCCCTCGCCCGCGGCCACGCCAGACCCGACCGCCACGCCGGATCCGACTCCCGACCCAACGACCTCTCCCACGACCACGCCTGATCCAACCGCCGCCCCGACCCCGACCCCTGCTCCCATCACCGTCGCCCCGTACATCGTCACGTTCGTCGCCGGTGCATCCGACGCCGCGCAGGCCGCGGCGATCAGCGCCGCCGGCGCGACCGATCTCGATTCGATCGCCGTCCTCCGGATGCACGCCGTCCAGGCGAGCGATGCGTCCGTCGCCGCACTTCGCGCGGATACGAGCGTCTCCTCGGTCGAGCTCGATCGCAGCCGCGCCGCCGAGGCCACCCCGGACGATGTGTCCTACGCCGATCAGTGGTCCTTGCCGAGGATCGGCTGGGATCAGCTCTACGGATCGGTCAGTCCGACGGGCTCATCGATCGTTGCCGTCCTTGACACCGGCGTCGACGCCTCACACCCCGACCTCGCCAACAACGTCATCGCCGGCTCGTCGTTCGTCGACGGCTCCGCCTGGAACATGGATGCGAACGGACACGGCACGGCCATGGCTGGCATCGTCGCCGCGCAGACCGGCAACGGCATCGGAATCGCCGGCGTCGGCTATGCGGGCGTCAAGGTCATGCCCGTCACGGTCCTGAACAGCGCCGGCCTCGGACGCGACAGCGACATCATCGAAGGCCTCGTTTGGGCGGCCGATCACGGCGCCGACGTGGCGCTTCTCGCCTTCTCGGCTTCGGGCTACTCGTCCGCCCTCCAGTCCGCTGTCGACTACGCGTGGTCGAAGGGCGTCGTCGTCGTGGCGGCCGTCGGCAACGACGGCTCGTCCACTCCGGCCTTTCCGGCCGGCGACCGCGGCGTCGTCGGCGTCTCCAATACTGACCAATCCGATACGTTGAACGCGTCGTCGAACTACGGCGCGGACACGTTCCTTGCCGCCCCCGGGACGGACATCCAGAGCCTCGTCCCGGGCGGCGGCACCAGCTCCATCACCGGCACCTCCGCCTCGGCGGCCGAGGTCGCGGGCGCCGCGGCGCTGCTGCGCGCCGTGGATCCGTCCCTGTCGGCGGGGGCCCTCATCGGGCGGCTTGCCCGTACGGCGGATGCCGCGGGCACGGCCGATCAAACGGGCAACGGCCGACTGAACCTCGCCCGCGCTCTTGCCGACACGTCGTCCGTGGCGGTCGAGCCTGCAGGAGCCGCGCCCGTGGGTAACGGCGGACCTTACGTGGGTCCCTATGTAGCGGCTGCCCAACTCAATGGCAACCTTCAAGGGCAGAACAACCCAGCCTGTGGATCCCCGTTGCCCTGCCCATGGCAGACAACGAATCTCCAGGGCTGGGCCGAGCTGCAAACGGCGCCCCTTCGATTGTTCTTCGCAGCCGGACAAGCTGGCAGCACGGCGAAGACATTCACCATCAGCATCGACCACGCCTCCGGCTCGACCGCGGGCCTCGAGAGTCTCACCGGCTTCGCGACATCAAGCAATGTGACGATCATCGGTGGGATCCCCGGTGGAATCTCCTTTGTGACGTCTCACGGAGGCGACAGCTGGGATTACACGTTCACAGCGAGCATCAGCGACAACAACGCGGGTTTCGTTTCGTTCAACACTCGTCTTCGGGCAGGCGCCCACGCATTTACCGGCGCGTCGCTCCAAGTCAAGGGAAGCGGGACCCTAAGCTTCGTGAAGCCGGCGGCCGCCCCGGGCGCACCTGATCTCGCGCTGACAAAGACCGCGATTTCGGCGGTGAGCCCAGGTCAGGTCATCAGCTACACGCTGTCGTACCAGAACCTCGCATCAGCGCCAAACAGCGCGACTGGCGTTCAACTGACCGACACGCTCCCGACGAACATCACCTATGCGGGCGGATGCTCAGGGTCGTGCACGTACGATTCCGTCTCGGGGACTCTGACGTGGAATCTCGGGACCCTCGCGGCGGGCTCCGTTGGGTCTCAGACCTTCCAGGTCACGGTCGCGGCCTCGACGCCAAACAACACGGTGATCACCAATACCGCGCAGATCTTGAGCGCCGAGAACGACGCGTCTCCCGCGAACAACACGGCGACCGCAATGACGACCGTTCTTGCACCATCGATCTCGGGCACCGTGATCACCGATCCGAACGGCGATGGAATTGATCAAGGCGATGGCGCAGGACTCGCTGGCGCGGGCATCAGTCTGTTCGCCGACACAAACACCAACGGTGTTTACAACGTCGGTTCGGATCTGCAGATCGGGGCCACGATCGCGACGCCCTCGACCGGTGAGTGGGCCTTTACGTCAGGGCTCACGATCAACAAGACCTACTTCGTCCTTCGGTCCAATCCCTCGGGATTCTCCTCGAGCAACGCGATCGCCGGAAGCGGAACTCTGTCGACCGCGACGAAGATCAACAACGATCAGATCAAGGTCGTCCTCGGGGGCACCGGGACCTATAACGCGAACAACAAGTTCCTCGCTCGGGTCGCGAACTCAGCCCCGACGGCCACCGCCCAGTCGGTCACGACCAACGAGGACACGGCCAAGACGATCACCCTGGCAGGCACCGATGCGGACGGCAACGCCCTGACCTTCAGCATCGTCGGCAGTCCCACGAACGGCACCCTCGGCTCGATCGGCAGCGTCACCTGCGTCGGCGCTGCGCCGAGCAGCTGCACCGCCACCGTGACCTACACGCCGGGCGCCAACTACAACGGCCCCGACAGCTTCACGTTCAAGGTCAACGACGGGACCGTGGACTCCGCGACCGCAACCGTGTCCATCACCGTGACCGCGGTCGACGACGCCCCGGTCGCGGCCGACGACACGAAGACCGTGCTCGAGGACGCGGCGGCCACCGCGATCGACGTCCTGGCCAACGACACCGACATCGACGGCGGCCCGAAGTCCGTCGCATCTGTCACCCAGCCGACCAACGGCACCGTCGTCATTACTGGCGGTGGCGCCGGCCTGACCTACGCGCCCAACGCCAACTATTGCAACGTCAGCCCGGCGACCGACAACTTCACGTACACCCTCAACGGCGGCTCAACGGCCGCCGTGCGGGTGAGCGTGACCTGCGTCAACGACGCCCCGGTCGCGGTCGCCGACGCGGCCTCGACCGCCGAGGACACCGCGGTCGCCAAGGACGTCATCGCCAACGACACCGACGTCGACAACACGAACGCCCAGCTGTCGGTCAAGTCCGGCTCGCTCGTCGCGACGAACGGGACCGCGACCCTCGACGCCGACGGCCGGACGATCCACTTCACCCCCGACGCCAACAAGAACGACGGGAACGTGAACGTCCTCGGCTTCACCGTCACCTACAAGGCGACCGACGGCTCGGCCGACTCGAACACCGCGACCCTGACAATCTCCGTCAGCGCCGTCAACGACGCGCCGGTCCTGGATCCCATCGGGAACAAGATCCTCGATGAGGAAACGCTGCTCAGCTTCACGGCGACAGCGACCGATGTGGACGTGGATACCCTCACCTTCAGCCTGGCCGACGGCACGTCGGGCCACGTCCCGACCGGCGCCAGCATCACCGCCGCCGGCGTCTTCAGCTGGACCCCGACCGAGGCCCAGGGCCCCGGCTCGTACACCTTCGACGTCGTCGTCAGTGACGGCAGCCTGACCGACCACGAGACGATCACCGTGACCGTCGCCGAGGTCAACGTCGCCCCGGTCCTCGCCGCGATCGGCGACAAGAACGTCGACGAGGAGACCAACCTCTCCTTCACCGCCACGGCCACCGACCACGACCTCCCGGCCAACACCCTCGTCTTCAGCCTGGTCAACGGCACGACGAGCTGCCTGACCGTCACCTCCTGCACCGTCCCGACCGGCGCCAGCATCACCGCCGCCGGCGTCTTCAGCTGGACCCCGACCGAGGCCCAGGGCCCCGGCACCTACCGCTTCTTCGTCAAGGTCACCGACAACGGCAGCCCGGTCCTCGCCGACGACGAGCAGATCACCGTAACCGTCGCCGAGGTCAACAAGGCTCCCAGCGTAGCGGCAATCGCAGACAGAGCCATACCCTGGGGCAACCAACTGGCGTTCACTGCCTCCGGCAGCGATCCGGATCTTCCTGCCAATGGCCTGACGTACTCGCTGATCGGCGCCCCGACAGGTGCCGTCGTCAACGCGTCGACCGGCGCATTCAGCTGGACGCCGACCGCTGCCCAGATTGGCGTCTACAACTTCACGATCCGCGTTACCGATGACGGAACGCCGAACCTCTACGCCAACGCGTCAGTGAAGGTCACGGTTGAAAAGCGTCCAACAGCGGTCGTCTACGCGGGCAACTCCAGTTCTCAGTATTCGGATCCCGCGACCGTCAGTGCGATGCTTACCGACAACGGTGGTGGCTCGCTGCAGGGTCAGGCTCTCGGCGGCAAGACCGTAGCATTCACCCTGGGCACCCAGTCGACAAGCGCCACGACTAGTGCCGCCGGCGTCGCGCAATCGAGCATCACGTTGACCCAGCCAGCATCGGTGACGACGGTCGGCACGGCGTTCGTCTCGGACGCCCTCTATCTAGGAAGCACGGACTCCGATGGTTTCACGATCGCAAAAGAAGACGCCGGACTGGAGTATTCCGGCGACACCCTGAAGAGCACTGGTAGCACTGCGACAAACAGCACGACATCGCTTCAGCTGGCAGCCGTGATCCGGGAGGGCCCTGGCGGCATCTCCGATGGGTATCCGGGCGACAAGCTAAACACCACTCAGATCAAGTTCACGCTTCTCAAGTTTGGCGGCGCCACGCAGGGGTCTTGTATCGCAAGCGTGTCGGCGACTGGAACCGGTACTGGTACGGCCACCTGCACTCTCGCGAATGTCCCTGCCGACAACTACACGGTGCAAATGGAGCTCCTCGCTAATGGCTATTACGTCGCACCGGTGGAGGACAGCGCCGCCACTGTCGTCTTGGGCGGCACTGGCTTCACGACGGGTGGGGGATGGGTCACTGACCCGAGCCTGGGGACGAAGAGCAACTTCGGGTTCACCGTCAAATACCTGAAAAATGGCGGCATCCAAGGCAACAGCTTGTACATCTACCGCAAGACCGTTACAGCCAACTCGATCGCAAATCCGGCCGGCGGGTACATTCCGGCCGGCCAGTACAACTGGATCATCAAGAGCAACTCGATGGGTGGCCTCACCCAAACCTGCACGACCACCGCGCCGATCGTTTGCAGCGCCACCTTCACAGGCAAGAACAACATCACCGCGGTCAATCGAACCACGGGTGTCGCCTACAGCCTCGGCGGGAACTACAACTTCCAGGTTGACGTGACTGACGCGGCTGAACCGGGATCCAGCCCGGGAGCCGGCCCGGACAAGTACGCGATCCGAGTCTGGGATACCTCGACAGGCACCTACTACCAGCTCGGCACAACAGCAGCCCAGATCGCACTCACCGGGGGCAACATCCAGGTTCGCCCTTAATCCCAACCACCCGTTTCCGAGCGCGCCTCGAGGGCCGGTCTTCAGGGGACCGGCCCTCGACGATTCGCCCGCCAACCGGGCGCGCCCGAACGGGCCAGTCCGAGGCAGCACTGGTGCATCCCTGCTGCTCCGACTGGTACTCCTTGGGGGCGCGCGGCGGCACCAAATCGGCCGAACGGCCCATCGACGGTCCCAGGTCGACCCCGGACCATGCGTTCCTCGGCACCTTCCTGCGCGTGAGGCGAGGTTCGACGCATGAATCGAAGAACGATGCTGTGGGCCGCAACGGCGGCCATCGCGGCGCTCCTGGCGACGGCGGTTGTCGCGTTCGCAGACACCGTTCCGGCCGATGGTGATGCGGTCGCCATCGGAAATCAGACATTCATCGACCTGGGTCAGGCGGGACCCGGGCAGGAAGTCGATTGGTCGGTCGGGTTCAACCTGACCTGCGCGGGCCTGGCCCATGCGACCCCGGGTTCCACGATTCAATTGGACCTGTCGGGCGGGACGGTCCCGCTCGACGGTGCAGCGACGGTGGTCGGGACCACGATCGGCCCGGTTCCTGCGAATTGGACGCCGGCCAATCAGGGCTGCCCTTCGCCCGCTCCCACAGATTCCTCGAATGGGCCAAGCCTCGTGACCCTCCGGATGCCGACGACGCCCGGTGACAACTACGAGTTCACGCTCGTGTGGTCACACACAGGGACCACTGGCCTCACCGGGATGACCACGATCACGTTCCAGGTCGACGTCGTCCCGAACACGCCGCCTCAGCTCGTCCTGCCCACGGATCAGTTGCTCGAGGCGACAAGCTCGGCCGGCGCCGTCGCGACCTACACGGTAACGGCCACGGACGCCGAGGACTCGACTGCACCAACTCCCACCTGCAGCCCTGCCTCGGGCACAACGTTCCCGATCGGCACGACCGAGGTCGCCTGCGACGTGACCGACAGCGGCGGGCTCTCGGCGCACGGATCCTTCTTCGTCATCGTCGCCGACACCACCTCGCCGAGCCTCGTCGGGATACCCGGCGACGTCTCGCTCATGACGAACGACCCGTCGGGCACGGTCCTGACCTACGTTGCCCCGACGGCCGCCGACGTGGCCGACCCGTCGCCGACGGTGGTCTGCGCACCGGCGAGCGGGACAGCGATCCCGGTCGGCCCGACGACCGTGACCTGCACTGCAACCGATGCGAGCGGCAACCATGCCTCTGCCAGCTTCCAGGCGAACGTCCACCTCAACGCGGCGCCGGTACTCTCCGTGCCGAACGCCATGACGCTCGAGGCGACGAGCGCCGCCGGCGCGGTGGCCATTTACACCGCGACGGCAACCGACGCCGAGGACGCCTCGTCGCTGACGCCGGTCTGCAGCCCGCCTTCGGGATCGACCTTCCCGCTCGGAACGACCATGGTTGCCTGCATAGTCACCGACCACGGTGGCCTCACGGATAGCGGCTCATTCGACGTGACGGTCGTCGACACGACCGCGCCGACCCTGATCGGGACCCCGTCCAACATTTCGATCGTCACGGCAAACCCGGCCGGCTCCAACGTGACGTACGCGCCGCCCACGGCCACCGACCTCGTCGATCCCGCGCCTTCCGTCGGCTGCGCGCCGGCGAGCGGCTCGACGTTCCCGCTCGGCACGACGACCGTGACCTGCACGGCTGCCGACGCTACGGGCAACCACGCCGCAACGTCGTTCCAGGTCACGGTCACCTTCGTGTCGCCCGTGAGCTGGACTGCCATCTGGGGTGAGCCGATCGGCCAGGGCACGGACAGCCTCGCCGTCAATGGCAGTCGCACACTTCCGGTCAAGGTTCGGATCTTTGCCAACGGCGTCGAACGGACCGCCGGCAACGGCATGCTCACGGTGTCGAGCTGCACGAGCAGCTGGACGATGGCGATGCCGCTCTCCTGGGATGGCAGTCGATGGACCGGTCACCTCGACACGGGTGCGCTCGCCGGACCGGGTTGCTACCTCGTCGGCGTTTCGCTCGATGGCAACACGGCCGGCTCGTTCCGCCTCGACGTCAAGGGCGTCACGACCCCCGCAGGCCCAGCGGCTCAGGGCACGGGCAAGGGCAAGGGCTCAACGTCGAGGTAGGCCACGACAGGATTGCCGTCTCAGGCGTAGCGGCGGCGCGTCCAAGCCGCGTGCAATAGCATCGGGGGGTGACCCCCGACCTCCAGGCGACCCTCAAGAAGCTGCCCGACCGGCCCGGCGTCTACCTGATGCGGGACGGGCGCGGCGACGTCGTCTACGTCGGGAAGGCGCAGAGCCTTCGCAACCGCGTCCGCAGCTACTGGCAGAAGGCGACGCCGGTCGGCGAGGTCCACCGGATCCGGTCGGTCATCGACCGCGTCCAGGACGTCGAGTACACCCTGACGGACTCGATCAGCGAGGCGCTCCTCCTCGAGGCCAACCTGATCAAGCGCTACCGGCCGCGGTTCAACGTCAGGCTCAAGGACGACAAGAGCTACCCGTACATCAAGATCACGATGGCCGACGACTTCCCGCGGGTCGAGCGGACCCGGAAGCTCGTCGAGGACGGCAGCCGCTACTTCGGGCCGTACGCGAGCGCCAGCAGCGTCGACGAATCGATGAACCTGGTCCGGCGGCTCTTCCCCTTCCGAACCTGCACGATCGACATCGAGGACGGCAAGCGGGCCCTCGCCCGACCGTGCCTGCTCTTCCACATCAAGCGCTGCCAGGGACCCTGCATCCAGGCGGTCTCGAAGGCCGACTACCGCGGCCAGATCGACCAGATCGAGCTCTTCCTCGAGGGCCGCCAGGAGTCCGTGGTGCAGGCCTTGACGGCCGACATGAAGGTCGCCTCCGAGAGGACCGACTACGAGCGGGCAGCCACCTTACGCGACAAGATCCGGGCGATCGAGCGGACGATGGAGAGCCAGAAGATGGCCGCGTTCAAGCGGACCCAGCTCGACATGGTCGGGCTGGCCCGTCAGGACAACCAGGCGGCGATCCAGCTCTTCGCGATCCGCGGCGGGAAGATGATCGGGCGCGACGTGTTCCTCCTCGACGCCGTCCGCGAGGCGCCCGACGAGGAGGTCCTGTCCTCGTTCCTCTTGCAGTTCTACGCGCGCGCGACCTCCATCCCGCCGCAGGTCCTCGTTCCGAACGAACTGCCGGATGCCGCCGACCTCGAGGCGTTCCTCTCGGAGCGACGCGGCGGCCCGTCCCGGCTCGCCGTCCCGCTGCGCGGCGAGAAGCGCGAGCTGATGGCGCTCGCCACGCGCAACGCCGGCGAGACGCTCGCCCGGGAGCAGGCGCGCTGGATGGCCGACGAGGGCAAGACGCTGGGTGCGCTCGAGGAGCTCGCGGAGGCGCTCGGTCTGCCCGGTCCGCCGCTCCGGATCGAGTGCTACGACATCTCGAACGTCCAGGGATCGGACTCGGTCGGAAGCATGGTCGTCTTCGAGGAGGGCAAGCCGCGGACAGGCGAGTACCGCCGATTCAAGATCCGTACCGTTGTGGGCGCGAACGACTACGCGTCGCACCAGGAGGTGCTCCGACGGCGCTTCCGCCGGGCCAAGGACGGTGACGAGGGCGCCGAGGAAGCTCTCCGCTGGGCGATGCCGGATCTCGTGATCATCGACGGCGGCAAGGGCCAGGTCAGCGCCGCCAAGGAGGTCCTCGACGAGCTCGGCCTGCACGATCTCCCGTTGGCCGGTCTCGCCAAGGAGCGCGAGGAGCTGTTCCAGCCGGACGTGGCTGCGCCGGTCGTGTTGCCGCCGACGTCGTCGGCGCTGTACCTCGTCCAGCGTCTTCGCGACGAGGCGCACCGGTTCGCGATCACTTACCACCGCGACCTCCGCTCGAAGCGCCAGACGCGCTCGGCCTTCGACGATCTGCCCGGCGTCGGCCCGAAGCGGCGGCGGGCGCTGCTGCGGGTCTTCGGGTCGGCCAAGCGCGTCCGCGACGCGCCGGTCGAGCAGATCGCTGCGGTCCCCGGGATCGGCGCCGCCCTCGCCGCGCGGATCAAGGAGACCCTCGAGGCCTGAGCGCGCTCCGGACGGTCCGCGATGCGCCCCCATGCCTCGACCGCCCTCGGCGGTTGGGGAGGCCCTTTCCTGTATCATCCGCCGCTGATGCGCAAGACCGGCCCGATCCTCATCCTCATCATCGGCGTCCTCGCTCTCATCGTCGATTTCGTTCCAGGACTGACCGTTCCCGACGGGGAATCCGTCCGACCTCTCGAGACGAAGGTCGGGCTCGACCTGCAGGGCGGACTCCGCGTCGAGTACCAGGCGTTGCCCGTCGAGGGCAGGGCCCCCGGGCCGAACGATCTCGCGGTCATCCGGACGATCATCGAGAACCGGGTCAACTCATCCGGCGTCTCGGAGCCCGTGATCACGACCCAGGGCAGCGATCGGATCGTCGTCGAGCTTCCCGGCGTATCCGACCCGAATGCGATCCGGGATCTCGTCCGGCAGACCGGCCTGCTCGAGTTCGTCCCGCTCGGTACCACGCCCAAGCAGAAGGGCGACACGATCGATCCGAAGCAGTTTCCGGCGCTCTTTCCGGGCACGGAGCTCGCGTCGGCCACGATCCAGCAGAACCAGACCCTCGGGCGGGTCGTCACGTTCCAGCTCAAGGACTCCGGGGCGAAGCTCTTCGCCGACTACACCGCGAAGCACATCGGCGAGTACTTCGCGATCGTCCTCGACCACAAGGTGATCTCGGCCCCGACGATCGATAGCGCGATCCCCGGCGGGGCGGTCGAGATCTCGCAGAAGGGCACAATCGGCGGCTATCCGCTCAAGGAGGCGACCGAGCTCGTCACGGTTCTCCAGTTCGGCTCGCTGCCGTTCCCGATCCAGGAGCTCTCGAACCAGACGATCAGCGCGACCCTCGGCGAGCAGTTCCTGAGCCAGAGCCTCCTCGCAGGCTTCGTCGGGATCCTCCTCGTCATGGGCTTCATGCTCATCTACTACCGGCTGCCCGGCGTCATCGCGAGCTTCGCGCTCATCTACTACACGCTCGTCGTCCTTGCGATCTTCCGGCTCGTGCCAGTCACGCTGACCCTCGCCGGCATTGCCGGTTTCGTCCTCTCGATCGGCATGGCGGTCGACGCCAACATCCTGATCTTCGAGCGGATGAAGGAGGAGATGCGGGTCGGGAAATCGCTGCCCGCCGCCGTCGAGGCGGGGTTCAGACGGGCCTGGAACTCGATCCTCGACTCGAACGTATCGAGCCTGATCACCGCCACGATCCTCTACCTGTTCGGCTCATCGACGATCCGCGGATTCGCCCTCGTCCTGATCCTGGGTGTCCTGGTCTCGATGTTCAGCGCGATCGTCGTGACTCGTTCGATCCTGCGCTCCGTCGTCGGCCAGACCTGGTCGCGTCGGGCCGGCCTGTACGGCGTGGACGAGAAGGAATTCGTCGCCGGCGCCGGAGCCAGCGGCCGGGTCCGCCTCAGGGGAGAGGCCCGCACGCGTGTTTGACATCATCGGCAAGAAGCGCTGGTTCTTCCTGATCTCCCTGCTGGTCACGATCCCCGGTCTCATCTTCATCCTCCTGACGCCACTGACCGGCGGCAAGGAGGGGCTCCAATTCTCGATCGACTACACCGGCGGGACGACCTGGCAGATCCGGTTCGCCGACGCCAACGTCGGCGCCGACGACGTCGCGGCGGTGTTCCACGAGAACGGCCTGCAGGCGATCGTCGTGAAGCAGCAAAACGGGTTCATGGACATCAGGACCGAGGCGATCGGCCTCCTGGCGGCACCGCCGACGCCGGTACCGACCGCAACCCCCTCGGCCAGTCCGGGCGCGAGCGGTGCCTCGAGTGCGCCGTCGGCCTCCGGGAGTTCGGCTGCGTCTGCGTCGCCATCTGCCGCGCGTTCGGCGGCGGCGTCCAGCTCCCCGAGCCCGTCGGCCGCGCCGAGCGCATCGCCCTCGCCCAGCCCGACTCCGGCTCCCTCCGCAAATCCGTCTGCAGCTCCATCCGGATCGCCATCCGCTTCCGCGTCGGCGTCGCCGCCCGCCGCGATCAACAACACCCAGCTGCCCACCGAGGGCAGGGGCGGTCAGATGGTCAAGGCGCTCGAGGCCGCCTTCGGTCCGATCGCCGAGCAGGCGTCGCTGACGACGGTCGGCGCCATCGTCTCCGCGGACCTCATCAACCAGGCGCTCGTCCTGATTCTCGTCGGCTCGCTTGGCATCCTCCTCTGGATCACCTATCGCTTCCAGGACGTGAAGTTCGGGGTCACCGCGCTCGTCGCCCTGGTTCACGACGTGATCGTCGTCGTCGGCATCTTTGCCATGCTCGGCACGATCTTCCGGATCGAGATCGACTCCCTGTTCGTGACCGCGATGCTGACCGTCATCGGCTTCAGCGTCCACGACACGATCGTCGTCTTCGACCGGATCCGCGAGAATCGGGCGCGTCACGCCGGGGAGCCGTTCGCCGAGATCGTCAACCACTCGATCCTGCAGACGTTCGCCCGCTCGATCATGACGAGCTTCACGGTCGTCCTGACGCTGCTGTCGCTCTACCTGTTCGCCGGAGAGGCGATCCGCAACTTCGTCCTGGCCCTGCTGATCGGGATCATCTCGGGGACGTATTCGTCGATCTTCAACGCGTCGCCGCTGCTCGTCGTCTGGCACGAATGGGAGGATCGCCGGCTTGGGCGGACGGGTTCCTCGCGTGCCCCGCGGACCCGTCGCGCCGCGTCCTGACCGGCCGCTCAGCCGGATGACCGATGAGCCGTCGTGCAGTCGCTGGCGAGCCGCTGATGTGCGCACGATGACGGCCCGGTCAGCGGCTGTTGAGCCGGCGTGCAGGCGCAGGTAAGTCCGCGATGAGCGGGCGGGAAGTCGCCGGTGAGCGTCCGGCAGGCCGACGCGAAGTCGCCAGTGAGCCCGCGGCGATCCGTTGCGAAGCACGTGGTGAGCCTCCGGTGAGCCGTTGCGAAGTCGCCGTCGAGCGATCGGCGAGTCGCGGGTGACGGCGCCGTGGCATCCTGACCGGGTGATCGAACCGCGCTTCGCCTGGCGGGTCGCCGAGGCCGTCGAGCCCAGCGCGGATCTGCTCGACGCCGGCGTCCGCCTCGGGCTCGGGGCGCGTGCGATCGGACTGCTTGCCGGCCGGGGCCTGTCCACCGCCCGCGACCTCGACGCCTTCTTCGCCGAGCCGATCGCAGCGATGCACGATCCGCGGCTGCTACCGGATGCGGAGCCCTTCCTCGCCCGGATGCGTGCGGCGCGTGCGCGGGGTGAAACCGTGATGGTCTTCGGCGATTTCGATGCCGACGGCCTCACCGGCCTGGCGATCATGGTCCGGGCCCTGCGTCGATGGGGGATGGACCCGCTGCCGTACGTCCCCAGCCGGCTCGACGAGGGGCACGGTCTGTCCCGGAAGGCCCTGGACGCCGCCCTGGCAGCAGGCGCGACCCTGATCGTCACGGTCGACTGCGGCTCGACCAGCCTTCCTGAGATCGCGGCTGCCTGCGACGCCGGCATCGACGTCCTCGTCACCGACCATCATCGCCTGCCGCCGGAGCTGCCGGTCGCGCTCGCCGTCGTGAACCCGCAGCGCGCCGACAGCCGATACCCGGAGCGGCGCCTGGCCGGCAGTGGCGTGGCGTTCAAGCTGGCCCAATTACTCCTGGCCGACGAGCCGGGCGGGCCGGCCGCCGCGCTGGAGCTGGCCGACCTCGCGACGATCGGGAGCATTGCCGACCTCGTCCCGATCCTCGGCGAGACGCGTGCGATCGTGCGTCTCGGGCTTGTCCGGATCGCGGCGGCTCCCCGGCCGGGAGTCGCCGCTCTGCTCGCCGCCGCTTCGGTGGCCCCGTCCACGGTGGACGTCGAGACGCTGTCGTTCGCCGTCGCGCCCCGAATCAACGCCGCCGGTCGGGTGGGGGAGTCGGCGGTCGCCGCGGTGCTCCTCCTGACCGATGACCGCGATGAGGCCGATCGCCTGGCGTCCGAGCTCGAGACGGCCAACCGTTCGCGACGCGACCTGACGACCCAGGCGATGAGCGAGGCCCGCGCGGCGATCGCGGCGAACGGCCCGACTGCGGCGCCGTCCGCGAGCGATCAGGGCCAGCCCGTCACGGACTCGACCGCGGAGCCGACCGCGATCCACGCGACGATCATCCACGGACCGTGGCCCGTCGGAATCGTCGGTCTCGTCGCCTCGAAGCTCGTCGAGGATCACGGCCGGCCGGCGGTCGTCGGGGCCGACCTGGGCGACGTCATCCGGGCATCGTGCCGAAGCGACGGCCGCCTGGACCTCGGCGCGACCCTCGACGCCTGCGGACCGATGTTCATGCGCCACGGCGGTCACGCGGGTGCCGCGGGGTTCGAGATCGAGGCCGGGCGCTGGCCCGCGTTCGTAGCGACGTTCGACGCCCTGGCGGCTCGATCCGTGCCGGCAGATCCGCGGTTGCCGCTGGCGGTCGATCTGGCGCTGCCGGCCCTCGAAGTCGACTACGCGCTTCATCGTGACCTTCGCCGTCTCGAACCGTGCGGACAGGGTAACCTCGAGCCGCTCCTGATCGTCAAAGGCCTGACCGTGATCCGCGTCCGATCCGCCACCGGCGGCCACACTCAGCTGACCCTTCGCCGTCGCCTCGACGTGCTCGATGGCATCGCGTTCGGGCGCCCCGACCTCGCCGAGACCGTCCACGAGGGCGATTTGGTCGACGTCGTCGCCCGCCTGACGAGCCGGACGTTCGGCGGCTACGAGTCGCTCCAGCTCGACATCCGGGACGTCGCCAGCGGCGGCATTCACGACGAGGCGAGCGGCGCGGTCCCCGATACGAGCCCGGGCTTGCCTCTCCCGGTCGCCTCATGACGCGCCGAGGGGCACCGGTGCGGTCGCGCACTCCGCAAGCTCCCCGCGATCCGTACGGCATCGGCCCGGTCACCGGCTATGTCGGGCCTGTCCTGGGAGTCGTCGCGCTCGTCCTGATCGCGCTGCTGACCCTGAGCCTCATGAACGGCCAGATTCCGTTCGTTCACACGGCGTCGTCGGGCGGTGGTGACGGGGGCAATGGCAACGGCGCGACTCCGAGCCCGGCTCCGTCGAATGTCGTCATCACCGTGCCGGCGGCGGTCTTCCCGGGCGAGATCGTCTACGCGAAGGCCGGCAACATCTGGCTCCAGACGGCTCAGGACGCGCACCAGCTGACGAACACCGGCGATGACTCGATGCCGACGTTCTCGGCCGACGGCCAATGGATCTATTTCATCCGGATCGAGCTGGGCGCCGCCAGGTTCCCGAAGAGCGGTTCCTACTTTGACCTGAGCACCCCGACGCTGATGCGAATCAAGCCGGATGGAACGACAGCCCAGCGACTGCTCACCGGCCGCTTCACCCTGGGGACCTACAAGTGGTTCTACTGGCTGCGGCAGCCCGTGCCCAGCCCGGACGGCAAGACGATCGCAGTGATCTCGGACGGCCCGAATCCGCTCCAGAGCGACATCGTCCTCCACACGTTCAACCTCGCGACGAAGAAGCTCACGGCGGTGAACGTGCCGGAGTCGCTCCACCTCGGTCACCAGGACCCAGCCTGGCGACCCGACGGCCGGTTCCTCCTCTACGTCAAGAACGGCCGCGAGGCGACGCGCGGTGCGCCACAGATCTATCGCTACGAGCTGGCGACGAAGAAGACGAAGGCGTTGACCGGCCCCGGCTACCTCGCACCGGCGTATTCACCCGACGGGGCGTGGATCGCGGCCACGAGGACGGACGCGTTCGGGACCGACGTCGCAATCCTCGACCCCGCCGGCAAAGAGGTCCTCCGGGCCACCGACGACGGCCATTCCTTCTCGCCGGTCTGGTCGCCGGCCGGCAACGCGGTCGCCTTCCTCCACCTCCAGGGGACGATCGTCGATCTCCGCATGGCCACGCTCGACGATTCGACAGGACAGTGGACCGTCACCGCGACCGTCGACCTCACGAAGGTCTCGGCGCTCGACGGGACCTCGCGCCCGAGCTGGTACATCCCGCCGTCCGCCCTGCCGTCGCCGAGCGGCGCGCCCGGGACGAGCGGATCCCCGGCCGCTTCGACGGCGCCGTGAGGTCCGGTCCGGACCTCGACCGGATCGCATCGATGACCGAGGCCGCGGACTCGTCGTATCTGGGACGGCTCGCGGCCCGGTCGGTCGCCACGGGCACGGTGCTCTGCCTCGGCCTCGACCCGGATCCGGACGCGCTGCCCGACGGGTTCAGCCGCGACCTCCGCGGCGTCGAGGCGTTCGCCCGGCTCGTGCTCGACGTCGCGGGTCCCCACGCCGCCGCCGTGAAGCCGAATCTCGCGTTCTTCGAGGCGTTCGGATCCGCCGGCATCGCGGCCCTCGAACGCCTCCGCGCGGCCGTGGCGTCCGACCTCCCGGTCGTGATGGATGCCAAGCGCGGCGACATCGGATCGACCGCCGCGCGCCAGGCCGCCGCCCTGTATGACGGGCTGGGCGCGGACGCGATCACGGTCAGCCCGTATCTCGGCGGGGAGGCGATCGCCCCGCTGATCGGGCGGTCGGATCGGTTCGCCTACGTCCTGTGCCGAACCTCCAATCCCGGCGCCGGCGAGCTCCAGGGCCTGGTTGTCGCCGCCGACCCGGACCTCGGCGCTCCGGACGAACCCCTCTGGGCGCGGGTCGCCCGGCGGGCGCAGCGATGGGGACCCGGCGGAACGGTCGGGCTCGTGGTCGGGGCGACCGCCGCCGCGGAGCTCGCCGCGATCCGCAGCCTCGCGCCCGGTCTCGCGTTCCTCATTCCCGGCGTGGGAGCTCAGGGCGGCGACGAAGCCGCGGTGCTTGCCGATGGGCGGGCCACGGCGAATCCGGTCGGGTCGCGACCCGGTGGCGGGCTCCTCGTCAACGTGTCGCGGGGGATCGCCGGCGCGGCCGCGGCCGCCGGGACGCCGCCTGGAGCCATGGCGCCGCGCGACCCTGCCGAGGCCCTTGCCGCAGCGGCGCACGACTGGGCTGCGCGGCTGCCCGTGCTACCCTAGCCAGCGCGCGAGCCCCCGCCTGGAGAGCGTCGCCGGACACGAGGTCGAGACCAGCCACCCATGCCGAATATCGGACTTCCCGAGATCATCGTCATCCTCGTGATCGCCCTGATCGTGGTCGGGCCGGGTCGCCTGCCCGACGTCGGGGCTGCCTTGGGCAAGAGCATTCGCGAGTTCCGCAAGGCCTCGTCGGACATCGCCGAGGGAACCCGCCTCGACGCCGCGCCGCAGCCGCCCGCGGCACAGGCACCAACCCCGCAGCCGAACGTTCTCGCGACGCCGGAGCCGAACGTTCTCGCGGCGCCGACCGCGCCTGCACCGGTGGCGCCGCCGCCCGAGCCCGCGGACCACGAACCGACGAATCCGCCGGCGTAGCCGGACTCGCGCCAGCTGATGGCCGACACCGACGCCGTTCACGGGGCCGGCCTCCCGGATCGCCTGACACCGGCCCCGCTGCCGACGAGTCCAGGGCCGCCCGCGGCCGAGCCCGAAGCGGTGATGACCCTCGTCGATCACCTGACCGAGCTTCGGACGCGGATCGTGCGCGCGATCCTCGCGGTCATCGTCGGCTCGCTGATCGGCTTTCTGGTCGCCCCCGCGATCCGGCAGTTCCTCGTGGCGCCTCTGCCGGCCAGCGCCCTGCCCCTCCAGGTCCTCGGACCCGGCGACGCATTCGGCATCCAGCTCAGGATCTCGGTCGTCGTCGGGATCATCCTCGCGATGCCCGTCCTGCTGTATCAGCTCTGGGCGTTCGTCTCGCCCGGACTGACGCCGACGGAACGGCGGGCGCTGCGGCCATGGATCCCCCTGGCCCTCTTCTTCTTCGTTCTCGGTGTGTCGATCGCCTACGCAATCCTGCCGTTCGCGATCGGCTTCCTCCTCGCGTTCACGGACCAGGTGATCGTCGCCCATCTCGCGGCGCCGCCGTACTTCGACTTCGTGACGACGATGTTCCTCGCGTTCGGGCTCCTGATGGAGTTCCCGATCGTCCTGTACGCCCTCGCGAAGGTCGGGATCGTGAGCTCGGCCCGCCTCTCGTCGTCGCGGCGGATGATCATCCTCGGGATCGCGATCTTTGCCGCGGTCGCGACGCCCGGCGGCGACCTCGTCAGCCCGACGATCCTTGGCGGGACGATGTACATCCTCTTCGAGCTGACCGTGATCGCGATCCGGCGCGGCGGCCGCTGATGGTGCCCGATCGCGATCCCGCGATCGCCGAGGCCGATGTCCCGGTCGACGACGAGGTCGACGCGGATACGATCGACGTCGCCGTCCCCGACGAGGGCCAGCACGTCGTCCTCCTCAGCGGCCTTTCGGGCGCGGGCAAGACCGCGGCGGCCAAGCTGTTCGAGGACCTCGGCTACGCCGTCGTCGACAACCTGCCGGGAGAGCTCCTGCCCGAGCTGGCGGAGCTCGTCGCCGACGACCGCGAGCGGTTCCGCAAGGTCGCGATCGTCCTCGACGTCCGCTCCGGCGACGCACCGATGGCCTTCGGGGCGATGCGGGGCGCCCTCGAGGGACGCGGGATCCGCCCGCAGGTCTTCTTCCTCGAGGCCCGCGACGAGGTCCTGATCCGGCGCTTCTCCGAGACCCGCCATCGCCATCCGCTGGCCGACCAGCGCGGCATCGCCAGCTCGATCGTTGCGGAACGCCGGCTGCTGGACCCGGTCCGGAGCGAGTCGGACGTCGTCATCGACACGAGCGACCTGGCGTTGCGCGAGCTCCGCGAGCGGATCTTCACCAGGCTCGGCGAAGCTGCCGATCCGAGCCGGCTCGCCATCCAGCTGATCAGCTTCGGGTTCAAGTACGGCGTCCCGCTCGAAGCGGACCTCGTGTTCGACGTCCGGTTCATGCAGAATCCGTACTACATCGACGAGCTCCGCCACCTCTCGGGCCTGACCGAGCAGGTCCGGACGTTCGTCCTCGGCCAGCCCGTCGCCCAGGAGTTCCTGGCCTATCTCCACGACTTCCTCGGGTTCGCCCTGCCGGCGTACGTCGGCGAGGGCAAGACCCGCCTGACGATCGCCCTCGGATGCACGGGCGGCTTCCACCGCTCGATCGCCCTGACGGAGGCCCTCGCCGACTGGCTCCGCGAGCAGGATTTCGGGCCCATTGCCGTCTTCCACCGCGAGCTGGACCGGACATGACGCTCCCCGGGCGCCGCGATCCGGCGATTCCGAGCCGCGGCGACAAGGCCGGCGAGCCCGCTGCCCGGCGGCGCCTCGACGGGGAACGCCTCGCCGCGGCCAACCTGCGCCGCTGGCTGACGCCGGGGATCGGCGTGAAGCGCTGGCTCCTCGTGGCCTTCGCCGGCCTGCTCATCCTGTCCCTCGGCGCCGCCCACGTCATCCGCCAGGTGACGCGCGACGTCGATCCCGACGGCCTGACCGGCACGATCGTCGACGCGGTCACCTTCCAGTTCCTGCCGTATCCGCTGCGCGGGCTCATCGTGGGAATCGTCGGGCTGGCCCTGCTCGTGCTCGGGGCGTACCGGACGATCGGCGCTCTGACCGCGCCATTCCTGCCGTCGCGCGGGGGCGGACGGCTCGTCGAGCTGATCTACCAGCGCAAGTCGCTGGCCCGCGGACCGCGTGTCGTCGTGATCGGCGGCGGAACGGGACAGTCGACGATCCTGCGCGGCCTCAAGGAACACACGAGCAACCTGACCGCGATCGTGGCCGTCGCCGATGACGGCGGATCGTCCGGGGTCCTCCGCGAAGAGCTCGGGATTCCGCCGGTCGGCGACATCCGGCGCTGTCTCGCGGCCCTGGCCGACGCCGAGAACCTCGTGGGCGAGGTCCTCGAGCATCGCTTCGCGGGGTCGCCCACCGATGTCGCCCCGGAGGCCGGCGGGCCGCTCGGCGGGCATCCGGTCGGCAACATCCTGCTCGCGGCGATGACGCAGCTGGAGGGCGGCGACTTCGAGGAGGGAATCCGCCGGGCGAACCGCGTCCTGGCGGTCCGCGGCCAGGTGCTGCCCGCGGCGGCGACGCCGCTGACCCTCCACGCCCGGACCCGCGACGGCACGGTCGTCGACGGCCAGTCGGTGATCACGAAGACGACCAGGATCGAGTTGGCCTGGGTCACCCCGGCGAACGTTGCCGCGTGCGAGGACGCGCTCGCCGCGATCGCCGAAGCGGACCTCATCGTCCTCGGGCCCGGATCGCTCTACACGAGCATCCTGCCGAGCCTGCTCCTGCCGGAGATCCGTGAGGCGATCACCGCCTCGCCGGGCCTCCGCGTCTATGTCTGCAACGTCGCCACCCAGGACGGCGAGACGGCCGACCTCGACCTGGCCGGCCACGTCGAGGCGCTCGTCGCCCACGGCGGAGCCGGAATCGTCGATGTCGTCCTCGCCAACAACCGGCCCGGCGATCCGGCGACCCTCCGGCCACCGTCCCGACCGGTCCGCCTGACCTGGCCACCGACCCTCACAGACCCGCCGCATGTCGTCCTTGACGACGTCGTCGATACGGGGGCCGCGCAGCGACACGACCCGGACCGGCTGGCCGCCGCGGTCATGGGGATCCTCGACCGGGAGGGCGCCGCCCGCCGCCGCAGCTCGACGTCGCGCACGGCCTGATCGAACCCGTGCCTCTCGCCGCCCGACCTGCACCGCACCCGGGGGACGGCTGGTCGTGAGCGGCAGCGACCGCGACCTGGTGCTGGCCCTGCGGTCCGAGCTTGCCGCGATCGACCCGTCGCGACCGTGCGATCGGCGGGCCGAGGCGGTGGCGCTCGCCGACGTTGGCGCGGCGCGTGACGGACCGCTCGCCCGGTTGCTGCTCCGGCTCGCTCGGGAACGGGCGGCCGTCCGCGCCGGGGCCGGCGCTCCGGCCGCGGGCCGGATCGCATCATTCGACTGGGCTTCCGCCGCGGACCATTGCCGGCTCGCCTGGCTGCGCGGCTTCTTCCTCGCTCACGGCTCGCTCAGCCTGTCCGGCGGCAGAACCCATCTCGAGTTCCTCGTCTCGCCCGCGGATACCGCGGTCCTGGCCGGCTGGCTCGGTCAGGTCGATCTCCCGGCGTCGTGGCGGATCCGGCGCGGCCGGGGCGTCGTCACCTGGAAGAACGGCGATCTCGTCGGCACGTTCCTGCGGCGGATCGGAGCGACCGGAGCGCTGCTCGAGGTCGAGGCCCGCCAGGTGTCGCGAGCCCTCCGCGGCGATCTGAACCGGGTGATCAACGCCGAGTCGGCGAATCTCCATCGCGCGGTCGGGGCCGCCGGCCGCCAGATGGCGGCGATCGACGAGCTGACCGCGAGCGGCGAGCTGGCCGAGCAGCCGTATGTGGTCCGGTCGGTGGCCGAGGCGCGGCGCGAGACGCCGGAGGCCACGCTCGCCGAGCTCGCGGAACGGCTCGGGATCCAGCGTTCGACGGCCCAGCGGGCACTCGAGCGGATCGAGCGGCTCGCCCTCGCGCCCGACGACCGCGACCGGCGGACACGGCGGCCCGGCCGGCCGCCTTCCCAGGGGGCGGGGGGCCGCCATGAGTCCGCGAGATTCGGCCGCCCTCTGGCATGATCTCGGCATGCGCCCTGTCGTGATCGCCGCCAACTGGAAGATGAACACGACCCCCGCCGACGCGGGCGAGCTGGCCGTCATCATCGCCGGCCGGACCCGCGTCGAGGGCGTGATCCGGGTCATCTGCCCGCCGTTCGTCGCCCTTGCCGCCGTTCGCGATGCCCTCGCCGAGGCCTATCCGCGCGTGGAGGTGGGGGCCCAGGACGTCCACCACGAGCTGGCCGGGGCGTACACCGGCGACATCTCGGCGCCCATGCTCAACGGACTCGCCAGCTGGGTGATCATCGGCCATTCGGAGCGCCGCCGCGATCACGGCGAGACGGACGAGCGGATCGGTCGCAAGCTGGCCCGGGCCGTCGAATCGGGCCTCCGCCCGATCCTGTGCGTCGGCGAACAGCTCGCCGATCGCGATGCCGGTCGAGCCGTCGCGGTCGTCGATGGACAGCTGGCCGGTTGCCTGGCGGGCCACGATCCGGCGGCACTGACGGACGCCGGCCTCGTCATCGCCTACGAGCCCGTCTGGGCGATCGGGACCGGCCGGAACGCACTCGGTTCCGATGCGGCGGCGATGGCGGCGGCGATCCGGACGACCCTCGCCCGTCTCGGCTGGGGCGCGTCCGCGAACGACGTCCCGATCCTGTATGGCGGAAGCGTCACGGCGGCGAACATCGGCGAATTCCTCGCCGAGCCGTCGATCGACGGCGCCCTCGTCGGCGGGGCATCGCTCAAGCCCGACGAGATGGCCGGGATCGTCGGCCGCGCCGGCGTGACCGCCGTTGCCCGGCTGGCGGCGGTCCCATGACGCCGGCGGGCTGTCACCCCGTGCCGCGGACCGTCGCCGGTCCCGTGACCGGCGTCGCATGACCGTCCCGAGCGGCCGCCCCCGCCCGATCGTCCTCGTCGTCATCGACGGCTTCGGGCTGGGCCCCGTCGCCGCCGACGACGCGATCGCGGCCGCCGCGATGCCGACGTGGCGCGGCCTGCTGGCTCGTTGGCCGCACAGCGTCCTTGGCGCGTCCGAGGGTGCGGTCGGGCTGCCTCCGGGCCAGATGGGCAACTCCGAGGTCGGCCACCTGAACCTCGGCGCCGGCCGGCCGGTTCTCCAGGACCTGCCCCGGATCGATGCGGCGATCGACGACGGGTCGTTCTACGAGCGGCCGGCCCTCCTCGTCGCCTGCGACCGCGCGGCCCGACCCGGGGGCCGGCTCCACATCGTGAGCCTGATCGGGCCGGGCGGCGTCCACGCCAACGACCGCCATCTGGTCGCCCTCGTCGAGCTGGCCGCTCGCCGGCAGGTGGACGAGGTCCGGATCCACGCCCTGCTCGACGGTCGGGATACGCCGCCGCGATCGGCGCTCGCGTTCATCCGCGATCTGGAGATGCGTCTCGGCGCGGCCCACCCGGACGCGCGGATCGCGACGATTGGCGGTCGCTACTACGCGATGGATCGCGACAAGCGCTGGGAGCGGACCGCGCGGGGCTACGCCGCGATCGTCCACGGGGTAGGGGAGCGGGCGCCATCGGCGGCGGCGGCGATCGAGGCCGCATACGAGCGCGGCGAGAACGACGAGTTCGTCCTCCCGACGGTGATCGACGGCGTCGACGGGCGGGTCCGTGACGGCGACCCGATCGTCCATGCCAACTTCCGGGCGGATCGGGCCCGCCAGCTCACCCACGCCCTCGCCGACGGCGCCGAGTTCATGGCATTCGATCGCGACGTCCCGACGCCTCGTCCCCGTGACCTGCTCGTCGTGACGATGACCGAGTATGAATCGGGTCTGCCGGTGGAGGTCGCGTTCGGGCCGGAGGAGGTCCGTTCGCTGGCGCACGCGGCGAGCGACGCCGGCTGGCGCCAGCTGCATGTCGCCGAGACGGAGAAGTACGCCCACGTCACGTACTTCTTCAACGGCGGCCGCGAGGCCCCCTTGCCGGGCGAGGACCGCCACCTCGTTCCGAGCCCGAAGGTCGCCACATACGACCTCCAGCCGGAGATGAGCGCCGCGGGCGTGACCGACGTTCTCGTCGAGGCGGTCGCCCGCGACGCGTACGACCTGATCGTCGCGAACTTCGCCAACCCGGACGTGGTCGGCCACACGGGTGTCTGGGCGGCCGCCGTGCGCGCGGTCGAAACGATCGACGCGTGCATCGCCCGGATCGTCGACGCCCTCGCCGTCCGCGATGCCGCCGCTCCCGACGGCCCGGGCAGCCTCCTCGCGATCACCGCCGACCACGGCAACGCCGACGAGATGCGGGACGCCGCCGGCAGTCCGGTCACGGCCCACTCGCTGAACCCCGTCCCGTTCCTGCTCGCCGGTCGGGCCGTCGTGGGCCGGACCGTGCATGACGGGGTCCTCGCCGATGTCGCCCCCACGGTGCTGGAGCTGGCCGGGCTGCCGCGCTGGCCGGGGATGACCGGGCGGTCGCTGCTCGATCCGGCGGCCAGGGGCGATCCGGAGCCCGTGCTATCATCCGTCGCCGTTCCCACCGGAGGAAATCCCTCGTGAATGCCCCCCTGGCCGTCGGCCAGATCATCGTCAGCATCGCCCTGATCGCCGCGATCCTGCTCCAGGCGCGGGGGACGGGCCTGTCCGGCACGTTCGGCGGGGACTCGGCGGTGTATCGCAGCCGGCGCGGCATCGAGCGCCGCCTGTGGCAGTTCACGATCGTGCTGCTTGCCCTGTTCGTGGCGTTCTCGATCGGCTCCTACCTGTTCCAGAAGATCTGAGCTCCCTCGGGACGGCCGAGGCGGCGGCCGCCCGGTACATGCCTTGACCGACCAGACCGCCGCCCGATGAACCGGATCGATCGCGTCGTCATCGCCGGGCTCGTCCTGGTTCTCGCCATCGCGGCGATTGCAATCGGCGGGCCGGCGTTCACACCGAAGCCGGCGGCCGGACCGTCGTCGGGTCCCGTGGCCGCCGCGACCAATCCGTACCGCGAGGGCGTACTGTCCCGCCCGACCAACGTCAACCCGCTCGCCGCGCGGACACAGGCCGATCGCGATCTGGTCGCCCTCGTGTTCGAGGGGCTCGTCGCACGCAAGGCGGACGGTGGGCTCGCCCCGGCGATCGCGCGATCCTGGACCTCGACGACGTCGGGTGACGCGTGGACGTTCGTGCTCGACCCGAATGCCAGCTGGCAGGATGGCGAGGCCGTCACGGCCGCCGACGTCGTCTACACGATCGCGACGCTCCAGGACCCGGACTACCACGGACCCGGAGCCCGATCCTGGGCCGGGATCACCGTCACCGCGGTCGATACGGAGACCGTCCGCTTCGCGCTGGCGACGCCGATCGGTGGCTTCCTCGATCTCGCGACCCAGCCGATCGTTCCGCGCCACCTCCTCGCCGATACGCCTCCGGGCGGCATGGCGGACGCCGCCTTCGGCAAGGAGCCCATCGGCTCGGGACCGTACGCGGTCACCGAGCTGGACCGCGACCACGCGGTTCTCGAGCCGGCAACGGCGGGCTCGGCGCCGGGGGTCGGAAATGGCGGTTCGGCGCGGCCGTCGCGAGACCCCCTCGCGACGGTCGCTCCGACTCGTCGGCCCGATGACTCCCAGCTCGGGCTGGCCCGTCTCGAGTTCCGGTTCTTCGACGACCCGACAGCCCTCGCGACGGCCTTCCGGAACGGTGAGCTCGACGTTGCGTCCGGGCTCGACCCGGCTGCGGCGACGACGTTGTCGGCCACTCCCGGAGCCCGCGCGATCCGCAACCCGTCGACGACGCTCGCCGCGGTCGTGCTCAACCTCCATGCAACCGAGGATGCGTTCGCCGATCCGCGGACGAGGCTCGCCCTGCTCAGCGCGATCGACCGCGAGCGGATCGTGCGGGTCGTGTACGGCGGCGCTGCGGACCTCGCCAACGGACTGATCCCGCCGTCGTCGTGGGCGTTCAGCGCGGCAGCCACTCCGCCGATCGGACGCGACCTGAAGGCCGCCGCGGCGGAGCTCGTCACCGGCGGCTGGAAGAAGGCCGCGGACGGCTGGCACCACGCCGGTGCCAAGGCCGCCCGGACGATCCAGCTGCTCGTCCCGGCCAGGACCGTGAACCCGATCCTTTTTGCGGCAGGAAGCCAGATCGCGGCCGACTGGACCGCCCTCGGGTTCAGCGTGGCAGTCGTCGAGCAGGATCCCGCGGTCATCGCCGCGGAGCACCTCCGGACCGGCGACTTCGAGGCGGCCGTCGTCGACATCGCGATCGGCCACGACCCCGACCTGTACCCGCTTCTCGCCTCGAGCCAGATCCGGACGGGTGGAGCCAACGTGATCGGATTGCAGGACCCGCTGCTCGACGGCCTGCTCGCGACGGCTCGCAAGCCGGCTCCCTACGATGCCCGGATCGCCGCCTACCTGGCTCTCCAGAAGCGGCTTGCGGGCGGGACCTACCTCCTCCCGATTGCCTGGCCGGACGAGGTGTTCGTGGTCGCCCAACGGGTCGTCGGACCGGCTCCGCGGGAGGTCGCCGACGGGTCGGAGCGATTCGGTGATGTGCTAACATGGCGCCTCGCTGACGACCGGTGAGCCCTCGGGCGGGCCGGCCGGCGGGTCGACGCCGAGGTGGCGAAATTGGCAGACGCGCTAGCTTCAGGAGCTAGTGCCCGCAAGGGAGTATGG